>Ga0208695_1000214_pt1 | contig 76398 bp, 79 predicted proteins | sample AD_UKC111_MetaG_FD_184449 | JGI IMG/M metagenome (GOLD analysis project Ga0208695, IMG submission 184449) | Active sludge microbial communities of municipal wastewater-treating anaerobic digesters from Hong Kong - AD_UKC111_MetaG (SPAdes)... | ecosystem: Engineered > Bioreactor > Anaerobic >... | reverse complement strand
GGAAAACAATACGGAACACAAATTTGATTGAGCGAGTAATACGAGAAGTGAGGAGAAGGACAAAGGTGATGGATAATGTGATTGAAAACGAGTATAGTGTATATGCGTTGATGACAGGAATATTTCAGGAACAGAATGAACGATGGAATAAGAAAAGTCATTGGAGTAGTAAATAATTTTTATGTTTCTGGTAGGATTACACACTAAATTGGACTTGACCTTGTTATTCTCGATGCTGATAGTTTTTTTGAGATAATATTTTTGAAAATAACATTTTATTTTATGTTGAATTTTTTTTAAAAACTATTAACTTATTAAATATAGATGTTACAAATTTAATATAAATATTATTGTAAAGTTATGGAAAAAGGTAAAATAATCTGGTCTCGCAATCTTTTATATTGGGCGTGGAAGATATTTATTCCAAACCTAATTCTTGCTATATATATATTATCAATTATATGTTTTAGAGAAGATGTTTCTGGCTCAAGTTGCCTGCTTATTATTATAGGTATGCTTGTTTATTTTTTTGTAAGGCTTTATTTTTATTATTACAAAATTGGTTTTTTTCTATGGAATAATGTTCAAAATTTACGGGAAGTAATAAATGAGTTTAAAAAGGGTAGATTTACCGTAAATGAAACCATAAATAACTCTGTCAATATTTCTCCAGTGCTCCAGGATCTTCTTGGTATTGGCAAGCAGTTTGATCTCTTGCTTTCATCGCAGGATGCAGAGTTGAAAAAATTCCATGAGATCTATAGCAATATTATCAATTCCATGAATTCATCCTTCATAGTTCTTGATCGAGAAGAAAAGATAGTATATGCCAATGAAGGTTTTTGCAAAAAGTTTCATGTGGATCAGGAAAGAATAATAGGCAAAAGTCTGAATTCTGTTTTTTATTTTGTAAACACAAGACTTAAGATGGGAATTTCTCAGATATTGCAGGGCAATAGCAAAGAGGATGTTATCTTAAAAAATGTCCACCTTATGTCTATTCATAGAAAATCAATAATCTCTGACATAAAGATCTCTTATATGAAGGTGGGTGATGATTTTCAGATAATAGTCATAATAGATGATATAACAGACAGATTCAGCAAGGATTATCATGCTTCGATTTTATCTCATCTGTCTGAGACCCTTGGGGATGAAACTGGCATAGAAACTACTTATTATAACATTCTTGTTGGTGTAACCTCTGGCTCTGGCCTTGGATTTAACAGAGCTATGCTCTTTATGGTTGAGGATGATTCCTTAAAAGGAAAAATGGCTGTAGGTCCAGACTCCTTTGATGAGGCTATTGAGATCTGGAATTCCCTTGGTTCAAGTGATAGTGATTTGCTTATCCAATATCCAATGGAAATTAAAAGGGGTGAGCTGCTCAGGAGGGTTCTGGATTATAATGTAAAATTATCAGAAGAGAATATATTTACCAATGCTGTTAAAAATAAAGAGAGATGTCACATAAAAAATGCCTGGAATGACCCAAGAGTTGATGATACCATAAGGCATTTTTTGGAAGTTGATGAGTTTATTGTCATGCCAATGGTCTCTTCTGGTAAGGCAATAGGAATTATTGTGGCAGACAATAAGTATAACATGACAAGCATTTCTCAGCAAAGCATAGAATTATTGGCCATATTTGCATATCAGGCGGCTTTCCTTGTGGAAAACTATTTAAATCTTATATCCGTAAAAAGAGAGATGAAAAGGCTTGAAGAGAGGCAGGAGGCAATTGTTGAATCAGAAAAAATGGCTGCTGTTGGTAGAATAGCCTCTCACATAGCTCACGAAATACGCAATCCCCTTGTGACCATGGGGGGCTATGCCAAGCGAATACTAAAAAATATTGAAGGTGATGAGGTGGACTTAGGTAAAATTGAGAAGTCAGCTGATATAATTCTCAAGGAATCTGAGAGGCTTGAAAAGATTCTTTCCAATGTAATGGATTTTACAAAACCTGCTAAATACATAAAAGAGTTTCATAACATAAATATAATAATCAAGGATACTCACAGGCTTTTAAAGAATTTACTCCTTGAAAAGAATATTCAGGTTGAGCTCAACCTTGATGAGAATTTGCCCGAGGTCCAGTGTGATTTCAATCAGATGAAGCAGGTATTGTTGAATCTCTTCCAGAATGCAATTGATGCAACTCCATCTGGAGGTAACATTACAGTAAGCACTGACTTTGATGAGAAAAACATATACATAAAAGTTGCTGATTCTGGCACAGGTATACAGGCTGAGGATGTTGAGGTAATATTTGAGCCTTTCTTTACAACAAAGATAACAGGAGTTGGTCTTGGACTTGCAAATGTCAAAAAAATAATTAAGGATCATAGGGGGAAGATCTGGGCAAAAAATAAAGATGAGGGAGGTGCTGAGTTTTCAATAAGATTGCCTATTCCTTCACTTGAGAATAAAATTAATGAAGCAAAGGAGGTTTTTTGATGGCAAGAATACTGATAGTAGAAGATGAAGAAAATTTGAGGGAGCTTTATGCAGAGGAATTAGCTGAGTCAGGTTATGAGGTTGAAAAAGCTCATAATGGAAAGGATGCTCTTAATCTCATAAACAAGAAGGATTTTGATATTGTTCTCATGGATATAAGGATGCCAGAGATGGACGGCATAGAGACTCTCGGCAAGATAATTACCATGGAAAAGAAAATACCTGTTATAATCTATACAGCCTATTCAAATTATAAGAGCAATTTTATGACATGGACAGCGGATGCCTATCTGACAAAGTCGTCGAATCTTGATGAGCTTAAGGCAAAAATTGAGGAGTTGCTTGCAGCAAAAAAGTCTCAAGGAAGATAGGTGCACCTGGATGTGTCTGATTCCCAGACTGTTACAGATTGAACCCTGAGGCCCTCTCTAAGATTGTTGAGTTTTGTCTGAGCTTCTGTTGCGATGAATTTTGCTATATTTTCGGAGCTGGGGTTTTCTTTATCAAAGGGCGCTATATCATTTAGATTTTTATGATCAAGATAGGTAGTTATTTCTTTGAGTGTTTTTTTTAGATCCTGAAAGTCTATAAGCAGACCAATATCATCAAGGGTATTGCCTTCAACACTTAAAACTACTCTCCAGTTATGACCATGGATATTTTCACATTTGCCTCTATATCCCCGTAATTGATGAGCAGAGGCAAAGGTATCTTCAATTGTAAGTATAAACATATATCCTCCTAAATGAATGCAGCCAGTGTTTTTGTTATTCTTTCAATCTCTTTTTTTGAGAGAGAAGGGTATATTGGAATAGAATAAAGTTTTTTAGAAAGCCTATCGGAATTTGGATAATCAAATCCCTTAAGGCCAAGCATCTCGTGATTTGGCCTGGCAATGAGTTTTTCTATTTCTATAGCATTTTTTTTCCAGTATTTTTCTACCCTGTCAGAGGGTGCATCGAATATGACAGGAAAAGATTGATATGCAGCAGTCTCACTATAGGGCATAAATGGCTTGTGAGTCGTGATCCTTATGGCTTCATAATATTTAAGCGCTATTTCTCTTCTTCGCTTTATGAAATCTTTTAGCTTAAGGATCTGGGATATTCCCATGGCAGCCTGTAGATCTGTAAGAGTAAAATCAAAGTTAATATTGTCCGTTGAATTGCCCCGGAGATCTCTCATTGTAGAAAAATACCTTGAGTTATTTGTCCAGATAGCTCCTCCATTGCCTGTGGTTATTATCATTGATGGCGCAAAGGAAGCTACTGCAAAGGTAAAATGAGAGCCCGCAGGCTTTTCATTATACTCTGTCCCAATTGAGTGAGATATATCAGCAATAATAGGAATATTGATATCCTTGAATTCCTCACTGTCAATATGAAAGCCAGCAATATCTCCAAGGACTATTGCCTTTGTCTTTTCGGAAATTCTTTCTTTAATTTTTGCTGCTGATGGGAATATTGAGTTTTCTTCAGTGTCGATAATAATGGGCTTCCCTCCTGTTAGTGTTAGTGCACTTACAGGGGCGTGGTCAAAAAATGATGGTATTATTATTTCATCCTCCTCTTGAATCTCAAGGGCCTTAAAAATGAGTATGTAGCATGAGACAAGAGAATTTAGCGCAAGGGAATATTTTATTGAAGTTATTTCGCTGAGCATTGCTTCAAAGCTTTTAACAGTGCTTCCTGTTGCAAGTTCATCATGGATCATACAGTCAAGAACACTTTCGAGCTCTTTTCTGGTTATGGTTGGTTTGCTTGATACAATCTTCATTAGTGCCTCAGACTTTGAGAATTTATCTTCTGTAAATTACGAAAAATTACTCTGATAGGTCAAGGATTTTTGTGACATAAAAAAATAAAGATAAAGCAAAAAGATAAATATTCCGATATAATAAACAGGTGTTTGTATATTCGGAGGTTTGAAAATGAGAAAGATGTTCAAGGGCATAACTATTCCTGTTATTTTTGCAATTATTGCAGTGATTCTTTCTGGATGCACACCAGGTAAGGCGCAAACCAAGGGTAATGACTATAAGGGGAGTTTTGAAACTGAGGAATTCGAGGCTTTTGACAATGGAGAGGATGAAATCCCCTCATATAACAAAAAGGTTTCTTCCACAGAAAAATCTCCTGCAAGAAAAGATTATGACAACAATATCGCAAAGATAAAAAGAGACTATGACAGGGAAGATTCTTATTCTGATTATGAAAATGAAAGAGGGCGTGGAAAGTCTTCAAATGATTCTTATGGCATTTCTGAAAACTTTTATCAGAAAGGGATGGCTTCCTGGTATGGAAGGGAATTCCACGGTAAGGTAACAGCCTCTGGCGAAACCTTTGATATGTATGATATGACAGCAGCTCATAAAACTCTACCCTTTGGATCAATAGTTGAAGTAAAAAATCTTGAAAATGGGAAAACAGTGAGACTCAAGATAAATGATAGAGGCCCTTACAGAGGCAATAGGATCATAGATGTTTCTTATGGCGCTGCAAAAAAATTGGATATGGTAAATGCTGGCGAGGCAGCTGTTGGAATTAATGTCATTAAGATGGGAAGCAATGAAGCTCAGGTGAGATCAAAATATGTTGAACCTGTCTCAGAGGAGGAATATCCAGAGAGAAGAGTAAAAAGCTCTGACTATTCAGATAACTATTCAAGTGGTGATTACAAACTTCAGGCCGGAGCCTTCTATTCTCGAAATAATGCAGAAAGTCTTAAAAAGAGAATAGAGTCAATTACAGATAGGCCTGTGCGCATAGTTCAGGATGGAGATTTCTATAAAGTCAGAGTTGAGGGCATAAGAAATAAATCTGAAATGAATAGAATCAAAGACTCCTTAAGCAGTGAAAATATTTCTTCTTTTACTGTTGAATGATTGATTGAAGATAGATTTTAAATTTAAAAAATCCTCCCTGATTTAGGAGGATTTTTTTTCTCTACATTTGACCTTTGTAAAAATTTTTTATATATTAAAAGTGAACATAAATTTTAAATTATTCAAAAACAATATTATTTTTGGGAGGTTTTATGAAAAATTTTTTTGTAAAATGGGGAGCTTTTTTATTGTTTTGTGCGCTGTTTTTTTCAATGGTTGAGCTTTCTGCCGCCTCAAAGGATGAAGCAAAGGCTATGGTGAAAAAGGTTGAAGCTTATTATAAAGCTAATGGTAGAGAAAAGACTTTTGCTGAAGTCCAAAAGGATAAGGGGCAGTTTGAGAAAGGAGAATTGTATGTCTATATCTTTGACATGAATGCCACAGTGCTTGCTCACCCTAAGTTGCCCAGTTGGGTTGGTAAGAGCTTTATAAATTTAAAAGATGCAGATGGTAAATTTTTTATAAAGGAAGCACTGGATAAGCTTAAAACCCAAAAGGAATGCTGGATTAACTATAAATGGAATAATCCTGAGACAAAAAAAATAGGCCTCAAGCATGGATATTTTTTGAAGGTCGATGATTTTGTCTTAAGCTGTGGTATCTGGGAATAAAATTTTTAGGCATTCTATCAGAGAATAACAAAGGGGAGAGTTAGTAGATGTTTGTATTTTTCAAAAATAAGATTAAAAATCTGCCAATAAAATACAAGGTTATGATTTTACCGGCAATTGCCATTATATGTATTCTGTTGTCTGGAATAATAATAACCAGTGGCGTAATAAAACAGAACAATATCTCAAACGAAATTTTTTCTGATAGAATGCCTCTTGTTCAAGAAAGTGGTTATATTGTAAATTCAGTTAATACAGTAAATGCCAATATCTATAGATATTTTATGATGCGTCTTGCAAACTATGACTCAAAGTCTGCAGAAGAAAAGCTACCTGAGCAATGGACTATTTTAGATAAATGTCTTTCTTCTCTTGAAAATATGGGGAAATTAAAAGAACTTTCTCCAGAGGAAAAAAAAATAATAGAAGAGTCTTTTTCCAGCATGAAGGAATACAAAGAAAAGGCCTATGAATCTGTGACAACTGCTGGTTATGATATAAATACAGGTATGGTTTTGATGCAGATTTGTGATGATCAATATAAAGTTTTAAGCGATAACTTAACTAAGCTTTCAGAACTTCAGAATTCAAGAATAGACTCCAAAATTAAAGAAGCTAAAAGTGGTATGCTTTTTTTGTCTGCTCTTACTGTAATACTCATTGTAAGTTCGCTGGTAATAACAGCAATTTTTTCTATGATTATCTCTGGTTTTATTGTTTTTCCTATAAAGAGATTAGCCAAAATTTTAAAAGAGGTGTCTCAAGGAGATGGAGATCTGACAGTTCGCATAGAGGTTAGAAGTAACGATGAAGTTGGAATGATGTCGAAGTATTTTAATATTTTTGTGGAAAAAATGCATGAGATTATAAAAGATGTAAAAGAGTCGGCAAATTTAGTCTCCGCTTCTTCCTCTGAGATTTCATCAACAATCACGCATTTCTCTGACAATGCACAATCTCAGGCAGCTTTTGCTGAGGAAATCTCTGCATCAGTTGAAGAGATATCAGCAAGCGTAAGTTTAATTGCAGAGCGTTCTGATCAGCAATATGAGAGTATGAAAAGTCTTTTTTCAAAACTTATGGATCTTGGGAAAGTTATTGATGAGATGGGGATTAAACTCTCTGATACATTTGAACTTTCAAAAAGAATGTATAATGAGGCTAACGCAGAGTGGAGCACAATAAAAGTAATGTCTCAGAGCATGGAAAAGATAAGTCAGAGCTCAAAGGAGATGATAAATATAGTAAACATAATAAATGAAATTTCAGAGAAGATAAATCTTCTTTCTTTAAATGCTGCTATAGAAGCAGCAAGGGCTGGCGAGGCTGGTCGTGGATTTGCTGTTGTTGCAGATGAAATTTCAAAACTGGCAGATCAAACAGCCTCAAGTCTTAATGATATAACACGACTTATTCGTAGCAGTGAGGAGGAGGTTACCTCAGGGCTCAGCAATGCTGAGATTACGATGAAAACTATAGGTTCATTGCTTGAGGGAGTGACATCAATCTCATCTATGATAACAACTTTGAATGACTATATGACACAGCAAAAGGAAAGTAATGGAGAGGTTAATAGAGAAATTCATACCTTGAGGGACAGAACAGAGGAGGTAAAAATTTCTCTTGCAGAACAAAATGAAGCCATGAAAGAAATTCTTCAATCAATAACAAGTATTAGTTCTATAAATCAGGATACCGCATCAGGGGCAGAGGAAATGGCTGCAAGTTCAGAAAGCTTAGCAGAACTTGCAGCTAAGCTAAAGAGTAAGGTTGATTTCTTTAAGGTATAACTTCTTTAGCTTTTGATGTTTTCCCTGAGTTTTCTCAAAAATTTTACCATCTCATCATAGTCTCTGTCTTTTATAATATGAGTTAGATATGAGAGCTGTTGATTTATGCTCTCAATTTGTTTTAAGGTATAGGGATTGAAAAGAATCTCAGATACTAAGTAGTCATCTTCAGAGAGAAGTCCCTTTGCAATTTCCATATGCTTTCTAAAGGTTGTTCCAGGTGCATCAATTTTTTTCATGCAGGCTGCAAATACAAGGGATGAGGCAAAGGGAGTGCTTAGAGAATAAGCAGTTATCTGATCATGCTCCTGGAATGTATATTCATAAATGTTGAGTTTAACTCGATTGAAGAGATCATGGAAGAATTGTTTCCCCTCAGGATCTGATTCAGATATTATTATGGCATTTTCTTTGCTAAGATCTCTCACATTGCCAAAGGTAGGGCCAAACATTGGGTGAGTAGAGGCAAACCTTTTTCCGGATTTTTTGTAATAATCTGCAAGGCCATTTTTAACTGAGGCAATATCCGAGATTATACAATTGTCGGATATATAGGGCATTATCTCATCAAAGGCCTCTTCTGTCTTTTGAAGGTTTACACAGTTTATAACCATATCTGGATTAAAATCCTTAGCCTCTTCGATCTTCATGAAGCGCTTTATATTTATAAAGTGCTTCAGGTTTCTTGGATTTATATCAAATACAGCAACATCATGATCAAAGCATAACTCCTCAGTAAGCCAGCTTCCCATCTTCCCTGCGCCAAGTATTAATATTTTCATTATAGTTCTCCTTTCATCATATCTTCAGTTACAAAAATTTCATTATAACAGCCCAGTAGCTTTAGCCCCGATGTTACACCCTCTGCCTGTTTGAGAGCATCAATGACTACAGGGTCAGAATCAGAACCGTCAAAGTCCAGAAGGAATGAATATTGCCCTGGCTCTGTGGGTATTGATTCAATCCTTGTGAGATTTATTCCAGCCCGTGCAAAGATCTCGAGAGTATTAAATAGAGTTCCAGATTTATGCTCTGTGGTGAATGTTATGGAGCATTTATTCCCATGATCAAATTTTCTTTCTTTTGCAAGAATTATAAATCTTGTTCTGTTTATATTTGAGTCTTCAATATTCTCTTTTAGTATCTCAAGGCTATAAAGCTCAGCTGCCAGTTTACTTGCAATACAGGCTGCCTGACGTGGTTTCATTTCTGTAAGCATTCTTGCGGCACCTGCTGTGTCATAAAAAGGAACAGGGACAAGATTGTTTCTGGATATAAACCTTCTGCACTGAGAGAGGGCTTGTGTATGAGAATATACCTCTCTTATCTCTCTGTGATCTGCCCCTGGGAGCATCATGAGATTGTGGTGTATAGGCATATCAACGGCACCAACAACAACAAGTTCAGTGTTGATCAGCAATTCATTTACAGGACCAACAATTCCACCTAAGGTATTTTCAACAGGGACAATGCCATAATCAAACATACCGGAGGTTACTCCTTCAAAAACCCCATTAAAAGTGGTGCATGGTATAGTGAGCAGTTCTCTATTCCATCTTCTTGCAGCCTCTTCGCTATAGGCGCCATGTTCTCCCTGAAATCCAACAACTTGATAATTCCTTCCCTGAAGCTCTTTGCTCCATGAGATAATTAGCTTATAAAGAGGCTCTGTAAAAGATGGCTCCAGCAGGAGGTTGGGAGTGTGTTTTATCTTTTCCAGAATTTCCTTTTCTCTTGCTGTATCCTCAATGGCCTTTTTAAATTTATTTGCAAGGAGTGCCTGCTCCATTCTCTCATTTAAGAGTTTGAGTATTTTGGAATCAATCTGATCAATTATGTTTCTGATCTCTTCTAATTTCATATTATCTCTCCGTATTATATGATTTATATATTAAATACATATCAGCTGCAACAATTGCAGCGCATGCTTCAAATATGACAGGGGTGCGTAGCACTATTGCTGAGTCGTGCCTGCCTTTTATGGTAAACTCTTCAATCTGCCCTGTTTTCAGGTTCAATGACTTTTGGCTTTTTGCAATGCTTGCAGTAGGTTTGATAGCAACTCTGAAAAGGAGATCATTGCCATTGGTTATCCCTCCATTTATGCCACCTGAGTTATTGCTTAGAGTCTTGCCATCACCTGAAATTATTGGATCATTGTGAATGCTGCCCTTCATGGTAGCAGATTTAAAACCTGAGCCAAATTCTATGGCCTTAACAGCTGGCACAGAAAAAACAAGGTGGCTCAAGAGAGACTCAAAGGAATCAAAGAACGGCTCACCAAGTCCACATGGGAGATTGGAAACCTTTACCTCTACAATTCCACCAAGGGATTCACCTTCTTCAATTGCCTCATTGAGAATAGACTCATAATCCTTAGAGCCTCCAATCTCAAGAATTTCTGATTGAAACAAAACATCATGGGGAAGTATTTTTTTTGCAATGCAACCAGCTGCAACTATTGCAAGGGTAAGTCTTCCAGAAAAATGACCCCCACCTCGTGGATCTGCAAAGCCCTTGAATTTTTTTAATGCAACAAAGTCAGCATGTCCTGGCCTTGGTATATTTTTCAGTGACTCATAGTCACCAGACCTTGTATTTTTATTTTTAAAAAATATAGTCAGAGGTGATCCTGTTGTTTTACCATTATAGACTCCACTTAAAATTTCTGGATTGTCATCTTCAATCCGTGGAGTAGTCCCCCTGGCTCCACTTTTTCTTCTGCTTAGATCTGTTGTGAGATCTTCCAAGGGGAAAGGTATGCCAGGAGGGCAGCCATCAATTACAACTCCTATCCCCTCTCCATGGGATTCTCCAAATATGGAGATCCTGAATATTCTCCCAAAGCTATTCATCTAACCTGACCTCCTATGAGCTTTAGATCTTCAAAAAACTCGCTATATGATTTGCTCACGCACTCCGCATTATTTATAACCACGGGAGAAGTTGCTCCCAGTGCAGCAATAGCACATGCCATGGCAATTCTGTGATCCCCATGGGAATCAACCTCTCCGCCGGAGATCTCTGAGGATTCTATTATCATAGAATCTCCAAAAAGTCTTACCCTTGCCCCTAACTTTTCCAGCTCACTTTTGATGGTCATTGCTCTGTTGCTTTCCTTGTGTGTTAAGCGATCTGTTCCATGTAAAATAGTCTCTCCTTTGCAATAAAGGGCAAGAGCTGCAAGAGGAGGAAAAAGGTCAGGGCAATCTGATGCGTCAAATTCAAAACCCTTTAGCTCGCTTCTTGATACATGAATGCAGTCTCCATTTATATGGAGATTGGCTCTTGCCTTTTTAAGGGCTGTGATTATTGCTCTGTCTGGCTGAGTTGATTCCTCTGCTATTCCATGAACTGTAATCTCTCCAGCAATGGCGCCAGCACATAGCAAAAATGCAGCACCACTCCAGTCTCCTTCAATATTGATTATTCCAGGGACAAATTCTTGATTGCCCTTTATTGTGAATTTTTCATGATTTTCCTTTTCTATTAGAACACCAAAGTTTTTTAAAATCTCAATGGTGAGGTCAACGTATTGAGCGCTTTTAAGATTTTTAACATAGAGGGTTGAATCCTCACTGCACTTTGGCAAAGCCATGAGAAGTCCTGTTATGAACTGAGAGCTTATGCTGCCATCTACAGTAACTGTTCCACCTTTTAATGTCCCCCATACTTCAATTGGCAGCTTGCTGTTGTTAGATTTGATGTTAGCGCCCAATGCTTTGATTGATTCTTCAATGGAAGATACTGGTCTTTCCATTAGAGATCTTTCTCCTGTGAGGATAAGCCTTTTGCCTGTGAGAGCAGCAATGGGAGTGAACATTCTGATACAAAGACCTGATTCTCCGCAGTTTAATATTTCCTCCTGAGGATTGAGCCCTCCATAGATTGAGACGTAATCAGATTTTTTTGTTATCTTTGCCCCAAGCCCCTGAGCTACTCTCATAGCAGAGATGGAATCGTCACAAAAGGTAGGGTTTGTAATAAGGGATTCCCCTCTGCTAAGTAAGGCTGCCGCAATGGCTCTTTGCATTGCACTTTTTGAAGCAGGAGCTTTGAGGCTTCCTTTAATTTTAGAGGGAGAGACGAATTTCTTCATATATTAACTCCGCAGTTTTTGTAGGATCCTCTGTTGAGACAATGAGCGTCCCGTAAAGAGAGGCGTATAAATTTTTTCTTCTTTCAAACATAACATTAAGTTCCTCTGACGAGGATATGTTTTTTAGAAGAGGTCGTGAGTCATCATTTACTCTTTTTAATGTTTCTTCCATGGAGGTATATAGCCAGAAGGGGATTGTTTTTTCCTTTAGAAATTTTCGATTTTCCTCCCTAAGGATAATTCCTCCTCCGCAAGAGAGGACAAGATTTTTTCTATCAGATAGTTCAAGGAGCACTGAGCTTTCGATCTCTCTGAATTTTTCTTCACCAAATTTTTCAAAGATTTCTCTTATGGTCATATTCATCTTATTTTCAATTATAGCGTCTGTATCTACAAAATCAAAATTGAGTCTTTGTGCAAGTGCAACTCCAGTGGAGCTTTTCCCTGAGGCCATAAATCCAACGAGAGATATTATGGAAGGATTTTCTTTTTGCTGATTAAGAGCATTCTCAAGCAATTGCCTTTCTGGGCAGAAGTTCAAAAAATGTCTGCAGGCATGAATCCCCTGGTGAATGAGCCATTCCTCTCCTCCAATAAAAGAAAATTGAAGCCCTTCAGCAAGATTACGGTAGTGAGATTTTTTGTAAGTGGCATCGAAAAATATGGCACCTTTTTTAATATTGGAAATATCAAGGCTGCCTGCCTCATAGGGGATTGTGTTTATAACTACATCTGCATCTTTAATCAAAGATGAAAGCATATATAGATTTGCAAAGCGAGAGTCTGTTTTTTTTGCTGCACCTTGCCCTTCCTCCTGAAATTTATTAAGAATAATAACATCAGCCCCATTTTGCCTTAAGCCGTATGCTGCAGCAATTCCAGCACCTCCAGCACCAAGGACAAGGCAATTTTTGCCTTTGAGAGATTTTAATCGCAATAGCAGAGGTTCTGTCACACCAAAAATATCAGTATTTTCTCCACGGAGAGCCTCATTGTCAGCAATAACAGTGTTTACACTGCCAAGAGCCTTTGCATCATTGGATGGGAAATTTATATGGTGGAATATCTTTTCTTTAAATGGAGCAGTGATATTCATTCCATTAAATTTGAGCTCCCTGAAAATCCTTGCAATCTCTTCAGCATTTTTTGCACAGAGTCTGATATAACTACCCTTTAGTTTTAAAGTTTTAAAAATTGCCTCAAACATCAAAGGGCTCTTGCTGTGCAAAACAGGGAGGCCAGCTACACCAAGGAGAATCTCATTTTCCATTGGAACCTCTTATGAGATCAATTATTTTTGTGAGAGTGACTGAATCAATCTGTCCAGGAGCAGTGCCTTTTCCTTCATCAATAGAGGCGTATGTAAAGGGAGCACCAAGAAGTATTGCAGCAACCCTTGTTATTTTTCCAGCCTCTCCCATTCCTATGGAAATTATTGGTCTATCAAAGGAATAGAGCGATAGAATCCTTGCAGCATCACAGTAAGATGAATTGAAACATGCAATTTTAGCAATGTCAGCACCACTATCAAAGCACCAGTTTATGAGCAATTCAAGCTCTCTCATAGAAGGGGTCTTTTCATAATCGTGATAGGATACTATCGTTTTGCATTTATGAGTGGAGGCGCAATCCTTTATGTATTTTTTGAAGGAGTCGCTATTTTCTACTTCAACGTCTACATAAGTTGCGCCGCATTCAATGGCCCTGGCAAGTGTTTTCATTCTGAGCTCATCATCTGCCTTTTTACAGGGCCTGAAAGTTGCTACTGTGTTTCCACAGCCAAATAGCTCTGGAAGATGACTCTCTTCAAAGTTTAATCTATCAAGGCGTATTTCACAGATCTCGGCTCTGGAAGCAATGTTACAGGCCTCTTCAATAGATACATCAGCTATGCTTACACAAATCATAGATGGCCACCTTTTAGTTCATTTTTTAGCAATTTCTCAAAATCTACAAAGTCAATCCCTTTAATCTCTGGTCTCCCAGGCTCATTAAGTAGAATAAAACTAACGCTGGAGCTATGACCTTTTTTATCTGCCTGCACAGCCTCCATAATTAAAGGTATATCTTCTTTGGATATTGCAGATTTCAGGTCAACAGGGAGATTAAAGAATTTTAAAAGAGCTATTATCTCCTTTGCGCAAGTAGCATTCATTCCTGCAAGGTGTAAAGAAAGAGAAATGCTAAAGCTTATTCCAAGGGAAACAGCTAATCCGTGTTTAATTCCCTTTACTTTTTCTATGGCATGACCAAGTGTATGACCAAGGTTTAGAATTCTTCTTAAGTCAGTTTCCCTTTCATCCAGCTCAACAATTTTAGCTTTAAATAGAATAGATTTATAAATAGCCTCAGATATGGTTTCCATATCCATGGATTTTATTTTTTCTTTACAGGAGGTAATAAAGGAGTAAAAATCTCCTCCTTCAAGTAAAGCACTCTTAACAAGCTCAGCCAGACCATTGACGTATTCTTCCTTGGGAAGAGTTGCAAGCATAGAGTGATCGCATATAACAAATTCAGGCTGAGCAAATACCCCTGCCATGTTTTTTGTCATGTCAATATTGACTCCGTTTTTACCGCCAACGCTTGCATCCACCTGCGATAGAAGAGAGGTAGACACAAAGCCAAAGGGGATGCCCCTCATAAAAATTGAGGCAGAAAATCCAGCAATATCAGATACAATTCCACCACCAATTCCAATCAAAGTAGTTTTGCGAGTGCAGTGCAGTTCTATCATTTTTTTTAGAATATATTCCACAGTGGAAAGATTTTTAATTTCCTCCCCAGTGCCAAGGATAATCACAGGGTATGATGAAAATTTATCTCCATAGTATCTATAGATATTTGTATCAGTTACAATCACGCTTTTAGAGGGATGAGCAAAGTCAACAATAGATGACAGGCTACCACCGCAAAAAACTCTTGATACCTTATTTTCAAGAGTAATTTTAATTTCCCTTTGCATCAGGCCTCCTTGCTCTCCTGATTAATAGAAGTGTCCATAAATTCCTTAAGCTTGAGGACCTTTGCAGTGAGTTTTGAAAACTGCTCAGGGGTTAACTGTTGTTCTGCATCACTTAGAGCCTCCTGGGGATTTATGTGCACCTCAATTAAAAGTCCATCTGCACCTGCTGCAACTGCTGCAAGGCTCATGGGTTCAATGAGGCTAATTTTGCCTGTCCCATGGGATGGATCAACCATGATAGGAAGATGAGTTAGCTCTTTAATCGCAGGAACAATGCTCAGATCAAGTGTATTCCTTGTGTAGGTTTCAAAGGTTCTGATCCCTCTTTCACAAAGTATTACATTTGGATTGCCCTCGGCCAGAATATACTCGGCACAATTAAGCCATTCTCTTAAAGTTGAGTACATGCCCCGTTTAAGAAGCACAGGTTTGCTTGATTTGCCAACTTCTTTTAGAAGGGAAAAGTTTTGCATGTTCCTTGCGCCAATTTGCAGAATATCTGCATATTCACAGACCCATGAAACGTCTCTTGGATCTATTACCTCTGTTATAATGGGAAGCCCTGTCTTTTGTTTTGCCTTTTCCAGAATCTTTAATCCTTTAAGTCCAAGCCCCTGAAAGTCATAAGGAGAGGTCCGTGGTTTAAAAGCCCCACCTCTAAGCATATTACCCCCAGCCTTTTTTACAGCAATGGCAGTTTGAATGGTTTGTTCTTCACTTTCAACACTGCAGGGGCCTCCTACAATTATAAAATCCTTCCCAACTTCGCAATTTCCTACTTTAAAAGTACTTCTTTTGCCTGATTCATCAGATTTAACAAGTTTCAGGTTTTTCATCTCTTTAACTCCTTAGTGATATGAGTCTTTTGACCCTAAAAAAAAAGACCCTTCGAGTTTTATCGAAGGGTCTTTCTGTATATAATACCGATAAAACTCGTGCTACGCCGATATGTAATATCCGTAAAAATAAAAATAGAAATAGCAAAAGCCAAAGGAAAATGCCTTTGGCTGGGCAAGCACGAAGGAATTTCTGGTATGTTTTGTAATATTCTTCATGGGTCTTTACTCTAATGAAGAGAGCTAATACTTCCGACTTCAAAGTCTGTCAAACATTTTTTTTAAAATAAAGAAAAAAATTATTTTTTTAAAGTTCCTCTGTCTTAAAGTATTTAATTTGTTTCACTAAAATGCTTGCCTGAGAAGAAATAGCCTCTGCAGCTTCCTGTATGGATTCAACTGAATAACTGTTATCCTGTGATATCTGGTTGATAGATTGAATAGAGGAGGCAATTACTTCCACAGACTTTTTGTGTTCTTCCATGAGATCCTTAATTTGCTTCATTATATCCTTCATGCTTTCTGTCTCATCTGTTACATCTCTATCTTGCAGCGACTGTTCCTTCATTTTAGTGAAGAAATCATCCAGCATGTTAGATATGTGATCTACATCATAGATTATTTTTGTAAACAATTCAACCATAAATGTCACTTTTTGAGTGCCTTCATTTATAAGAAGAGAGTTTGATTTTATAATTCTGTCTATATCCTTTACGTTTAATGCTGTCTTGTCAGCAAGCTTTGATATTTCTTCTGCAACAACTGCAAAACCTCTCCCAGCATCTCCAGCTCTTGCTGATTCAATTGATGCATTTAGTGACAAGAGGTTTATTTGATCTGAAATATCATTAATAAGTGAGGCAATGCCAGTGAGTTCTTCTGAGCTTTTACCTATATTTTCCATAATATTTTTTGCAGCCTCAAGGGAGTTTTTACCTTCAGAGATATTCCCAGCAACAGCGTTGAGTAGTTCTCTGGCATGTTCAGATTCTTTTGTAAGTTCAGAGATAGATTGCGAAAGTTCCCTTAGCCTGTTGGAAAGAAGAATAAAGGCCTTTGATTGAATATCTGCATTGATGCCAAGCATTTCTACGCTTTCATTAACTTTTCTGCTTTGCAAATTTGCCTCATTTTCAAGGTCTGTCTGCTTGTTTAGGTTGTGCATAAGTGATGAAATTGCACCTTGTATGTTTTCTGTTGAACTGTTTAAATTTTTAGCTATTTCCAGTATGACTCTTATTACATTTTTTAGTTTTTCCACAAATCTATTAAACTCCAGAGCGCTTTGACCCAGTTCATCCCTGGACTCGACTTTTAGCTTTCTGCTAAGATCTCCACCGCCATCTGCCATATCTTTAAGGCTTGTCATGAGTTTTTTAAGAGGCCTGCTTAGCATTCTGCTTATGCTGAAGGAAAGTAATATAGAAGAAATGAGAGCAAAGATATATATAGCTATATAAGTTTTAAAGGTCTTTTCTAAAATAGCTGCTGCATTTTTATCAGAGATATCAAGGCCTAAAAGCCCTAAGAATTTTCCATCCTCAATCAAAGGGGCATATCCAGAGATTATGTTATGTTTGCTTTCTTCGTCAAAGACAAAGTCCCTTTCGACGCAGTTTATCTGCTCGCTGGCTGCTTTTGAAAGGGTTTGGTAGTTTTCGGTTTTATAAATTTTTCCAAATCTGGTGATATCCTCTGTGCTGGAGTTGTTTTGCTTTGCCTCTTCAAGTAGAGATGGAGCATCGGCATCAGCTATAAAAATGAAGGTATCTCTTTGTGCTGTAGGGATTAATATGTAGGCATAGAGAATTAAATCAGGCTGAGCAGCCCGTATTTTGTTAAGGTCTTCACATATTTTTAAATACTCAGTGGAATTTTCTATAGCAGCGATTTTTTCTTCGTCAATGGCAAAATCCCCTTCTACTGAAATCTTTGAAAAATCTAAATCTGGCGATAAAAGAGCAACAAGGGACTGTAGATCTTTATTATTTATTATAAATGCACCTGTGTATGATATATTTTTCAGTCTTTCTTTTAACTCTCCAAAGAGTTCAGTTTTTACCACTTTGTATGAGTATGCTGAAATCAGGAAATAAATAACAGAGGTGAAGACAAAAATGGCTATGGATATTTTTGTCTTAAGCATCATGGACTTTTTTTTGATTAGTTGATTCATAATTTCTCTTTTTAAGTTTTATAACATGCTATACTTTTCACTAAAAAAAGCGCCGGGAATTTCTACTAATAAAAATACAGAAATAACTATCAAAGACAAGAGTGACATATAAAAAATACAAAAAATCATGGATTTTACTGCTGCTATTTGAAGACTCATCTTTATTTTCATCTTTACCATTGAGGGTGAAATTGTGATAATCCTTCCTGTTGGAATGCACATTTTTCTGGCAATTTCTTTAACTTTTAAATTAATTCTTGACATAGGATAGGCTATTTTTATGATTTCAACCTGTTTTTCGTGGCTATGGCAAGTGCCCACGTAGCTCAGTCGGCAGAGCATTTGCATGGTAAGCAAAAGGTCACCAGTTCGATTCTGGTCGTGGGCTATTTATGTAAACATTTCAAAAATTTTATCATAAAAATGCTTGACTGAAAAGGGGCAGCTATTAGCTTGCTTTTTAATTACTATATTTACTATAAAAGTGTGGGGTTAGTATGAGAGATGTTGTTTTACTGATATGTCAGGAGTGTAAGAATAAAAATTATTCTTTTACAAAGAACAAAAAGGGTCAAACAGGAAAGCTTGAGATTAAAAAATACTGCAAGCATGATAGAAAGCATACTATACATAAAGAAACCAAAGCGTGAGTTAATCAATTGGTAGCGAAAGTTAGGGAATTAATACAGTTTTTTAAAGACTCAAGGGAAGAGTTGCGCAAGGTTACCTGGCCAGACAGGGACGAGGTCACAAGTTTTACAGTTGTGGTTGTTGTTTCTCTGGTTGTTTTTTCTTTGTTTTTGTGGCTGGTTGACTCTGGTCTTATGGCAATAATAAAGGCAGTGATGAAATAATTATGACAAAGCGATGGTATATAATCCATACTTACTCTGGTCATGAAAATAAGGTAAAGGCCACCCTTGAGAAAAAGGTAGAAAATCTTGGGCTTTCTGATCTTATAGTTGATGTTAAAATCCCCACAGTGGAGTATCAGGAAGTTAAAGATGGGCAGAAGAAGACTAAGTCAAGGAAGGTTTTTCCTGGCTATGTGCTTGTTCGCATGGAACTTAATGATCATACCTGGAGCGTTGTCAAGGGTGTTCCTGGTGTAACTAACTTTGTTGGAGCCTATGGCTCTAATAAGCCAAAGCCTCTTACTGATAGTGAAGCGGCTTCCCTTTTTGAATCCCTTGGTGGAGAGAGTAAAGCTGGCGAAAAGACTGCAACAAATATTGAATTTTCTGTTGGTGAGCCAGTTAGGGTTATTGATGGACCATTTAATAACTTTACTGGGGTTGTAGAAGAGGTTTACCCTGAAAAGGGAAGGCTTAAGGTTCGTGTTGAAATTTTTGGCAGAGGAACTCCTGTGGATCTTGATTTTATGCAGGTTGGGAAGCTTTGATTTTGGAAATTTTTCTTAAATATTATTTTAAGTAAGAATATAAAGGAATATAGGATAGAGAGATGGCACCTAAGAAGAAAAAAATAACTAAGATTATCAAATTGCAGATAACAGGTGGACAGGCAAATCCTGCACCTCCAGTAGGTCCTGCTCTTGGACAGGCTGGTGTTAATATAATGGATTTCTGCAAGAATTTTAATGAAAGAACAAAAGATCAAATGGGGACTATCATTCCTGTTGTAATAACAGTGTATGAAGATAAGTCTTATACTTTTATAACAAAAACTCCTCCTGCGTCAGTTCTCATCAAAAAGTATCTGAAGCTTGATAAAGGCTCAAGTGAGCCAAATAAGACAAAGGCTGGAAAAATCACAAGAAAACAGCTTGAGGAAATAGCTCAGATAAAAATGCCAGATTTGAACGCCAATGATTTGAATGCTGCTGTAAATATTGTAGCAGGAACTGCGAGATCTATGGGAGTTGAGGTAGTTGACTGATAATTGTCAGTAGATATATTAGAGGTAGAAGGAATGAAAAGAGGAAAAAAGATAAGGAATGCCCGTGCACAGGTTGACAAGACTAATCTCTATAGCGTTGAAGAGGCTATAAAGCTCATGAAGGAAACAAAGTGGGCAAATTTTGATGAGTCTGTTGATATGTCAATCAAGGTTGTGCACAAGAGTATGCAGAATATCCGAGGTTCCGCTGTACTACCTGCAGGGACTGGTAAAACCAAAAAGGTCCTTGTTATTTGCAAAGGTGACAAGCAAAAAGAGGCTCTTGAGGCAGGAGCTGATTATGTTGGAGCAGAGGATGTAATCGAAAAGATTAAAGAAGGCTGGATTGATTTTCAGGCTGTTGTTGCCACTCCTGATATGATGAAAGAGGTTGGTAAACTGGGTGCTGTTTTAGGTCGCAAGGGGCTCATGCCAAAGCCAAAGGCTGGAACAGTTACTGATAATGTTAAGGAGATTGTTAAAGAGCTTAAGGGCGGTCGTGTTGAATATCGTGCGGATAAGACTGGCGTAATTCACATGCTCATAGGTAAGGTTTCTTTTTCTGATGAGGCAATTGCTTCTAACATTAAGGCTTTTTACAACCAGATTCTCAAAGATAAGCCTTCGGATGCCAAGGGTAACTATATAAAATCAGTTCATATAAGCTCAACAATGGGTCCTGGCATAAAAATTAATCATAAGGGGATCGAAAGATAATGGTTAAGCAATATAAAATAGACGAGGTCGAAGAACTTAAGGCCAGATTAAAAGAAAAGGGAAATGTAATACTCACAGATTTCTCTGGTGTCAAGGTAAATGAGATTTCCCTTTTACGAAGGCAATTGGCAGAAAAGGGTGCAAAATATAAAGTTGTAAAAAATACTCTTTTCAGAAGAGCTCTTGAAGAGAGTGGCTATGTGAATATAGATGAGCACCTTAAGGGACCTATAGGCGTAGCCTTTGCAGGTGAGCAGGTAGGTGAGGTTGCAAAGATATTAAAAGAATTTGCAGCAAAGAATGAAAAGTTTACATACTTTGCAGGAATTCTTGAAAATGTAGTTTATGGAAAAGAGCAGATTAAAAAGGTAGCAGATCTTCCTTCAAAAGAAGTTCTCCTATCTCAGACTATGTCTCTTATCAATGGTCCAGCACAGCATATCGCTTCTGGTATGAATCAGATTATGGCATCATTGGCAAGGGGTATAAAGGCTGTTGCAGAGGCAAAAAATAATTAATTTTTATTAATTATTGAAATATAAGTGGTTTAGGTTAGTTCCATATATAAGCGAGAGCGTATTAGGGATGAATGCCTGGCCCTTTATAGGTTTTTGTGGCAGTGACCACATTAACTTGAAGTAATTCACTAAGTATAAAGGAGTAAAAAATGGCAAAATTAAGTATTGAAGAATTGCTTGATGCAATTGGCAGTCTCACTCTTTTAGAGGCAGCTGAGCTTGTAAAAGCAATGGAGGACAAATTCGGAATTTCAGCTGCTGCACCTGTTGCTGTTGCTGCTGGTCCTGTTGCTGCAGCTGCTGCTGAAGTTGAGGAGCAGACAGAATTTGACGTTATCCTTACAGGTTTTGGCGATCAGAAAGTTAACGTTATTAAGGTCGTTAGAGAGATCACAGGACTTGGTCTTAAAGAGGCAAAAGAGCTTGTTGAGGCTGGCGGAAAGGCAGTTAAAGAAAAGGTTTCTAAAGCTGAGGCTGAAGCGATTAAAAAGCAACTCGTTGATGCTGGCGCTACAGTTGAGATAAAGTAATTTATTGCACTATAGATTAATTTTGGAAACAGAAAACTGTCCTTCGATTTTATGTTTTTGTTTTTTGTCGTTTGAAAAAAATATCAATAGGTTTGATCTGTCTGGGTCAAACCTATTGGTGTTAGAAGTGCTCAATTTTTTACTCAAAGAGATTCAATTTATTAAAAATTTTGTTTTTAAAAGTCCACAATGTTGCTATTTTCTATGAAAGTTATATCCTTAAAATTAAATAAAGGCTAAGGTTATATAGATGCAAGAGTCAAAAAAAGTCGTAAATTTCGGTAGAATTAAATCAAAGATACCCCTGCCAAATCTTATTGAGCTTCAGTTGACATCCTATGAATGGTTTCTTCAGCCAAAGACTACAAAGAGGAAATCGCAGGGGTTGCAGGCTGTTTTTGAGGAGATTTTCCCAATAGAGAGTCCTCATGATGATGTAGTTCTTGAATTTGTTAATTATGAGATTGGTGAGCCAAAATATTCAGAGTATGAGTGTAAGGAAAGAGATGTAACCTATGCTGCTCCATTAAAAGCTACAATAAGGCTCATTCGCAAAGACAGCATGGAAGTAAGGGAGCAGTCTGTTTACATGGGGGATATTCCCCTTATGACAGAAAGGGGTACTTTTATCATAAATGGAGCTGAAAGGGTAGTTGTTAACCAGTTGCATAGATCCCCTGGAATTTTCTTTTTCTATGAAGAAGAGGAGAGGGCCTACAATGTCCGCGTTATCCCAGATAGAGGCTCCTGGCTTGAATTTGAAATGGATCCAAAGGGATATCTTGTTGGGAGAATTGACCGCAAGAAAAAATTCCCTGTTACATTGCTCATTAAGGCCCTGGGTGTTGAAAGCAACGAAGAGATAGTTCGTATGTTTTATAATACCTCAAAAATTAAACTTAAAAGTGAAGAGGATTATGAATCTCTCAATGGCCGTAGAGTTGCCTCAGACGTCTTTAGCAAATCAAGTGGTGAAATCATCATAGAGGCCTCTGAGAGGATAAATATAGATGTTATAGACAGGTTTAAAGAGGAGAAGGTCTCTGAGGTTGAGCTAATTGATTTTCCCAATAATAAGGAAGATGCTTATCTTTGCACAACTTTTCAAAGTGAAGCAGAGTTCATCAAAAAAAGCCTTAAATTAGATCCATCTCATGATTACAGCGTTTCTGAGGTTGCTCTTTTGGCAATTCACTCAGTAGTTAGACCAGGAGAGCCTACGAATCTTGAGAATGCCAGGGCTGAGTTTGAAAGGCTTTTCTTCAGTATCAAAACATATAGCTTGAGTTCTGTTGGCCGTTATAAAGTTAACAGCAAATTTGGATTTGATTTTGATACAGAAACTCTTACAAAAGAAGATATATTACATTCCATAAGGTATATGCTATACCTCATTGCTGAGGCAGATGGATATGAATATGAATACACCTCCAGAAGTGGTGAAAAAGAAACTAAATATGTCTATACTGTTGTTGATGATATAGACCATTTAGGAAATAGGCGCGTTCGTTCTGTTGGTGAACTCATAATGAATCAAATTAAAGTGGGCTTCCAGAGAATGGAAAGAGTTATAAAAGAGAGAATGACAATTCAGGATCTCGATGTAATAACTCCCCAGGCTCTCATAAGCATTAAACCAATAACTGCTGTAATCAATGAGTTTTTTGGTTCAAGCCAGTTGTCACAGTTTATGGATCAGACAAATCCACTTGCAGAGCTCACTCACAAGAGAAGGCTTAATGCCCTTGGACCTGGAGGTCTTTCCAGAGACAGGGCTGGATTTGAAGTCAGGGACGTCCATCACTCTCACTATGGCAGGATGTGTCCTATCGAAACTCCAGAGGGTCCAAATATTGGACTTATTGTTTCACTTAGTACTTATGCACGAATAAATGAATATGGATTTTTGGAAACTCCATATAGATATATTGACAGTGGCCGCTTAACTGATAAAATCGATTATCTCACAGCCAATATGGAAGACAATTACTCCATTGCTCAGGCAAATGCGGAGATTGATGAAAGCGGCAATTTTGTCGGAAATCTTATACCTTGCAGACACAGGGGAAATTTCCCATACAAAAAGCCAAAGGAGATCAAATACATGGATATATCTCCTGAACAGGTATTTTCTGTGTCTACAAGCCTTATCCCTTTCCTTGAGCATGATGATGCTAACCGTGCCCTCATGGGCTCAAATATGCAACGACAGGCAGTTCCTCTTTTGACAGAGGAGGCTCCTTTAGTTGGAACAGGTCTTGAGCCTGCTGCTGCCTATGATTCTGGCGTTTTAATTATAGCCAAAAGGGGTGGAGAGGTTGCTTATGTTGATGCAGGTGTTATTAAAATAAAAGCTTCCAATGGAGAGATTGATACATACAAACTCCAGAAGTTTAAGAGAACAAATCAGGGGACATGTTTTAATCAAAAGCCAATAGTCCGCACTGGGCAGAAAGTTAAGGCTGGGGATGTTTTAGCTGATGGTCCAGCAACAGATAGAGGAAGACTTGCTCTGGGTAAGAATGTTTTGGTGGCCTTTATGCCATGGATGGGTTACAATTTTGAGGATTCAATTTTGATCTCAGAGCGACTCATTATGGATGATGTTTATACCTCTATTCATATAGAACAGTTTGAGATTGAAGCAAGAGAGACAAAGCTTGGGCCAGAGACTATAACGAGAGATATCCCAAATCTTAATGATAAGGCTTTCAGGGATCTTGATGCTGATGGAATAGTGAGAGTTGGTGCCTATGTTCAGCCTGATGATATTTTGGTTGGCAAGGTAACTCCAAAGGGTGAGCAGGATCTCACTCCTGAGTATAAACTCCTATATTCCATATTTGGTGAAAAGGCCAGAGAGGTAAGGGATACTTCTCTTAGAGTGCCCAATGGTGTAGAAGGTATAGTTGTTGATGTTAAGAGATTTTCAAGGGAAAATGGCGATGAGCTTGCTCCAGGGGTAGAGGAACTTGTAAAGGTATACATTGCAGATAAACGTAAAATCTCTGTTGGTGATAAAATGGCAGGACGTCATGGGAACAAAGGTGTTATATCAAAGATATGTCCTGCTTATGATATGCCATATCTGCCAGATGGGACTCCTGTTGATATAGTTTTAAATCCTCTTGGTGTGCCTTCACGTATGAACCTTGGACAGCTTTTTGAGACAGAGCTGGGATGGGCTGCTCATGAGCTTGATGTTTTGATGGAAACACCTATTTTTGACGGTGCAACAGAGGAGGATATTAAAGAGGCTCTAAGAAAGGCAGGGCTTCCAGAGACATCGAAGAGCATCCTCTATGATGGGCGGTCAGGGGAGGCCTTTGAAAATGAAGTAATGGTGGGCTATATGTATATGCTTAAGCTTGCCCATATGGTTGATGATAAGATTCACGCAAGATCAACAGGTCCATACTCTCTTGTTACTCAGCAGCCACTGGGAGGTAAGGCACAGTTTGGTGGCCAAAGACTTGGAGAGATGGAGGTCTGGGCTCTTGAGGCCTATGGAGCTGCTTATACTCTTCAGGAGTTGCTCACTGTAAAATCTGATGACATGCTTGGAAGAGCAAGGATTTATGAAGCTATAGTCAAGGGACACAATACTACTTCGCCTGGTATTCCTGAGTCTTTTAATGTTTTAATACAGGAACTTAGAGGACTTGCCCTTGATGTTAGAATATATGACGATAATGGTAATGAAATAAGCCTTTCTGAGTGGAGTGAGGGCTTCTCTAAACCAAAGAGAAAGATTCACTTTGAAACTTTAGAAAATGAAGATTATGATTAAAAGGAGCGTCCGCTTGCGGGCCTTTATTGAGATATTAAATTTTTAATGCTAAGGATGAATCATGAGGGACTTTAACGATTTTAGTTCTATTCAGATTAAACTTGCATCACCTGATATGATCAGAGAGTGGTCGTATGGCGAGGTTAAAAAACCAGAGACAATAAATTACAGAACTCTTAAGCCCGAAAGAGATGGCCTCTTCTGTGAGAGAATTTTCGGTACAACAAAAGAGTGGGAATGTTATTGTGGTAAGTTTAAGTCTGTCCGATATAAGGGTGTTGTTTGTGATAGATGTGGTGTTGAGGTTACTCACTATAAGGTGAGGCGTGAACGAGGTGGCCATATAGAGCTGGCTGCTCCTGTAGCTCATATATGGTACTACAGATCTGTTCCATCAAGAATGGGGCTTATCCTCGATATGTCAGTTAATAACCTCAAATCTATACTTTACTATGAAAAGTATGTAGTTCTTGATCCAGGTGAGGCTGAGGCAGATGATATAAAAAGGGGTGACATCATTGATGAAGATACCTACTATGATCTTTATGAAAGATATGGAGACACCTTTGTTGCATCTATGGGCGCTGAGGCTATCAAGGAGATGCTTGCAGCTATAGATCTGGACGAGGAATCCCGCGCACTCCGTGCAGAGATTGACATGAAATCTGCAAAGGATGCCAAGATCGACAAAAAGCTTATTAAGCGACTTGAGATAATCGAGGCCTTCAAAGAATCAGGAAACAGACCTGAGTGGATGATTCTTGACGTTATCCCTGTAATTCCTCCAGAACTTCGTCCTATGGTTCAGCTGGATGGAGGTCGCTTTGCAACATCAGATCTAAATGATCTTTATAGAAGGGTTATAAACAGAAATAACAGATTGAGAAGGCTTTTATCCCTTAGAGCTCCAGAGATTATTGTCCGCAATGAGAAGAGGATGCTCCAGGAAGCAGTGGATGCTCTCTTTGATAACAGTAGAAGAAAGAGAGCTGTAAAGGGTAAGGGGAACAGACCGCTAAAGTCAATAAGCGATATGCTCAAAGGGAAACAGGGAAGGTTCAGGCAGAATCTCCTTGGCAAGAGGGTAGACTATTCTGGTCGTTCTGTTATCGTGGTTGGTCCTGAGCTTAAGCTGCACCAATGCGGTCTTCCAAAGAAAATGGCTATTGAGCTTTTTAAGCCATTCATAATGAAGAGACTTGTGGACAAGGATTTTGTCCAGAATATAAAGTCAGCCAAAAAGATGGTTGAAAATGAGAGAGATGAGGTTTGGGAAGTTCTTGAGGAGGTTATAAGAGAACACCCTGTGTTACTCAATCGTGCCCCGACGCTTCACAGACTTGGCATCCAGGCCTTTGAGCCAGTTCTTGTTGAGGGTAAGGCTATTAAGCTCCATCCATTAGTTTGTCATGCCTATAATGCAGACTTTGATGGGGACCAGATGGCTGTGCACGTTCCTCTTTCACCAAGGGCACAGCTTGAATGCTGGACATTGATGCTTTCCACTAATAATTTGCTTTCGCCAGCAAATGGACATCCTACAACAACTCCATCTCAGGATATAGTCCTTGGTATATATTATCTGACTGATCTTGTGGCAGGTAGTCCAGGAGAGGGTAAGTATTTTGATGACTTTGACGATGTCATGAGAGCAGTTGATTATAAGCAGATTAGATACAGATCAAAAATAAATTATCTTATGGGGGATGAATTTATAGAAACAACTCCAGGAAGGCTTGTTTTTAATAGGCTTTTACCAGAGGGTTATCCCTTTGTAAATACAGTTGTAACTGATAAACTTCTCTCAAAGATTATAGCAGATGTTTTTAGAAGCTATGGTCCAAATGTTACTGTTAAGATGCTTGATGACATAAAGGATGCAGGGTATAAGTATGCTACAATTTTTGGGCCTACTATATCTATCTCTGACATTATTATACCAGAGAGCAAAAAGGAAATCATAGAAGAAGAAAACAAAAAAGTAGAAAGCATAGAAAATGAATACCGAAATGGTTATATGACCAATGAGGAGAGGTATAATAAGGTTATTAACATCTGGACAGAGGCCAATGACAGAATTGCCAATGAGCTTTTTAAAGAACTGGAAACTCACATGGATGGTCACAACCCAATATGGATCATGGCTAAATCTGGTGCAAGGGGAAGCAGACAGCAGATAAGGCAGCTTGCAGGTATGAGGGGTCTTATGGCCAAGCCAAGTGGGGAGATCATTGAGGTTCCAATCAGGGCTTCTTTTAAAGAAGGTTTGGATGTTCTGGAATATTTTATCTCTACAAATGGTGCCCGCAAGGGTCTTGCAGATACAGCTCTTAAGACTGCTGACGCAGGGTATTTAACAAGAAGGCTTGTTGATATTGCCCAGGATGTTGTCATTACAAGTGAGGATTGCGGAACAACTGTTGGAATAGACATATACCCAATAAAAGAGGGTGACTCTGTGATCGAGTCTCTCGGCACAAGGGTTTTGGGGAGAACGCTTCTGTATGATCTTATAAATCCCGTTACAGGTGATATCATAGCTAAGGCTGATGATATTATAGATGAGAACATCGCAGCGACTATTGATAAAATAGAGATCGACTCAATAGAGATACGCTCTGTATTGACATGTGAGTCAAAGCATGGGGTCTGTGCAAAGTGCTATGGACGGAATCTTGCCACATCTCGCCCTGTTGAAATTGGCGAGGCTGTTGGAATCATTGCAGCTCAATCAATAGGACAGCCTGGAACTCAGCTTACAATGAGGACTTTCCATATAGGAGGTGTTGCATCTCGTTCTGTTGAGGAGAGTGAAATAAAATTTAACTATCCTGTTTTTGTCAAGGATATAACCTCAAGAATGATTAAGACAGAAGAGGATAAGATAATCACAGTCAGACGAGGATATGTTGTTGTCCAGAGGATTGTTTCTGAGGTAGAAACCAGGGCAAAAACAGAATTTTTACTCAATGATGGAGAGAAGGTTTATACAGGAAAAGTTTTTGCAAAAGATGGAGATGAGGAATTAAGGGCATCCAATACAGGATTTCTTAAAATTGACAAGAAGAAGGTTTATATACTTGGAGAGCCTCACTCTGTGCCAATAAATGTGGGAACCGAGGTCTTTGTAGAGCTTGACTTTGATAAAAAGAATGGAATTTTCAAGGTTGTTCCAAAGCCCTATAAAGCCAATGAGATATTAGCAGCCTTTGATCCATGGTTTGAACCAATTCTTACAGAGATCTCAGGACGTGTTGAGTTCGTGGACATAGAACTCAACAAAAGTATGGTTGAGGAAGTAGATCCAACCTCTAATGCAAAGAAGAGAATTATTGTTGAATATAAGACAGAGAGGCTTCAACCAAGAATTAATGTCTATGGTTCTGGAATTGAGCCAAGCACTTATCTTCTTCCAAAGGGTGCTAATCTTATGGTAGAAAATGGTGCTGTTGTTGCTGCAGGAACAGTTCTTGCTAAGATTCCAAGAGGGGCTGAAAAGGTTAAGGATATCACAGGTGGTTTACCAAGGGTTGCAGATCTCTTTGAGGCAAGGACTCCAAAGGATGCAGCTACATTAACTGCTGTAGATGGTGTAGTTACAATAGGCGATACTGTAAAGAATAAGCGTAAGATAATAATCACTGCTGAAGACGGAGCTCAAAAGGAGTATTCAATACCAGTTTCCAAGTTCCTCAGGGTTCAGGATAAGGATTGGATTGCAAAGGGTGAAAAAATAGATGATGGTCCTGTAGATCCCCATGAAATATTGAGGATTAAGGGTCCAAGGGAGCTGCAGAAATTCCTTGTCAATGAGATACAGGAGGTATATAGGCTTCAGGGTGTATCAATAAATGACAAGCATATTGAAATCATTGTTCGTCAGATGCTTAGAAAGGTCAAGGTTACAGATCAGGGAGATTCAAATTTTGTAATTGAGCAGATCGTAGATAAGTTTGACTTTATTGAAGAAAACGATAGGGTTCTTAGAGAGGGTGGAAAGCCTGCGACAGCAGTTCCTGTTTTAATGGGGATCACAAAAGCAGCCTTAAATACTGAGTCCTTTATATCAGCAGCATCCTTCCAGGAGACAACAAGGGTTCTTACTGATGCTGCAATAAAGGGTAAGGTAGATCATCTGAGAGGATTAAAAGAGAATGTTATCATTGGACACTTAATTCCTGCTGGAACTGGTGTCAGGATGTATGATAATATAGAGGTATATCAAAATGAGCCGGGTGACCTGGATGGAGTTGCGCCTGATGTGATAGAATCTGAGGCTATGCAGGAAAATCCGGATTTGGCATCTGCTGACTATGATGGTGCTGAAAAATAGTCAGTTCTTTATTAATTTCTTGACAAAGTAAGCCTGCAATTGAGCATATCAAAAATGCAGGCTTAAGCAAAGAAATTATAGTTAAAATAAAAGAATTCTAAGAGATTTACAGGAGTAGAAATGCCAACAATTAACCAGTTAATAAGGAAAGGCAGAGAACAGAAAGTTAAAAAATCTAAATCTCCGGCACTGACATCATGTCCTCAGAAGAGGGGTGTGTGCACAAGGGTAATGACTTTCACACCAAAAAAGCCAAACTCAGCCTTGCGTAAAGTAGCAAGGGTAAGGCTTACAAATGGGATCGAGGTAACTGCTTATATTCCCGGAATAGGTCATAATTTACAGGAGCACTCAGCTGTCCTTATAAGAGGTGGAAGGGTAAAGGATCTTCCTGGTGTAAGGTATCATATCATAAGGGGAACACTTGATTCTCTTGGTGTAAATGACAGGAGAAAAGGTCGTTCTAAATATGGAACAAAGAGGCCAAAGGCTTAATCAGGAAATATGGATAATTTAAGAGGATAAATTATGCGCAGAAGAAGACCGGTAAAAAGGGAAGTATTGCCAGATCCAAAATATAACAGCAAGCTTGTTTCAAAGTTTATAAGCTGTATGATGTATGACGGCAAGAAGGGAGTCTCTGAAACTATTTTTTACAAGGCAATGGATATTATTGCTAAAAAAACTCAAAAAGATGCAATCGAAGTTTTTATTCAGGCACTTGAAAATGTGAAGCCTGTTGTGGAAGTAAAATCCAGACGTGTAGGTGGAGCTACATACCAGGTTCCTGTTGAAATAAGACCAGAAAGGCGTCAGGCTCTTGGCATAAGGTGGATTATCAATTATGCAAGGGGTCGTTCAGAAAAGACCATGTTTCAGCGTCTTGCCGGAGAGATAATGGACGCCTATAACAATTCAGGCTCCTCAATTAAGAAGAAAGAAGATACACATAAAATGGCAGAGGCTAATAAGGCTTTTGCTCATTTTAAGTTTTAGTTTTAGTTTTTATTTTGCTTTATTTCAAATACCAGGAAATCCTGGTATTTGTTGTTTTATAGATTAAAAAAATTTTTGGACAGGTTAGGAATGGCTCGAAAATTACCTATAAGCAGAACTCGTAATATAGGAATAATGGCACATATAGACGCAGGAAAAACTACTCTTACAGAGAGGATACTTTTTTATACAGGTAAGACCCATAAAATGGGTGAGGTTCACGAGGGCACTGCAGAAATGGATTGGATGCAGCAGGAGAAAGAAAGAGGCATTACCATCACTGCTGCCTCTACCACCTGTATGTGGAAAAACACAATGATTAATATAATAGATACTCCAGGTCATGTTGATTTTACAATAGAGGTTGAGCGAAGCCTGAGAGTTCTTGACTCTGCAATTGCTGTTTTTGACGGAGTTGCAGGGGTTGAGCCTCAGAGTGAGACTGTGTGGAGGCAGGCTGACAGATATAGGGTGCCAAGGCTTTGCTTTGTCAACAAACTCGATCGTGTGGGTGCCGATTATGATATGTGTATCAGAATGATAAAGGAAAAGCTTTATGCAGAGCCTCTGCCTGTGCAACTACCAGTTGGAGTCGAGTCATCCTTTGTGGGAGTTGTAGATTTAATTACAATGAAAATGCTCATATGGGAGGACTCTACAGGTAAAGATTATATCGAAAAGGAAATTTCTTCGGATCTGCTTCCTATGGCCTCAAAGAGAAGGGAAGAGCTCATTGAGAAGCTGGCAGATCATGATGATAATATTATGGAGCTTTTTCTTGCAGGTGAGGATATCCCTGAGGGAGAGATAAAGCAGGCAATAAGACGGCTTACAATTGCAGGTAAGCTTTTCCCTGTTTTTTGTGGAGCAGCTCTTAAGAATAAAGGGGTGCAGCCACTTCTGGATGCAGTTGTGGATTATCTCCCTTCGCCAAAGGATATTCCAGCTGTTACAGGGCATGATGTTTCGGATCATGACATTATACTTTCTCGTGAGGCTGATGACAAGGAGCCCTTTTGTGGTCTTGTCTTTAAGATAATGTCAGATCCCCATGTTGGAAAACTTTCTTATATAAGAGTTTACTCCGGTGTGGTAAAAAGCGGGGAGCAGATTCTCAATGTTTCATTAAATAAAAAGGAAAGAGTAAGCCGTTTTCTTAGAATGCATGCCAATCATAGAGAAGAAATAGAGGAGGCCTGCACCGGTGATATAGTTGCTGCTGTTGGACTTAAGACAGTGCGCACAGGGGACACGATTACTCTTCCGGATAATCCAATATTACTTGAAAAAATGATATTTCCTGATCCTGTTATATCCATAGCCATTGAGTTGAAATCAAAGGCGGATCAAGAAAAACTCAACATGGCTCTATCCCGCCTGGAAGAGGAGGATCCTACCTTTCGCTATAGCATAAACGAAGACACAGGGCAGATGCTTATATCTGGCATGGGAGAGCTTCATCTTGAGATTATAGTAGATAGGCTTTTGAGGGAGTTTAATGTGCCAGCAAATGTTGGGAAGCCTCAGGTTACATACAAAGAAACTGTTATCTCCACTGCAGTGGAAGAGCATATCTATGATCGCCAGATTGCAGGGAAGGATAACTTTGGTCATGTGAAGATTGAAATATCGCCAGCAGAAAGAGGTAAGGGCTTTATTTTTCATAATAATGTCTCCCCTGAGTCAATACCCGCAATCTTTATAAAGGATATAGAAGCAGGGCTCAGGGATGGCCTTGAGGGTGGGGTTATTGCAGGATACAGGCTTGATGATCTGGAAATTACACTACTTGAGGCAAAATATAACGAATTAAAATCTACTTCTATGGCTTATAGAATTGCAGCTAATATGGCTTTAAAGGATGGAGCAAGAAGGGCTAAACCCTTTTTGATGGAGCCAATAATGAAGCTGGAGGTTGTTTCTCCAGAGGAATATACTGGGGAGATAATAAATGATATAAATCAGAGAAGAGGAAAAATTGAGAATATAGATTACAGAGGAGAGCTAAAGGTAATAGATGCAAGAGTTCCACTGTCAGAGACCTTTGGTTATGCCACAGCTGTTCGCTCCTTGAGTCAGGGTAGAGCCTCACATACTCTGCAGTATTCTCATTATGATCTTGTGCCAGAATCTGTGATGAACAGAATTTTGGGAAGAATTAGCGGATTATTTTAAAAAAAATAATTTTTTGTTTTACAAAAATTATATTGTTTAAGAAAGTGTCTTGGCGGTGATTTTGAATATTTTTTAGGAAAATTTTAAATTTTTTTAGGTTGGTATCTCTGTTTTTTATCTATTTTTTTTGATATTTGCGAATTTTTGCTTATTTTTGTTGACAGAATATCGACTTTTTTTTTTATTTCAAAAGCTCACGCTTGATTTTGAGTAGTGGTATAATTGTGTAGTTGCATGGCGATAGTATCTGTTCCATGTTAATTAAAAATAAAGAAATAATGTGAAAATTAAATAATTTAAGGAGAATTTAAATGGCTAAGGAAAAATTTACCAGAACGAAGTCGCATGTTAACGTAGGTACAATAGGACATATTGACCATGGTAAAACAACTTTGACATCAGCTATAACTAAGGTATTACATGTTGCGTATGGTACAGGAGAACCTGTTGATTTCGCAGAAATAGACAATGCGCCAGAGGAAAGACAGAGAGGTATTACTATTGCTACTTCTCACCAGGAGTATGAAACTCCAAAGAGACATTATGCGCACGTAGACTGTCCAGGTCACGCTGACTATATTAAAAACATGATTACAGGTGCTGCTCAGATGGATGCTGCTATCCTTGTTGTTGCAGCTACAGATGGAGCTATGCCTCAGACAAGAGAACACGTTCTTCTTGCTCACCAGGTAAACGTTCCTTATATAGTTGTTTTCCTTAATAAGGTTGATATGATTGATCCTGCTGACAGAGCAGAGATGGTTGAGCTTGTTGAAATGGAGATAAGAGATCTTCTTTCTAAAAATGACTTCCCAGGTGATGAAGTTCCTGTAATTCCAGGGTCTGCATTAAGAGCTCTTGAGGCTGCTGAAGCTGGCAAAAAAGATGATGAGTGGTTCCAGTCTGTTGTTAAGCTTGCAGAGGCTCTTGATACATATGTTCCAGAGCCAACAAGGGCTGTTGATAAGCCATTCCTTATGCCTATAGAGGATGTATTTTCTATTACAGGTCGTGGAACTGTTGTAACAGGAAGAATTGAAAGAGGTGTTGTTAGAACAGGTGAGGAAGTTGAAATAGTAGGTTTTGTTGAGACAAGAAAAACTGTATGTACTGGCGTTGAGATGTTTAGAAAGATTCTTGACGAAGGTATGGCAGGTGACAACGTTGGATGTCTCCTCAGGGGTGTTGCTAAAGAGGAAGTTGAAAGGGGTCAGGTTCTTGCAAAACCAGGTTCAATTAAGCCTCATAAGAAGTTCCAGGGAAGGGTTTATGTTCTTAAGAAAGAAGAGGGTGGAAGACATACTCCTTTCTTTGCAAACTACAGACCTCAGTTTTATTTTAGAACTACTGACGTAACTGGAACGATCCAGCTTCCACAGGGAGTTGAGATGGTAATGCCAGGAGATGACATTGATATTACAGTTGAGCTTATTACTCCTATAGCTATGGAAGAAGAGCTCAGGTTTGCAATCCGTGAAGGCGGTAGAACTGTAGGTGCAGGTGTTGTTGTAAAGATTCTTGAATAAAAGATTTTAATATATAAAAGATCGTCAGGCCCTGTCTGACGATCTTGTTCTCTTAAGAAGATTAGTAGAATTAAGGTGAAAGAAAGTGGCTAAATTAACAGGTCAGCGAATAAGGGTAAAGCTTAGATCATATGATGCAAAGCTTCTCGATCAATCAGCAGAGAAGATAGTTTCTACTACTCATAGAAGTGGTGCAAAGGTTGCAGGTCCAATACCTCTGCCAACAAAAGTTGAAAAGTTTTGTGTATTGCGTTCCCCTCATGTAAACAAGAAGTCAAGGGAACAGTTTGAGATAAGGACACATAAGAGATTGATAGATATTATTGATCCTAATTCTGATACGGTTGAGGCATTGATGAAGCTTGAACTTCCTGCTGGCGTATCTGTAGACATTAAGTCCTGAGTAAATTCAAAAAGCCTGCAATTTTGATTTACCGTTAATAACGGGTTTATCTTTTGTTATAATTATTAATTTAATGAAGTATAGGTTAATGCGATGAGAAAGGCACTATTCGGAAAAAAGATTGGTATGACTCAGTATGTGAAAGAAGACGGGACAGTTGTGCCTGTAACAGCATGTGAATTAGGGCCATGTGTTGTTGTTCAAAAGAAGACAATTGAAAAAGATGGTTATGAGGCTTTAAAGCTTGGCTTTGGAGATCAAAAAATACAGAGGCTTACAAAGCCTATCGCAGAGGATCTCAAAAAGAATAATATAGCTCCAAAGCGATATTTTGGTGAGATTGAAGCCTTTGATCCGTCACTTGAAGTTGGTAGCGAGATTAGATGCACAATTTTCCAGGAGAATGATACAGTTGATGTAACTGGTTTTTCAAAAGGTAAGGGCTTTGCTGGTGTAATGAAAAGGCATGGCTTTGGTGGTGGTCGTAAGACCCATGGTTCCAATTTCCATAGAGCACCTGGTTCAATAGGAGCGCACACTTTCCCAGCAGAGGTATGGAAAGGAAAAAGAATGCCAGGAAGATTTGGTGGCGAGAAGGTTACTGTAAAAAATTTAAAAATAGTGAAGATTCTTGAGGATAAAAACATCGTATTGATTTCAGGTGCAATACCAGGCAGAAGAAATTCTTTGATAAAAGTTACAGTTAAATAGGCGGGAAATATGAAGGTAGACAAATATTCGATCGACGGTAAGGTTGTAGGTCAGGTTGAGCTGTCAGATGCCGTTTTTGGTGCTGAAGTTAACGATGTTTTAGTATATGAATATATAAAGGCAGCAAATGCTAACCTCAGACAGGGAACTCACTCTGCTAAGGAGAGAGCTGAAGTAAGAGGTGGTGGAGCTAAGCCATGGAGGCAGAAAGGAACAGGCCGTGCAAGAGCTGGTTCCTCCAGATCGCCAATATGGAGAGGTGGTGGTACAATATTTGCACCAACTCCAAGGGATTATTCCATAAAGCTTCCAAAGAAAATAAAGAGAGCTGCTTTTGTTTCTATATTTTCTCTGAAGGCAAAATCAGGATCCATCAAGGTGGTAGAGGATTTTCAGGTTGGAGGCAAAACAAAGGAAGTTGCCAATATTGGAAAGGCTCTGGCTGTTACAAAGGGTCTTCTAATATCAGGTCGCAAAGACGGAGAGGATTCACTCCTTAAGAGGGCAATAAGAAATATCCCCTGGTTTAAGTATAATAATGTGGAAAGGTTGTCCGGGCGAGATATTTTTTATTCCAGGGAAGTAATTCTCACTGAAAGTGCAGTTAAAGAGATTAATGAAAAATTTTCTGGGGCGAATTAAAATGAATCCGAATGACATCATAATAAGACCTGTAATTTCTGAGAAATCAACCTTAATGATGGAAGATAATAAATATGTCTTCAAGGTTGCAACAAATGCAAATAAGCATACAGTCAAGATGGCAATAAAAGAAATTTTCGGAGTTGTTCCGGAAAAAGTAAATATTATAAATGTCCGTGGAAAAAATAGAAGGTTGCGATACAGAGTAGGTAAAAAGGCAGCCTGGAAAAAAGCTATTGTTACATTGAAGGCTGGAGACAAGATTCAGATCTTTGAAGGTCAATAACGAGTAAGGTAACTAAAAGGAACTTAGTATGGGAATCAAAAAATTTAGACCAATAACTCCAACTCTGCGATATAAGACAGTTTTGGATAAAGAGGAAATTACAGAGGAAAAGCCTTACAAACCCCTTACAAAAGGTAAAACAGGGGATTCAGGACGCGGCTTTAAGGGTCAGGTAACAGTCAGGCGTCGTGGCGGTGGTCATAAAAGAAAACTTAGACTTATAGATTTTAAAAGAAACAAATATGGTATTCCAGGAAAGGTTGTTTCAATTGAGTATGATCCAAACCGTACAGCCTATATTGCTCTTATCTCTTATGCTGATGGTGAGAAGAGATATATTATTGCTCCAGAAGGGCTCAAGGTTGGTGATAAGGTTGAATCTGGAGAAAATGCAGAGATTAAGCCAGGTAATAATTTACCACTTAAAAAGATTCCATTGGGCGCTAATATCTATAATATAGAATTGCACAGAGGTAAAGGCGGCCAGTTAGTTCGTTCTGCTGGAACAACAGCTATTCTTGCTGCAAGGGAAGAGGACTATTGCTTGATCAAGCTACCCTCTGGAGAGATTAGAAAGGTCCATAGCGAGTGCTATTCCACAATAGGTTCTGTTGGTAATAAGGATCATATAAATGTAACAATTGGTAAGGCAGGACGTTCAAGATGGCTAAACAAAAGGCCAAAGGTTCGTGGAGTTGCAATGAACCCTGTTGATCACCCACTTGGTGGTGGTGAAGGTAAATCTTCAGGTGGTAGGCATCCGGTTTCACCAACAGGTATGCCAACCAAGGGTTACAAGACAAGAAAGAAGAAAAAATATAGTGATAAGTATATAATTAAGAGAAGGAAGGGCTGATATGGCAAGATCTGTAAAAAAGGGACCATATGTAGATCCAAAGCTCTTCAAAAAGATTGAAGAGATGAACTCGACCAATAACAAGAAGGCTATCAAAACATGGTCAAGGAGATCAACCATATTCCCAGAGATGATTGGTCATACACTTATGGTTCATAACGGAAAGACTTTTATACCAGTTTATGTTACTGAGAATATGATTGGTCATAAGCTGGGAGAGTTTTCGCCCACAAGGACATATAGGGGTCATACAAGTAAAGACGATAAAGTGGCTAAGAAGAAAAAGTAAAGAGGATTAAAAATGGAATCATCTGCAAAATCAAAACTCAACAGAATATCTGCCTCCAAAATGAGGCTTGTGGCAAATGAGGTTAAGGGTTTCTCATTGCCAGAAGCAGTAGATATTTTGAAGAATATGCCTCAGAAAGGCGCAAAGATTGTTCTCAAGACCCTTTATTCTGCAGGTGCCAATGCTAAGTATAAGAATCCTGATATAATAGAAGACGCTCTTTATATTAAAAAGATTGCTGTTGATGAGGGGCCTACTATGAAAAGGTTCCAGGCAAGGGCACGAGGAAGAGCAGGGAGAATCAGGAAGAGAACCAGTCATTTGACAATTATTTTATCTGATGAAAACTAATGCATAAGGAATAAAAAGATGGGTCAGAAGGTAAATCCAATAGGAATAAGAGTAGGGATCAATAGAACCTGGGATTCGATCTGGTATGAGGACAAAAAAGAATATGCCAAAAATCTCCATGAGGATCTAAGGATAAAGAGATTCATAGAGAAGGAAAAGAAGAGTGCTGGCATAGCAAAGGTTATAATTGAAAGATTTCCAGATAGAGTTAATGTAAACATACATGCTTCAAGGCCTGGAGTTCTTATAGGAAAAAAAGGTGCAGATATTGAGGATCTAAAAGGACAGCTTCAAAAGCTTGCCTCAAAGACTGTTTATATAAACATAATTGAAGTGAAAAAGCCTGAAAAAAATGCGAAGCTGATTGCAGAGCAAATTGCAACTCAGATTGAAGGACGTTTTCCTTACAGAAGAGCTGTAAAGCAGGGTATGACTAATGCTCTGAGAAGCGGTGCTCTTGGGATAAAAGTCATGGTATCAGGCAGGCTTAATAATGCAGAGATGGCTCGAACAGAGGCTTATAAAGAAGGAAGAATTCCTCTGCATACTCTAAGGGCAGATATAGATTATGGTTTTGCTGAGGCTCTTACAGCTTTTGGTCTCATAGGGGTAAAGGTCTGGTTGTATAACGGAGATGTTCTTTCCAAGGATGCAGAAGAGGAAGACGATAAATATTCAGTTAAAAGAAAAACCAGATAATGTGCTAAGGAAAGGTGAATTCTTATGTTAATGCCAAAAAGAGTTAAACACAGAAAAGTAATGCGTGGCCGTATGACAGGCACGGCCTATAGGGGTTCAACAATTGCTTTTGGTGAATACGGACTTAAAGCTCTTGAGTCTGGAAAGATAACAAGCAGACAGATAGAAGCAGCAAGGGTTGCCATAAACAGAAAGGTAAAAAGAGGTGGAAAGCTCTGGATCAGAATCTTCCCGGATTTTCCCTTTACAAAGAAGCCTGCTGAAACTCGTATGGGTAAAGGTAAAGGAAATCCAGAGGGATTTGTGGCAAGAGTTCTTCCAGGTCGAATTCTTTTTGAGATTGCTGGCATAGATGAGGCTCTTGCACGTGAGGCACTGGAGCATGCAGCTTCTAAGCTTCCACTTAAAACAAAATTTGTATCAATTGATAAATTCTAACGTGAAGTTGTTGAAATAGAGGCATAGAAATGAAAGGTAAACTTGAAGAGATGACAATGGAAGAATTAGAGAAAAGCCTTCAGGACACAAAGGCTGAGTTGCGTAAAGAGAGATTTAAGGCTGTAACCAGTAAAGTTGATGATCCTAAGAAGATCAGTAATCTTAAAAAACACGTTGCAAGAATTCTTACATTGAAAAGAGAATACGAACTCGGGATAAGGAAACCAGGGAGATAAGGGGATTGCTTATGAAATCAAACAGGAAACAGCTTATAGGTAAAGTAGTCAGCAACAAAATGGACAAAACCATTGTTGTTGAATTGGAGAATCTTGTAATGCATCCTCTTTACAAAAAATCCGTCAAGAGAACAAAAAAGGTCAAAAGCCATGACGAGAGAAATGAGTGCTCTATCGGAGATGTAGTGAGAATTGAGGAAACAAGACCTTTATCAAAAGAAAAGAGATATAGATTAGTTGAAATCATTGAGAAAGTTAAGTAGAGGTGCGTCATGATTCAGGTTCAGACTATGTTAGAGGTGGCAGATAATAGCGGTGTAAAAAAGGTTCAGTGCATTAAAGTTCTTGGCGGAACAAGAAGACGCTATGCTACAGTTGGAGATATTATTGTAGTTGCGGTCAAGGATGCACAGCCCTCTTACGGGTTAAAGGACTCAACAGGAAAGAAGGTCCACAACAAATCAGTATTGCGAGCTGTTGTTGTGAGGACAACAAAGCCTGTCAGAAGAAAGGATGGTTCATATATTAAATTTGATGATAATGCAGTGGCAATTATAGATGCCAAGGGTGAGCCAAAGGGTACACGTATTTTTGGTCCGGTTGCCAGAGAGTTGAGGGATAAGAATTTCTTGAAAATTGTTTCTCTTGCACCGGAAGTTCTCTAAGAGGGGTTTAGAAATATGGAAAGTGGCAAATTGCTAAAAACTAAAATAAGAGTTGGTGACAATGTAGTTGTTATCAGCGGAGCAAGTGCTGGCAAGAGAGGTAAGGTTCTTGCTATCAATAAAGAAAAAGGCAGAGTTGTAGTTGAGGGAGTCAATAAAAGAGATAAGTATCTTCGCCCATCTCAAGCTAATCCTCAGGGTGGGAAGGTGAATATTGAATTCCCTATACATATATCAAATGTTATGTATTTTTGTGATAAATGTAAGAAGGGAACAAGGATAGGCATTCAGGTTAAGGATAACAACAAGACAAGAGTGTGCAAAGGTTGCGGAAAAAGTATAGATAAGTAAGGGTAAAGCGCTATGTATGTCAGATTACGAGAGGAATACAACAACAAATATAAGCAGAACCTCATTAATCAGTTTAAATATCAAACTATAATGCAGGTTCCCAAGCTTGAAAAGATAGTGTTAAATGTTGGTATGGGTGATGCTCATTCCAATCCAAATTATATGAATTCAGTCTTAGAAGAGCTTGCCCTCATAACAGGACAGAAGGCTGTAAAAACAAAAGCAAGAAAATCTATTGCTAACTTTAAAATACGAGAAGGCTATGAGGTTGGTGCAAGGGTAACTCTTAGAGGGGATAAGATGTATGAATTCCTTGACAGACTTATTAATATTGCCCTGCCGAGGGTAAGGGACTTCAAGGGGCTTTCTGCTAAGTCTTTTGATACAAATGGTAATTATAACTTTTCTATCAAGGAACAGATTATATTCCCTGAAATAAATTTTGATAAGACTGAAAAAATTCATGGTATAAATATAACAATAGTAACAACAGCTAAGACAAAGGAAGAGGCTTTAGCTCTTCTAAGAGAATTCAAAATGCCTTTTAAGGAGCAGGGGTAATCATTTATGGCAAAGACAAGTACTATAGCTAAGCACAAAAAGCCAAAGAAGTTTTCAGTAAGGCATCATAACAGATGTGCTATTTGTGGAAGACCAAGAGGATACATGAGAAGATTTGACATGTGCAGAATATGTTTTCGAAAGCTTGCCAGTACAGGTGAGATCCCCGGTGTAACAAAATCATCATGGTAGAATATAAAGTGGAGAGACGATAAAGATGAGTGCAACTAGTGATCCAATTGCTGATATGCTGACAAGGATAAGAAATGCTGTAAAGGCAGAGCATCTTAAGGTTGATATACCTTCGTCCAAGATGAAGGTTGCTATCGCTAAGATACTTAAAGATGAAGGATTTATAAAAAATTATAAGCTTATTGAAGACAACAAGCAAAAAATACTCAGAATATACCTGAAGTATACAGAAGATAAGCAGCCAGCTATTCTTGAGTTAAAGAGAATTAGCAAGCCAGGCAGAAGGGTTTATAAAAGGGCTATAGATTTAAATCCAGTGTATAATAATGTGGGAATATGGATTCTATCGACACCAAAAGGTGTTATAACCAACAAGGCTGCGAAAAAGCTTAATGTTGGTGGAGAAGTTATTTGCGAAATACTATAATCTAAGAAGAGTGGAAATGTTATGTCGAGAATAGGGAAAAAACCGATTGAAATACCATCAAATGTTACAGTAACACTTGATGGCAAGAATTTATCCGTCAAGGGACCCCTCGGTGAAAATAAGCTCACCCTGCTTGATGGAGTAAAAATTGAAATTAATGATAAAATATTAAAAGTTGATGTTGAGGATCATGAGAATAGACAACACAGAGCCTATCATGGTCTCTTTAGAACTCTGATCAATAATATGGTAGTTGGGGTATCTCAGGGATTTGTTAAAGAACTGGAGATTGTTGGTGTAGGTTACAGGGCAATTCAGCAAGGTAAGGATATTCAATTCCAGTTGGGATACTCTCATCCAATACTTTTTCCTGCTCCTGAGGGTATAACCCTTGAGGTGACTGAAGCAACAAAATTTAAAGTAAAAGGATATAACAAAGAGCTTGTGGGGCAGGTTGCTGCTAATATAAGGAAGCTGAGAGGACCTGAGCCATATAAAGGCAAGGGTATAAGATATAAGAATGAAAATATCAGGAAAAAAGCGGGAAAAACAGGTAAAAAATAATGGATAAGTTATCATTAAAGCAGAAGCAATTTTTTAGACGAAGACTGAGAATTAAAAATAAAATAAGAAAGAATACAGAAAGGCTCCGTCTCTGTATTTCCAGAAGTAATAAAAATTTCTATGCTCAGATCATTGACGACAGAAAGGGCCATACCCTTGTTGCTCTTTCTACCCTTTCAAAGGAGTTTGAAGGGGATAAAAATCGCGGAAATATTGAGTCTGCAAAAAAGCTCGGTAAGCTCCTTGCAGAAAGAGCAGTTGCTCAGGGTATAAAGACAGTGGTCTTTGACAGGAATGGCTACCTTTATCATGGTAAAATTAAAGCTTTTGCTGATGCAGCAAGAGAAAATGGTCTTGAGTTTTAGGAGTTGATTATGAAAATTAAGAGAAGAAGAGTAAAAATAGACGGCATTGAACTTTCTGATAAGGTTGTTGTTATAAACAGGGTTGCTAAGGTTGTTAAGGGTGGAAGAAGATTTTCTTTTAATGCTCTGTCTGTAGTTGGTGACTCTGATGGTCATGTGGGAATAGGTTTTGGCAAGGCAAATGATGTTCCTGATGCAATAGACAAAAGCAAGGAAGATGCTAAGAAGAATGTATACAAGATCAATCTCAATAAGACCACTATTCCTCATGAGGTTGTTGGAAAGTTTAAATCAGCAAAGGTTATAATGAAGCCAGCTGCTCCAGGAACAGGAATCATTGCTGGTCCTTCTGTAAGAGCTGTTCTTGAAAAAGCAGGAGTATCTGACATACTGACCAAAGCTCAGGGGTCAAGGAATCCTATGAATTTAGTGAAAGCTACCCTTGATGGACTCCTACAGCTTAGAAGCTTGAAAGAGGCTGCTGATGTTAGAGAAGTTCCTATTTCAAAATTATGGGAGTAATTGGACATGGAAAAGAAGTTGATAGTTAAACAGGTGCGTAGTACCATAGGGACAAAGCCAAAACAGAGAGATACTCTAAGAGCCCTTGGACTTAGGAAGATAAATGCTACAAGAGAGCATGCAGATAATGCAGTCATAAGAGGTATGATAGATAAGGTTAAGCATCTTGTAGAAGTGACAGAGAAAAAATAAAATCGTCGGAAGAGAATAGCTATGGAACAATATACATTAAAGAAACCTGAGTCAATCAAAAGAAAAAAGAGAGTTGGTATAGGGCCTTCTTCTGGTCATGGCAAAACATCATGTCGCGGCCATAAGGGGCAGATGGCAAGATCTGGGGCAAAGAGGCGTCCATGGTTTGAAGGTGGTCAGATGCCACTTCAAAGGCGAGTCCCCAAAAGAGGCTTTAATAATGCTATTTTCAAAATCTATTATCAAGTTGTAAACATTTCTGCCATTGACAAGCTTGAGGCTCTGGAGATAAATTCGGAAGTTCTCTTTAAGGCTGGTCTTATAAATAGCAAAACAGAGCCAGTAAAAATTTTGGGAAATGGTGAGCTCACAAAAGCAAAGAAGGTTTTTGCTGATGCTTTCTCTGCCTCTGCAATGGAAAAAATAAAAAATGCTGGCGGCGAAGCAATTTTAAGCTGCGAAGAACAATAACATTCAGAGGATAAGGAAAGCTAATGTCCAGCGCTGTAATAAATATATTTAAAATTCCGGATCTAAGAAAAAGGGTATTATTTACCCTTTTTATGCTCATAGTTTATAGAATTGGTGCACATATCCCTGTGCCTGGAATAAATGTAGAGGCCTTGAGGGACTATTTTGTTGAGGCAGAAAAGTCTGGGGTTTTGGATTTCTTTGACCTATTCGCTGGAGGGGCTTTAAAGAGATTTACAATTTTTGCTCTTGGAATTATGCCCTACATCTCCTCCTCAATTATTGTGGATTTGCTCAAGACCGTTTTCCCATATCTCAATGAGTTATCAAAGGAAGGTGCTGAGGGCTATAAAAAGCTCAATCAGTATATCAAATATGGAACTGTTTTACTCTGTACCATACAGGGGCTTGGTCTTGTTTTCTGGATGAGGTCAATGAGAACTGCAGATGGAACTCCTGTTGTTCCTGATGGGAGTGGCGTTGGCTTTACTATAATGGCGGTGATCTCAATAGTAACAGGCACAATGGTTCTCATGTGGTTTGGAGAACTCATTACAGAAAGAGGTATCGGTAATGGTATTTCTCTTATAATCATGGCAGGAATTGTTGTAAGATTGCCTCAGTCTTTTTATGAGACTATGAAAAAGATTGCGGACACTGGTGAGCCAATAGTGGGAATTATTTTGATAGGTCTTTTCTTTCTTGTTGTTGCTGCAAGTATTTTGCTTACACTTGGGACACGAAGAATTCCTGTTCAGTATGGTAAGCGTATGGTTGGTGCTACAGCAGTGCAGAGAACAGCTCAATATATTCCTTTGCGTGTAAATGCTGCCGGGGTTATTCCTATAATTTTTGCATCGGCCATAATAGTATTCCCATCTCAGCTTGTCAGGATGCTTGGTGTAAGTACAAATGTTTATCTTAACAAGATTCAGTATTGGTTGACACCTGGTCAAATTCCTTATATAGTATTGTATAGTGCACTTGTTATTTTCTTTTGTTTCTTCTATACTTCTTTAAGATTTAATCCCACTGAGATTGCGGATAACCTCAAGAAGTATGGTGGCTTTATACCCGGAATAAGACCAGGTCAAAATACAGCGGATTACCTCATGGGTGTCCTTAATAGGGTAACTCTGTCAGGATCGATCTTCCTTGCATTGATTTCAATTATTCCTGACTTTATTATACGAATATGGCCAGAGCAGGTGCCAATTAACATGGCCTATCTTTTTGGTGGAACATCTCTACTGATAGTTGTAGGTGTGGCTCTGGATACATTGAAACAAATTGAGTCTCAGCTTTTGATGAGACATTACGATGGATTTTTGGGATCTAAGAAGAAAATTCAGGGAAGATATTAATTATATTGAGAGAGGTCTATGGCTAAGGAAGAACCTATTGAAGTTGAAGGTGTGGTTGTTGAACCCTTACCCAATGCTATGTTTAGAGTAAAACTTGACAATGGGCATGTGGTATTGGCTCACATATCGGGCAAGATGAGGATGCACTACATCCGAATTTTACCTGGTGACAAGGTCACAGTGGAGTTGTCGCCCTATGATTTGAGCCGTGGAAGAATAATTTACAGAGCAAAGTGAAAATCTTTTTAATATAAAAGTTGACATTAAGTAAATGATATTAATATATGGCTTTTTGTCCGATTAAGAGGTGGATATATGAAAGTGAATGTATCAGTTAAAAAAATATGCAGCGAATGCAAGGTTATTAAAAGACATGGTGTGGTCAGGGTTATTTGTTCAAATCCCAGACACAAGCAAAGGCAAAAAATTAGAAAAGTAAGCAAACATTAATACTGTAAAGAGGATTATTTTTTATGGCAAGGATAGCAGGTGTAGACTTACCAAACGATAAAAGGGTAGAGATAGGTCTTACTTATATTTATGGTATTGGATTAACTACTTCAAAGAAAATTCTGGCAGCAGCAGGCATCAATCCTGACACAAGGGTCAAGGATTTGACAGATGAAGAGATCGGTAATATAAGAAAATATATTGACCAGAATCTTAAGGTTGAAGGTGATCTCAGGACAGAAGTTAACCTCAATATTAAGAGGCTTATGGATATAGGCTGCTACAGGGGGCTCAGGCATAGAAGAGGATTACCTGTTCGTGGTCAGAATACAAAAAATAATGCCAAGACAAGAAAGGGCAATCGTAAAGCTTCTGCAGGAGCTAAGAAAAAGAAATAAGAGGTATTTGGCGTGAAACAGAAGAAGACTAAAAGAAAAGAGAAAAAAAATATCCCAGTTGGTAAAGCCTATATACAGGCTACATATAATAATACAATTGTGACTTTGACTGATATGCAGGGTAATGTTATTGCATGGGCTACAGCAGGTGGTGAGGGCTTTAAGGGATCCAGAAAGTCAACTCCCTTTGCTGCACAGATGGCAGCTAAATCTGCTGCTGAAAGTGCAATAGATATTGCAGGACTTCAATCTGTGGAGGTCTATGTTAAGGGGCCTGGCATAGGAAGAGAAGCTGCAGTAAGATCGCTTTTTCAAAGTGGCCTTACTATAACAAAGATTAAGGACGTTACCCCTGTGCCTCACAATGGCTGCAGACCTAAGAAAAGAAGAAGAGTTTGATGGAGTGAACTTATTATGGCAAGATATACAGGACCAAGATGTAAGCTTTGCAGACGTGAAATGACACCTATGATGCTTAAAGGTCAGAGGTGTTTGACAGATAAATGTCCTTTAAAAGGGGATAAGAAATATCCTCCAGGACCTCCAAGAAAAAGAAGAACAAAGATGTCTGACTATGCTGTCCAGTTGAGAGAAAAGCAAAGGATTAAGAGAACATACGGATTGCTGGAAAAACCCTTTAGACTTAATTTTGAGGAAGCAAACAGGATGAAGGGTGTTACTGGTGAGAATATGCTATCATTGCTTGAAAGAAGGCTTGATAATGTTGTTTACAGGGCTGGATTTGCTTCTTCAAGATCTCAGGCGCGTCAGTTTGTGCAGCATAATCATATAGCTGTAAATGGTAGAGTCGTTAATATTGCATCTTTTATTGTTAAGGATGGAGACAGTGTTGAGGTTGTTGAAAAATTCAAAACCAATGCAGCTTTAGAAGATGCAGTTAAGCTTGCAAAGGCAATAGACTCAAAGCCAGAGTGGATTGATGTAGATTATGAAGCAAAGGTTGCTAAGGTAACAAGAATACCAGTGAGAACTGACATAAAAGAGAACTTCAACGAGCAGTTAGTTGTTGAGCTCTATTCAAAATAATAGTTTCTTTTGAAATTTTTCGTTTTTTAAAATTTAGTTGGAGGAAAAGATGGCCCCAAAAAATCTCCTGAAGGGCTTTAAACGACCGGGAAAGATTACATTTGAGCATGATGAACTACAGCCAAATTATGGACGATTTATTGCAGAACCATTTGAGCGTGGTTATGGCCTCACTGTAGGAAATTCTCTTCGCAGAGTTTTGCTCTCTTCCATAGAGGGAGCGGCTATTACTGCCATAAAGATTGAGGGAGTTCCTCATGAGTTTTCCACTATACCTGGAGTATATGAAGATGTTACTAGAATAATCCTCAATCTCAAAAAACTCCGCTTTAAGTATGAAGGTGAGATCCCAAGGGTTCTGCATATTGTTAAAGAAGGGCCAGGTGAGTTAACAGGTAAGGACTTTGATATTGACTCTGAAATAGTTGTGATGAATAAGGAACACAAGATAGCTACTCTGAATGACTCTGGCAAGATTGACATGGAAGTGCAGATCGAAAGAGGAAGAGGCTATGTTCCTGCTGAAATAAATAAGCTAAACACAGAGACTGTTGGTGTAATTCCAATTGACTCGGTCTTTACTCCTGTTGTGAAGGTGAATGTTAAGGTAGAGGACACTCGTGTTGCGCAGAGGACTGACTTTGACAAATTGATACTGGAGATATGGACAGACGGATCTATTTCTCCTGATGATGCACTTGCTCAGGCTGCAAAGATAATTAAAGAGCATATGACAATCTTTATTAACTTTGAAGAGGAGCAGGAAGAGGAAGTAGAGGTTATCGACGAAGGAATCGAAAAGATGAAAGTTCTTCTGTCGAAGTCTATAGATGAGGTGGAATTCTCTGTCAGGGCATATAATACTTTGAAGAGTGTCGATGTTTCAACACTGGAGGATCTGGTTAAAAAGACTGAGGATGAAATCAAAAAATCAAAGCATTATAGTGATGTTGTTCTTAAAGAGATTAAAACTAAATTAGAGACTTATCATTTAAGTCTTGGATTGAAGGATTAATGAGGTTATATAGATGAGACACAAGAATAAAGTTAGAATACTTGGCAGAAGTCATGCTCACAGAAAGGCTATGTTTGCAAATATGGTAACTTCTCTTTTTGAGCACGAAAGAATTATTACTACAAGAGAGAAGGGTAAAGAGCTTAAGATTATCTCTGAAAAACTTATTACAAGGGCAAAAAAGAATCTTCTTATACCAGATTCTGAGCCTGAAAAAAAGCTTCATAATAAGCGTGAGGTTTTTAAGTTTATTAAAAACAGAGATGTCGTTAAAAAATTATTTGAAGATATTGCTCCCCGTTTCAAAGAACGAAATGGTGGTTATACAAGAATGTATCTTATAGGTCAGAGACAGGGTGATGCTGCTGAAATGGCGATCGTTGAGCTTGTGGAGAGAAAGCCAAAAGCTGAACCAGTGAAAGAAGATAATAAGAAAAAGTAATTTTAAAACTTCTTTGATACAAAAAAGCTTCAGGTTCCTGAAGCTTTTTTGCTTTATAGGTTTTACACACTAAATCTTTGTATTTTTAATTTTTAGCTTAGTATCTTAAGACTCCTTAAGTCCAATTCTTTCCATAGTCTTTTTTCTTCTGGAAAGTTCAACAGGATAGAGAAGTTTTCTATTGTCCACTGCATCCACCTTGAATTTTTCAGGTATGCGATCATCAAAAATGGGAGTCATTTGATCCTGCCTTATTTGATACTTGTCCAGAATATTTCCTGTGGAGTGATAGTTTTTTACTCTATATATTTCGATCCCGCTTTCTTTTGCTATTCTGCATAGATATATAACATCAAGATAGCGATTTATAACATAGTCAATTCCCTCTGTCTTGATTTTTTTGCGGCTTTTGATGAAGGCAATATCCTCCTCCTTCATTATCCTCTTTGCCTTTTCAAGGTGGTAATAGGCATTTTTTAAATAGCGTTCAAGCTTTGAAGCATCATAGTAGTAGTGATAATCCTTGGCAGTAAACTTTTCATCGTATGGTGTCACATCTGTTAGAGGATTAAAGGGCTTTTTGAAATAGGCAGCATATCCATGATGTCTGTCAAGTTCAAGAAATATTTCTATGGATTTATTATCCTCAATTGTTGCCTTTAAGAGTTCGTCAGTCCTGTTTATGTAGAGATTGGCCAGCTCTTCCATAAATTTCATCAGTTCAAGCTTTAGATTGTAGAATTTTTCTGATGCGCCGTCATAATTATTGCCAAAATAATTAAGGCTTGCCTCTTCATACATCTTTGTTATGGACTCTATTTTTGTCTGATTATCGTCATTTTTGAAATTGGTCACCATTGGTTTTATTTCTCGGATGACTTTTGTGGTAAAATAGTAATCCTTTGTGGAACGCTCTCCAACAGATATAGAGTAGGCTGAATTTGAAAAGAACAGTGTTACAGCTAACAACATTATATTCCATCTTGCTTTCATATTGGCCTCACGGTTTTATGGTAAAAATCGGATTATATAATTCTTCCTTATACAAGTTTCGTCAAAAATTATAAGTTTCTTAAAGAATATTTATTTACATCTGGTAAACTTGTGATAGTTTAAGTCATATTTTAGGTAAAAATTTTTCATGTTTTATTCATAATCCTTGAATATAACTTGAAAAAATATATAATTCCTTATAGGGGTAATATATTTTCTAAAAAATTTTTATATATATTTTCAATGCTAATTCCTTGATCTTTATATGGAGTAAAATTCACCAATGTCCACTGAGGATATTGAGGATAGCAGTTGTTACAGTAAAAGATATACTTAGGAATTATTGGTTATATATTTTTTTAACTATGGAAGAGACCGGAGTATTGAATGGACGAAGGCAAAAAGATTTCCTTTAGGCAAAAAAATCCCACTATGTGCCCTATATGCAGGAATGAATTTTACAGAGAGGAGATGTTCACAGGCGGAGGCAGGCTCATAGTTGAGGGTCTTACAGATGAGCTGAGAAGAATTTATAAAGAGAGTAAAAAATACGGAAAGATCTATCCCCTTGCTTATCTTTTGAATGTTTGCCCGAACTGCTTATATACTGCATACCCAAAGGATTTTTCTGATGTAACTGATTCTGAAATTTCAAAGCTTCAGGAGCTTAGATCTGCAAGATGGAATGCTGTGAATAAATTTTTTGGGGACATTGATTTTAGAAATGACAGGGATTTGATGCTGGGTGCTGCATCCTATATGCTTGCTGTTGATTGCTATAATATCAGGAGAAAAAATATTGCTCCTACTTTTAAAAAGGCTGTCTCTGCTTTGCGAGCGGCCTGGTTGTTTTCCGATCTGGCTGCAGAAGATCCTGAATCTCATTTTCGGAAGATGTCTCTTTTCTTTTATAAGAAGGCCTATGAATATTATCTGCAGGTAATTGAATTACTACAAAATGGAAACGAGCCTGCTGATATGGCTGGAAATATGGGACCAGATGCTGACAAAAATTGGGGCTATGAAGGAATTCTCTACATAATGGCAGTGCTCACTGTAAAGATTGGTTCAAGGGAAAAGGAAGTTGAAAAGAGAATCGAACATTTCAACACCTGCAAAAAATATTTAAGTAGGCTTTTTGGTGCTGGCAAGGCTTCTAAATCGAGACCAAGCGATCTCCTTGAAAGGACAAGGGATCTATATGATAAAATAAATGAAATGCTGGCCCAGTGGGAGCAGGAGAAAAACCCTTGAGCCGCTATGCTCTCCTTGTTCAATATGACGGGACAAATTTTAATGGGCTGCAGATTCAAAATGGTGGACGGACAGTTCAAGATGAGCTGGAAAAGGCAATCTTCATTCTGTCAAAGGAAAAGGTAAGAGTTATAGCCTCTGGCAGAACTGATTCTGGAGTCCATGCCATTGGACAGGTTGTTCACTTTGACTGCTGTAGAGATTTTGATTTGCGAAGGCTCTGTATAAGCCTGAATGGAATTCTTCCAAAGGATGTGGCAGTCAAAAATGCCTATAGGGTCTGTGAAACTTTTCACTCAAGATTTTCTGCCTTTCAGAGGGAATACATTTATCTCATTTATAATTATCCGCTGAGAACTCCTTTTATGCAATACAGGGCAATGTGGGTGAGTGAGCCTTTATCTGTGGACTATATTCAGGAGACTGGATTATTTTTGATTGGAGAGCATGATTTTGCTTCTTTTTGCAAAAAGATCTCCTCAGACAGGGGAACTGTCCGAAAGATAGATCTCTTTGATGTGACAAAAAAGGATGATATAATAACTATCCGCATAAGGGGGAACGCTTTTTTGCATAATATGATACGAATTATTGTTGGGACAATAGTTCAGATGAGTCGCGAGGCTAAAGAGCCTTCCTTTATAAAAGAAATTCTTGAAAAAAGAGACAGAAATATCAGTGGCGTCACAGCTCCCCCTTATGGGCTCTATCTAAGTAAAATTTTATATAACCCACCACTGGACCATTATGAATCTGCTTTTTGAGATTTTCGATTTTAATTATTGACATTATTATGTCTTAATTAATGATAATTCAAAAAAATTTTTTGGTTAATCTACGAGATGAAGAAACACTTTTTATCAATTCTGGTATTTTTTATTTGTATTTCTGCTTGTGTTCCAGAGCTTTTTGCTCAAAGCTCAAGGAAAAAGTACTTCTCAAAGCCTCAGATTGGACTCTGGTATGGTCCTGTTACTCCAATTTTTGAGACCTCAGAGTATCTTAAACCAGATCTTGGGGGAGGGGTCTTCTTTCGATATAATCTTCCTTATGATCCCCTAAAGATAGGCATTGATTCATCATATCAAAGTTATGGCTCAGAGGGTGTTAATAGTGTCACACTTATCCCTCTTTATGGAAATCTGCTCTGGTTACTACCTATTGATCTCCCAATTAGATTTCAGCTTAAGGCAGGTGGAGGCGCTTGTAAGGTGAAGATGCAGCCAGATGACATAGAACAATGGGAACCTTTGTTAATGCTTGGAACTGAGGTTTCTTTCCCGGCAGGAAAGCTTGCAAATGTTGCTCTTCGCCTTGATTATCTCTGCATATATGAAGAACATATGAATGGTGGGAAAAAGAATGGGCATTTTTTTAACGCAGGAATATCTCTTTATTTTAATTTGAACCTATAGGTGGCTATGAAAGCAAGGCATTCAATAATTTTTATTTTTTTGTTATTACTATTTTCGCTAAGCTGCGGGAAAGAGCCTGTTTTTACAGAGATGTCTACAAGCAGGCTTAAAATTATACTCAAGGGAACTCTTGAGTCAGAGAAGGGATATATGAGTCCTTTTGTAACTCCTGCAGCAAATAGTACATCTGTTGAGGATAGTGACCACGCCAATGACTCTGTGGATGATATCAAGGGCCCTTCAGAGGATGTCTACCCAACAAAGCTGATGCTTGATATTGCCGAGATACGTCTTGGAGGAAAGAAGATAAGTAATTACAGACAAACATTTTCTATTGCTCTATCTGACAGTGAACCCTTTTTTAATGGAGAGGGAATTGAACTTAAGACAGATGATCCAGGTGATGGAAGATATGACACTGTGGAGATATTCTTTAGGAAAATGATCTTTGATAATGCAAAGATCTATAAATCAACAGGCAGTGGCTTTGTATATGAGAAAGATGCTGAGGTCATTTTCAAAGAAAAAACTGTTACTGGTTTTGATTTTAATCAGCTAATGGTAAACTCCTACTGGGATAGTCTTAGAAAAGAATCAGACCAGGTAATCAGGGTCTTCCCTATGGTTATTCCAATAATAGGTGGATTGAATTATAATAAAGAGAATAACGAAACTGTCCTTGAAATAAGGCTGGTATTTAAAAATTTTATCAAGAAATATGAGTATGATTACTATGACAGCGGCATTTACAAGGTCTGCCATTACTATGCTCCCTCTGATTGGCTAAGAGATGTTCGTGCTGGTGAAAGTGATATTGGCAGGAATCTTCATGGAGTTGCAAAGGCACTTGTAAAAGGCCAGACAGGCAGTATAAATGTAAGCAATCCCTCTTTAGGTTATGTTGTTGCAATACCAGCGGATGAAGATATATCTGATTATTTTATTTCTAAAGATGGCAAATTGATTCGTGATGATGTTAAAGGTGACCTGCCTTTGCCTCCAAATTATCCAGGAGCTTACATAAGTGCAGTGCTGGATTATTATCTTAAATACGAAAAGTATAAAAACGACTGGAATACTAAAAGGGCTGATCTTGACTCTTCATCTCCAGCAGGCCTAAGTGATATTCTTGATAAGTATGAGTATTATTGGGATGTCTATGAGTCTACTGTAAAGGGAACTGGTTATGGTCTAAAAATACCCCCTTATGTAGGTTATGGAACTTCTGTTACTTTCAATGAGATGGCTGTTGGAAGCTATAAGTTCTACAGGTTTGATGCGCCAGCCTATGGCCAGTTGAATACTTCTTTCACGTCTCTTAATGGTGGTAATGTTGTCACAATAAATGCTGGGGCAAATATAGGATTTTAATATATAAGCAGGAAGCAGAAATCTATGGGCAAACTGATTGTTCAAAAATATGGTGGGACTTCTGTAAAGTCTCCAGAAAGGATTAAAGCTGTTGCAGAGAGAATTAAATCTTATAGGGACAGGGGATATGATTTAGTTGTTGTTGTTTCTGCAATGGGTAAAACGACTGATGAGCTAATTGATCTTGCAAAGCAGATCAGCAGCAATCCCTCAAAGCGAGAGATGGATATGCTGCTTTCCACAGGAGAACAGGTTTCCTGTGCACTCCTTGCCATGGCTTTGCATGAAATTGGAATTGATGCAGTATCTTATACTGGATCTCAGATCAAGATGCGCACAGATGGAAATTTTTCCAATGCAAAGATCTCTGAGATCTCCACAGAGAGAATTTTCAAATCTATAAATGAAGGCAAGGTTGTAATTGTTGCAGGTTTTCAGGGTATTGATGATGATGAGAATATTGTAACACTTGGCAGGGGTGGTTCTGATACAACAGCAGTTGCACTTGCAGCAGTCTTAAAAACAAGGGATTGTGAGATCTACACTGATGTAGACGGAGTATACACTGCAGATCCCCGTGTTGTTAGATCTACAAAAAAACTCAAAGAGATCAGCTATGATGAAATGCTTGAACTTGCCCGTCTTGGTGCGGGTGTGCTCCATTCCAGATCTGTGGAGTTTGCAAAAAAATACAATATAAGATTACATGTGAGATCGAGTTTTTCCTATGATGAGGGAACTATTGTAATGCCAATGGAGGAAATGATGGAAAAGTTTGTTGTCAGTGGAATAACATCAAAAGAGGATGAGGCAAAGGTAACAATCAGGGAAATCCCTGATAGGCCAGGAATATCTGCAAGGCTTTTTAATGAACTTGGAAAGCACAAAATATATGTAAACATGATTGTTCAATCAACAGGTCATGATAACAGGGCATCTATTTCTTTTACAGTGAAAAAAGAGGACCTGAAAGAAACAGTGAGGATTTGCAACGAACTCAATAAGGAATTTGGAGGTTCTGCTGTTGATTATAAAGAAAATATAGCAATTGTAAGTGCTGTTGGAGTTGGCATGCTATCCTCTTACGGAGTTGCAGGGAAGATGTTTCAAGTTTTTTCTGAACAGAATATAAACATAGAGATGATCTCTACATCAGAGATAGGAATATCCTGTGTTATTGACTCAATGTATTCTGAACTGGCAGTTAAGGTTTTACACAAAACTTTTATAGAATCAGAGTGATTATGATTACAGTTGGAATTCTCTTTGGAGGCAGATCTGGGGAACATGAGGTTTCCCGTTGCTCAGCTGCCTCTGTCTTTACATATCTTGATAGAGCTAAATATAATGTTATAGCCATAGGTATAGATTATGATGGCCGCTGGTATCCTCAGAATAACCCTTCTGTTATAGAACATAAAGACTTCGGTAGGGTTCTGGATTTTAAAAAAGAGGGTCAATGGCTTGTCAGTAATTTTTATGACAATGGCAAGCTTGGCATTGTTGATATTTCCTCTGGAAATAAGATATATATTGATGTTGTCTTTCCTGTTGTTCATGGGACCTTCTGTGAAGATGGAACTTTGCAGGGATTTTTGGATCTTGCCCTTGTTCCTTATGTAGGTGCAGGCGTTAGCGGTTCTGCCATAGGTATGGACAAAGATGTTGCAAAGAGACTGCTTAAAGAAGCGGGTCTGCCTGTTGTTCCATGGAAAAAGGTTACTTCTCTTCTGTGGAAAGAAAATAGGGATTTGATTTGTGATGATATTGAGAATGAATTCGGATTTCCATGCTTTGTTAAGCCTGCAAATGCTGGTTCCTCTGTTGGTGTTTCAAAGGTTAAGTCCAGTGGAGAACTGGGCAGTGCCATTGATGAGGCCTTTTTGTGGGATAATAAGGTTTTAGTGGAAAGGGCTATAAATGCCCGTGAGATTGAATTTGCAGTTCTTGGAAATGATTCACCAATTGTTTCCATTGCAGGTGAGATAAGACCAAGGCATGAGTTTTATTCCTATGAGGCAAAATATATAGATTCCAATGGTGCAGAGCTTGTTATACCAGCAAGGCTTGATGATGTAAAACTTAAGGAGATGCAAAATAGTGTTTTAAAGGCATATTTAGCTCTTGAGTGTTGTGGTATGGCAAGAGTGGATCTATTTCTTGATAGGGATAGCGGAGATTTTTACATTAACGAGATCAATACAATTCCTGGCTTTACAAGTATAAGTATGTATCCAAAGCTATGGGAGCACAGTGGAATAAAATATGGGGAACTTCTTGACAGGCTTATTGAGCTTGCAGTGGAGCGGTGGAATCGCCGTCTTGGTATAAAGATTATACATGAGAATTAATCTTTATATATTAATTACGCTTTTAATTTATCTTGACAATTATATTCTCATTCACTAAAATTCCATCAAGTCAGGTGGAATTTTATTTTTAAAAAATGATCTAATTTTACAGAAAAATAAATTCAGGGTTATTTATGGGAAAAAAGAAATCAATTATACCAAACATTTTCACCATGGGGAATATGGTGATGGGATTTTTTTCTATCCTTGTGGCTTCTCAATTTGATAGCACATTGGGTAATTATGAAGCGTTATTTATAGCTGGTGTATTAATCTTTGTTGGAAGTATTTTTGATGCTTCTGATGGTGCAATTGCAAGAGCATTGAACGTTGAAAGCGAGATAGGGATGCAGCTTGATTCTCTTGCAGATGCAGTATCTTATGGCATAGCTCCTGGTTTTGTTGCATATAAAGCCTTTTTTTATCAAATGCCAGAGATATATGGCTATTTTAATAGCGGTATGATTATTGCAGCAATCTTTCCAATATGTGCAGTTTACAGGCTTGCGAGATTTAACTGCACAGAGAGCATTCCAGGATTTATCGGACTGCCCTCACCTCCTGCTGGTATTGTTGCAGGAACAGTTCCAGCTATATTGCAATCACCTATTCCTTTTACAAGGACCTATGTTGATATTAACTGGCAATTATATTTACCATTTTTTGTTATAATTGCGCTTTTAATGGTTTCCAATGTTGACTATAATAAGCTCTTTTCAGATATATGGAAAAAGGGTAAAATTGCACGCATAGTTGCTTTTATAGCAGTGATTATGCTCCTTGTATTTTTTAATGTATGGGCGATATTTTGTGTGACTTTGCTATATGTGATATGGGGGCTTTTGATATATATATATAAGGCTGTAACCAGAACTCAGAAGGAAAGCAATTGACATGTCAGAATTTTCTCACTATGACAGCAATGCAACCAGTGTAATGGTAGATGTCTCTGGGAAGGGGATAACAAGCAGAATTGCCAGGGCAGAGGCTGCTGTTTCCATGCAGAGGGAGACTATTGAGGCAATTGAAAATAAGCTCCTTCCCAAGGGAGATCCCTTTGAGGTGGCACGTGTTGCAGGGATACTTGCAGCAAAGAAGACATCAGAGCTTATTCCAATGTGTCATCCACTTTTACTAAATTATGTTGATCTTCAGATTAAAATAGATAGAGACAATTGTAAGATAAGAATAAATAGTGAGATACGCCTTGATGGGAAAACAGGTGCTGAGATGGAGGCTTTAACAGCAGTATCTGTAGCAGCTCTCACCATATATGACATGTGTAAGGCTGTTGATAAGTCCATGGTGATTGAGCAGTGTCGTCTTATTGAAAAGAGAGGCGGAAAGTCGGATTTTATTTTAAAATAAAATTTTTGTGGCTAAGAAATGAAAACTCTGTTGGCTCTGGGGAATTTTTCTATTCCAGGCGATTGCAATGATGATTGATAAAATATTTCTCTGGCTTCTTATATATCTTCAGTTATCTTTATTTCTTCATATTCTCTTTATAATACTCTATATAGCCGAAAAGAGTAATTCCAGCTTTAGAGGGTTTTTGGCAACTACCTTTTCAAATTTTGCTATTGGCCTGTCTATACTTTATGTTTTAACGAAGGAGCCTCTTGTTTTAAAGAGATTTAGCTTTGCACCATTTCTGATAATAGAATCAGGCCTTGTTTTTTCCTTTCTCATTTTGTTAAAGGTATGGATAACACTTAGAATATGGCGCAGGATGAAAGATCCAGAAAATTACGATATTAGCTTTTTTGGGAAAAAGGTTTATAAGCAGGATGTCGTTAAAAAAGGAGAACTGGCTGCTTACTTTTTAACTCTGCCCTTTACTCTTATAAGCGGTGCTTATTTTCTTGTGAATATATTCAGCAAGTAGTTTACTGACTAAATTTTTTTACAAGCATAACATGATTGCCTTTGGCGTTGTATGTAATTACATCAAAGGCATTTTTTGTAAGCGTTATACCTCGGCCATGGGATAGTAGGGACTCGTTTGTGTTAAAAGCTGTTGACTCTTGCAGAAATATAGAGTGATTAAATCCCTGTCCTTCGTCTGAAATTATGTATATTGCCTTATCTGGAGTGATGGAATATTCAATAGTAACTTTTTTGTTAATGTTGCCAGGATGAAATTGCCTTTCGCGTATCAGATCAAAATATTTTTCTTCAAGTAGTGCCTGAGTTTTTTCTTCAAAGGAAATTTCCAGGTTACCATGCTCAATGGCGTTGATTATTATTTCTCTGAGGGCAAGCTGAAGAATTTTTATCTCAGATGTATTCATGTATTTTCTCAGGTTTCTGGTAATTCGATGGGTTATTTCATCTGCAGTTATGAGGTAGTTTCCTATGGCGTACTTTTGCTTTTCAGATATAAAATATTTCATCAGGGCATCATCAATAACACTGTAGGCCTTGCCAAGGATTTCATTTTTTCCTGCAATATTTATATATTCAAGCTGGACGTTCATTTCCTTTGGCTCAGTTATTATGGAAGAGATAAATTGAGCACGGAATTGTGTGGGCTCTTTTGTTTTTAAAAATTCAGAAATCTTCTCTTGAACTATAAGGCGTGATATTTGAGTTTCAGCCTTATCCTCTTTGTTTTCGTATAACAGATCGAAGAAATTGAGTCCGTTGATTTTTGATGGATCGATCTTAAGCTCTGTGGCAATTGATTTGTTTACAGAGATAAAATTCAAGTCTTCATCAAGAGTGAATATTATATCGCTGGTGCCTTCAACTAAAACTCTGTATTTCTCCTCTGAGAGTAAAAGCTCTCGGTGAGCCTCTTCAATCTCTGCCTTAGATTTGTTGAGATAATCAACCATCTCCTGTTGAGCATTAATCAGTTGCATCTGTGTTTCTTCTTTTTCTTTCTTCAGGATATTGATCCTATCTGCCAGAGCAATGGAAAGTAAAACCATCTCAAAGCCAGAGCCTATTTGCAATCCATGTTCTGTAATAACATTGTGAGGCAAAAGCCCCATAACTCGCAGCGTTGAAAAGATCACCCCAATAAAAAAGGTAGTCCATGCAATGAGATAAAATCTTGCATACCTATTTCCCCTGAGCATACTCACTGCTGCTGCAGGGATTGCCAGAAGTATCATGGCAAGGGGAAGGATCTGCCCTGCAATTATTGTGATTATATATGGTACAATCAATGAGCTTATTGCCAAAATGCCACCCAGAAAAATAAGTACTGTCATTGCCTTTGCAAAAAAGGGAGTCCATTTTTTTAAATCAAGAAAGTGAATAGAAAAGAGTCCTGCAAAAAGACAACTTAGCCCAATAAAGAAAGGATTGGCATGTTTTGCTATCCAGAGATTTTCTGGCCACAGAAATTTAAAGGCAAGGCCATTCATCGCAAGCTGAAACATTCCAAAGGATGTTATATATACAATATACAGGAGATAGTTTTTGTCCCTTGTGGATACAAAAATAAATAGGTTATAAAGTATCATAACCAGAATGATGCCATAGTATATGCCAAAGAGAAAATTCTCATTCTGGATGTAATCGCTAAATTTTGACTCTTTCCATAATTTCAATGGAAATATCATTCCATCATCTGTTTTAATTTTTAGATAGAATGTAAGCTCTGAGTTAGCAGCAATGGTAAAGGGAGTAATAAAGTTTCTGTGATTGATGGCACGGGAAGAGAAAGGGAAATCTCTCCCTGTTTTATAGTTGTATAGTATCTCATTATCTATTCCGGATGTTTTTTTGCACCCATAAACTTCAACTGTATCAAGAAGAGGAAATCCTATTTCAAAAAGATATTTTAGTTCCTGTGGGCTTGCATTTTTTAGCGTAAATCTGCACCAGTATGTAGATTTAGTGAATCCAAAATTTGGTATGTTACTCTTTGATTGCATAAAGGAGTTATCAAATTGCCCACTTGTGACAGCATCAACTGTAAAAGTGCCATTTTTATCCTCAAGGGTCTGGCAGAATTTCCCCATGTTAAGAGTCTCTTCTGTGCCATTAAGCACAATGGGGTTCATTGCAGAGACTGCAGTTTTGTATAGAAGAGTGATCACAAATATAAGGATTTTTAAAGAGACGGTTTTTCGGCAAATCATCCTGCTACCCCTGAATGTTTTGCCGAATTTTTACACTATAAAGAGAAATTTGTAAAGTTATTTTTATTTAAGTTTTGATGATTTAGTCTTTATTAAAGACTTTTAATTAAGAACTTTTATGGAACAGTTTCTATTATAGAAAGTACCAATTTTGTCCCATTTATGAGATCCTTGATAAGTATAAATTCCTCTGTGCTATGGATATTTTGCATTCCACAGGATAGATTAATTGCCTTGATTCCAGAGGAGTTGATTATATTTGTATCACTGCCACCACCCATGGCAATAAATTCAGGCTTTATGCCAATTTTTTTCATGGCTGTTTCTGTAATCTTACAGACGGTTGACTCTGGTGAAATTTTAAATCCTGCATATTCAAGAGTCCGCTCAATAGTGCTTTTTGCCCTATATTGAGAGCAGATTTTTTTAACTGTCTCTTTAATCTCTTTTTCCACAGCAAGCATTTTCTTTTGATCAATAGATCTAACTTCCAGTTGACATTGAGCTTCCTCTGGCACTATATTTGTTGCTTTTCCGCCTGAGATAATTCCCACGTTTGCAGTTGTCTCCTCATCAATTCTACCCTGAGGTATTTGAGATATTATCTCTGAGAGAACCCTTATGGCATTTATGCCTTTTTCTGGAGCCATGCCAGCGTGAGATGCCTTCCCTTTGATGGTTATTGTCATGTTTGAGTGATATGGAGCCTTGATTATAGCTTTGCCTATGGAGCCACTGCTGTCAAAAACAAAACCATACTTTGCCATAAGCACCGATAGATCAAAGCCCTTTATTCCCTTTAAGCCCTGTTCCTCCGCGCATGTAAGCAAAATTTCAATATCCCCATGTTTAATTTTATTTTCTTTGATATATTCAAAGGCCTCGATAAACATTGCAATAGCAGCCTTGTCATCACTGCCAAGGACAGAAGTGCCATCGGAGGTTATTTTTGTGTCACTGATAATTGCCTTGACCTTATCACAGGGTATAACAGTGTCCATATGGCCAGAGAGGAGAATTGGATTTTGATTTGAGTTTCCTTTAAATCTTATCAGCAGATTGAAAGATTCACCACATCTATAGGTTTGACAATTAGCGCCGAGCTTATCAAAGCGTTTTATGAGATATTTTAGAATTTGTTCCTCCTTCCATGAAGGGGAGGGTATCTCAGCAAGTTCAACAAAAGTTTTTATAAGCCTTTCTCTGTTTATATTATACATTTAAACCTCATTAAATCTAAATTCTGTTTCTAAAATTTTTTATCTTTTCTGCATAGTTTCGTATGAGTCTGTCCCTCTCTGTAGGGGACTCACCTTCAGCAAAGACATGAATCAAAGGCTGAGAGTGATCTGGCATAAGAAGAATCCATGAATTTTTATTGGATATTTTTACACCATCAATGAGATCTATATCCCTATTTTGAATTTCAGAAGAAAGCATAGCCATTATAGATGCTTTCTCCTCAGGAGTGCACTGGATAGTTGTGCTGGCAAGATGTATTTTGGGCAGCTTTTGCTTTACCTCACATAATTCCTTTTTTTCAAGGGATAGATATTCAAGTACCCGCAAAAATACAATCATGGGATCTGTTTTTTGCTCAAGGTATGGATATCTTGTTGCACTATCATAAAATAGATCAATGGAATCATCAGGTGTGCGCAGCTTGGTTGTAATCCATTTCACCTGAGCTCCTCGCTCGGATATGAGATTGGCAATTGCATTGGATGTGTTAACTGGAATACAGATAGATTCTGCAGTTTTATAGTCCAGATAGTATTTTATGAGAATGGCAGTAACATCGTCAGCAGAGAGAACCTCTCCAGTTTCATCAACTATTGTCATATTCGTTCCATGAGGTCCCATGATAAGACCAATCTCTCGATTCATCTTGGACATGTTTACAACATTATAAATTGATTTAATTGTTCCAGCCATAAGGTCATTTTCTGAGAGAGTCTCTTTAACCTGACCACGGAGAACTGTTGTCTCTATGTTCATCGACTCAAGGAGTGATGGCAAGATGTAGGAGGTTGTCCCATTGAGGCAGTCCACAATAATCTTCCATGAGCAGGAGGCTATTGCCTCTGTATTTACGTATGTTCGTGCATTTGCAATATATGAGCCTATTTGATGGGATGGATAAATAAGCTCTCCTGTTTCAAAGACATCCTTTCTTGGATAATCACCTCTGAAGAATATATTTTCAATCTTTTTTTCCTCTGCAAGGGAGATCTGAAATCCGTTTCTATTAAAAAATTGAATAGCAATGTTTTGCAGTCCGGTAAGATGTGTTACCTGGATGTAAACTCCCATATCGGCATTGAAAAATTTTGTGCAGTATTTTGCAAGAGGGACAGACTCTATGCCTATATCGTAAACATCCACACCCATTGACAGTAGCCCAGCTGCAAGGGCGTAATTAATCAATGCAGCAGCTTTTGTCATATCTCTGCTTAAAACTACCTTCCCCTGTTTACCAAGGAAGGCACCTATGGCTGATCCTAATTTTGATGCAAATTCTGGTGTTATCTTTACGTTAAAGGTTCCTGATATCCCGTCGTGAGTAAAGAGATATTTTTTTTCTGTTTCCCCCCAGATTAGATCAGCTGAGAGCCTTGTCCATTGTTCTATGGATTTATCTGGCCATACTCTTATTCCGGATTGAATTACAGCGCCAGAGCCAATTGTGCAATCATCTGCTACAACAGCCTCTTCATAGATAGAGACTCCTTCACCAAGAACACACCTTTTACCAACAATGGCACCGCGCAACTCACATTTTCTGCCAATAACTGTGTTATGAAAAATTATGCTTTTTTTCACAGAGGCGTTTTCCTCTATAACACAGTTATCGCCTATAACAGAATATTCTGAAACCTCCGCTCCTTTCTTGATCCTGGCAAAATTTCCTATGATTATTGGACCCTTGATCTTTGCCTCTGGATCGATCTCCACGTCTCTGCCAACCCATATATCATTGGCCACTTTTTTCCCTGGGATCTCTATTCTCACCTTGCCATCAAGTATGTCCTTATGGACATTGGCATACCTTGAAAGATTGCCAATGTCACACCAGTAGCCACCTGTGACAAAGCCATACATTGGGATTTTTTTCTTTCGTAAAAGGGGAAATAGATCAAGGGAAAAATCAAATTCCTCATCATCAGGTATGAACTTTGCTATGTCTCTGGGTTCTATTACGTATATGCCAGTGTTTACAGTATCAGTAAAAACCTCTCCCCATGATGGTTTTTCTAAGAATTTTTCAATTCTGCCCTCTGAATCTATTTTAACGATGCCATAATCAGTTGGTTTTGGCACACGCTTTAGAGCAATTGTAAGAGAGGATTTTTTTTCTCTATGATAAGAAAGTATCTCTGTTATGTTGAAGTCAATTATGCCATCACCACTTAAGATTATAGCTGTCTCTTTTGTCTCACCTATGGCCTTTTTCACACCGCCGGCTGTCCCTAAGGGCTTTTCTTCAACAGAGTAAGTTATTTTTACTCCAAAATCGGATCCATCACCAAAGTAATTTTGAAAATTTTCTGGAAGAGTATATATGCTTAAGGTTATATCTATTATGCCATAACTTTTTAACAATCTTACAGTATGCTCAATCGTTGGTCTGTTTATCACTGGAACCATAGGCTTTGCTCTTATGCAGGTGAGAGGTCTGAGCCTTGTTCCTTCGCCCCCTGCCATTATAACTGCTCTGGTCATCTTTAGCCCCCCTTGTTTGTTTTAGATAGAGAATTTTTATATATAATCTTTCCTTCAATCAATTTGCCAGAGATTGGACCAAAGACTCTGCTATCAAAGGAGTTATCGAAGTTGTCGCCCATAATAAAGTATTCATTTCGGTTTAGCTTAACTGGAGGCATGTTATCCCTAAATGAAAAGCCCATAGGAAAAGGCATTGAGATAGCTGTCCTTTGTGGCAATTGCAGGGCATTTCCATTTATAAATATTCTTTTATCGCGAATCTCTACTGTATCAAATTCCGATGCAATTATTCTCCCCAAAAGTAGTTTTCCTTCTTCTACTGGGGAGTTAAATGCTACAATATCACCCTTTGAGGTAGATGCAATTCTATTGACAAGAATAAGTTCGCCTCTGGAAAGTGAAGGAGACATATTCTCTGAATTGACTTTCATTACAAAAAAGCAAAGCCTTGTTAATATTAGGCCAATTATAAGTCCACAGGAGGCCATGACTATTTTATACATCAAAGGATATGGTGCTTCGTTATTTTTTTTCAAGGGTATCACCTGCTGTTTTTTTTAATTACTGATTTATATGAGTTTTTTTATCAATATTTTTTTAAAAAATAATTTATCATTTATTTCTTATAACTTTTTTTGAGTCAGGAAATGAGTGATACTTCATTATTTTGCACTAAAAAGGATTTTTAGGAATTATTACTGACTCTGTTGCTGAATTAGAGATCTCTTGAGAGAGATTATGTCGTATGAAGCAATTTTTTATATTATTTTACGAAGTAATATTACTTCTGATTATTTTCTCTTGACAAAGAGTTATATTATATTTAAATTTAAATGAGAAGATTTACTTTTATTCTGGAATATGAAATTTTATTTTAAATATTTCATTTTCCTATACCGACAATAACAACAGTCTGGTATAATTATTTATATTGGCATATTGATTATTAATCAATTATTGATTAAAGGAGTTTGCGATGAACAGGAAGTTGAAAGCGACTGCATTGTCTATTCTGATCGGAGCACTTGTCCTGGTTTTTGGAAATGATACTTCATTCCTGCATGCTCAGGACAATACCGGGACGAATCAGACAACAGTAAAGGAAAAACCTGATGGATTGGTTGTTGACTGGCTCAATGATTTTGAAGAGTGTGAAGATTGGCGGGCGGAGGCAACATGTCCTCTGGGTGAAACAAAGATAAGAAAATATCCAGGTAAGCCAAGACCTATGAAGGATGGGCAGCCCATTAATGAAAATAATGAGGTGGGAAAGGAATTTGCAGATAAAACTGAGCCTGATGAAAATGGAATTGCTCATGATAATAAATTTGTTTTAGGTGTGAAGACATATTTCATGGATAGAGGCTTTGACAGGGTTGAAGTTTTTCCACCCAACGAATATATAATCAGAGGAAAGGCAAAAGAAATTAAGCTCTGGGTTCTGGGAAGGAAGTTTAGACATACACTTTTTGTAAAGGTAAGAGATTATCGCGGACAGATTCATAAGCTCAAAATAGGAAGGCTGGATTTCTGGGGTTGGAGAGAAATGTCAGTTATAATTCCAGGATGGTTACCACAGTCATCTAACTACGCTGTAATGGATAAAAATCTTCACTTCGTTTCCTTCTTTGTGGAAAGTGATAGATTTGAGGCTCCGGGGCCATTCTATTTTTATATGGATCAGTTTAGAGTCGTCACAGATATGTCAGAATTTACTGGCGATGAAAATATTAAGGATAACTGGTAACAGTTAAGGGTAAGGAGGCCGGAGATGAATAAAATAAAAAATCGAGTTTTTTCAGTTACATGGTGTCTGACAGCGGCTTTTATCATTAACTGGGTAGGTATTGCTAATTCAAAAATAGTTACAAATGTTCCTGCAGATGTTTCTGGTGAAGAGATAAGAGCTATTGTTATAGAAGACTTTGAGAATGCAAAGATAAGTACTCAGATAGAAGATGATGGATGGTTCGTTTCATCTAATCCTAAGGTATACACAAAGGCCAAGGATGAGGAGACTCTTAAAAAGAAAAATCCAGTAATGTCTCTTGAGCTAAAGCTCATTGATGGTGGGCCAAATGATATGAAACCTGAAGAGGCCTATTCTATTACAGGCCTGGGAAAAGAAAAGAAGAAGATCCTTGGTCTTAAGTTCAGGTTTAGATATCCTGGTCCAAATGTAGTATCAATTGATGCTCCCAAGGAAGTTGATTGGAAAGAGAGAACTCCTGTGTTAACCTATGATCAGGCCTTAAGACAGGATGTGCAGGAAAGAGGGCTACAACTTCCAGGAAGGGCAAAGGCTATATCCTTGTGGGTTCATGGAAGAGGGTTTCCATATACACTTGAACTGTGGGTTAAAGATTATAAAGGTGATGTGCATGTGCTTGAAAAACAATCTATAGATTTTGTTGGCTGGAGACCCTTGACTTTTGAAATTCCAAGTAACATGCCACAGTCTTCTGATACATATCCTTCTACAAGATGTGCAAAACTTATACGTTTTGTAATAAGGGAAGTGACAAATGTTGCTGGAGAGCATACAAGGACAAGTGCAAGGAATAACTCTGATGTATATGTATTTTTTGACCAGATCAAGGTATTAACTGATACATACGAAGTTTACTTTGACGGTATAGATATGCATAAGTCTTTTGAAAAGGGAAGTTCTTCTGATAATCAAAAGCAGCAATAAGTTTTAGTTTAAATATTTCTGTTGGGCTTTGCCCATATATCTTCAGAAATACCCATCAAAAAGCAAAGGATGGGTTTTTCTGTTTTTTTAAAGTGCCAAAAAAAGGTTAATTTGACTCTTTTGTTGAGTTTTTTGGCGAAGGTCTTTTGTGATTTTAAATTTTTGTTAGGCGGGATAGGAACATGTCAAAGAATAAAACAATTGAAAAGATTTTGTCGCTTTTTAAAGAGGAATCCTGGGGGAGAATTGAACCTAAGGATGTTGGGATTTCCAGATTCAAAATACTTGATGATATAGTGACTTCCATAACATCAGAAAATATTGCAGATGATGCTCTCGCTTTGTGCAAGAGCCATCTTGAGGAGCATCCAAATTCAATAACAGCGGCCTATATTGCTGGTCTGCTTGGCTATCAGCTTGACAGAATCGATGAAAAAAAACACTTGAGAAAGCTTGTAGAGAAATTTACAGAAAATCACAAATGGGCTGTTGTGGAACTGCTCTGTGAAAAAATTCTCGAATATGGTGAAAGCAGTTTTGCAATGCGTTCCCTGGCAACAAGTCTCGAACGATTGGGGAGGAGTAAAGAGGTAATTCCTGTTCTGGAAAATCTTCTAAAGATAGACAGATTTGATGCTAATATTGCCAAGAAACTGGCTTCTGCTGTTTTGACTCAGGATCAGGAAAAGGGCATTCAGTATATGAAGCTTGCCATTGAGGGCTTTATCAAAATGAAGGATTTTGATGAGATTGCACCTCTGTGGCAAAAGCTTGTAACTTACTCCTGGCAGGATATTCAATTTTTTGAGAAGATAGAGAGACAGCTTGTTGAGGCAAAACAACAGGATCTTGCTGCTGACCTGCTCAAGATATTATTAAATAAATATAGAGATGATGAAAATCCAGAGAGAGCCATTGAGCTGTTGAAAAAAATTCTTCTCTACAGACCGGATGATCTCCATTCAAGGAGAGAACTAATCAAACTATATGAGGCAAAATACAAGGATCATTCTCAATTTGCTCAGTTTTTGAGATTGTCCAAGCTTAATAATTTTAAGGCTCCTGTAAAGTTTGCAATTCAGGATTTTGAAAAAAATATAGTATTTGATAAGGACAATTATGTTTATCATAATACTTGGGGTCTTGGGAAAATAGTTGAGATTAGCAGCGATGGAATAAAAATTGATTTCAAGGATAAACCTCAACATAACATGTCTATTCAGATGGCCTTGCAATCTTTAAAGCCAATAAATAAGGATCACCTCTATGTAATGAAACATGAGGATTTTTCTCTTCTAAAAGAGTTATTTGAAACAGACCTCATTCAGTTTTTCCAGATACTTATGCGATCCTTTGGTGGTGAGATGGAGGTATCTGCTATTAAATCTGAGCTTGTGCCAGATTTTGTAGAAGAGAAAAATTGGACAAAGTGGTGGAGTAAGGCCAGAACTATTATCAAAAAAGATCCGTTATTTGGAGTTTCTGATAAAAAGAAAAATGTTGTTTTTATGCGAGATAAGCCTCTCAATTTTGCAGAGGAACTTCTTGGAAAATTTACATCAACCTCTTCCTTCGGTGATAAACTTGATATTGCCATAGAGTTTATAAACAACATTGATATATCAGAGGGAGAAAATATTGCTCCATACTTTATTGATTATTTTGCTGAGGAGTTTAAGGGTGATTCCAATACAAGGCAGATATTGTCTTATTTTATTTTAAGCGATCTTGCCAAATACTCTGAACAGTTAGCCGGGAAGATTTCTCATATCAAAGAGAGGATTATTGACTTTATAAAAAGTAGTAATGAGCTTCCTATAATTTCAATAAAGATAGGCTCTTACGATTACAAAAAGAATTTTGTAAATCTCATAGTTGAGGCAAGAAGTGATTGGCCATCAGTTTTACTTGAATTGCTTTTTGAAACTCCTGTGCGGATCCACAAATACATAGTAAATATTTTGCTCCGTCATCATGAATACAGAACAATCAATAAATTTATTGAGAGGGTGATACCTGGAGCAAAGCAGTATCCAGAAATTTTTATATGGGTCGCAAAGAATATATTTACAGGGTCGTGGAAATATGAGTGGTTGGATTATTCCGAGACAAATCTCATACTTGCATATTTTCGACTGATGAACGAGTTGAATAAGATTGAGGTTGAAGGTGCAAGGCTTAAGAACATGATGATGGAGCTTCTCTTTGAGGATAATGGTGAAGTGCTTAAAAATATAGTCACCAGAAGCGATCGAAATATAGCTGAAAAGATCTTTGATATCTTTGAAAATCTCTCTTATGTTGATGAGTCGCAACTGGCAAAGTTTGAGGATGTTGTTAAATCGAAATTTTCTAATATAGCTGAACACAAAGCTCAGGTAGAGGAAGAGTGGAAAATCGATACAGAAAAACTCATAGTAACAAGAGAAGGTTTTGAACGTAAAAAAAGTGAACTTGATCACATGGTAAATGTTGAGATGGTAACTTTATCTCAGGAGCTTTCAGCTGTCTCTGAGGCCTCAGGCGATATAAGAGAGAATGTTGACTATAATGCTCTCATGGAAAAGCAGGCAATACTGAAACTTGCAATTTCAAGACTCGATGAGGAATTGAAAAAGGCGGATGTTCTTGATGTTTCAAAAATAAATGCAGACTCTGTAAATGTTGGGACTAAAGTTGAACTTCAGGATTTAGAAACATCTAAGGTTCTTTCCTTTACAATTCTTGGGCCATGGGATGCTGATTTTGAGAAAGGTATATTGTCTTACAGATCTCCCATTGCAAAGGCTATGATTGGGAAGAAGATAGGGGAGGAGGTCAGCTTTAACATTGACGATGAATTGAGGAAATTTAAAATACTTTCTATAGCAAAGTATATATAGAGTGAGAGGGCTATGAGCCCTCTTATTTTATAAAGTCCTCTGGATTAACTACAGTGTCTCCTCTGCGCACTTCAAAGTGAAGGTGGGGTCCTGTGGATCTTCCAGTATTGCCCACTTTGCCTATGACTTCTGACTGTGAAACTCTGTCTCCACTTTTTGCTATTATTTTTGATAAATGACCATAGTAGGTAAATAGATTATCTCTGTGTTTTATTATTATGAGATTGCCATATCCGTTTTTGACATATTCACTTTTTATTATAATACCTTCTGCTGCTGCATAAACAGGCGTGCCAATTGGTGCAGAGATATCTATGCCTTTGTGATAATTATAACCTTTTTTTGATACTGGATCAATGCGCTTGCCAAATTTACTTGAAATTTTGCCTCTGGCTGGAATTATTAAATTCCAGTCAGTTTTTCCATTGTTTTTATTTATTTCCTCTGGCAGATCATCTGAGATAAATCCTCCAAAGACCCATCCCTCCTCTCCATTTTCTTTTCTGATGAGAAGCCATGGGGCTTTTATCCCATTTATGGTATCAAATTTATCAGATTGATATAGAATTTCTACTTTTTCTTTGAATTTTAATTTTCCAATCTTCTCTGAAGAAGAATCATCCATTGATCTGATGTTTAAGCTATCAGTTGTTACAAATCCATATATCTTTGGAGGAATAGCTCCTGTGGAATAAAATTCATCTGTATCTTTTATTTCTGTAATATTATTTTCATCAACAGGAAAAGATATTTTGACATTATCTTCTTTAAGGATTGAATTTGTCTCTTCCAGAAAAGCTCCCATGGCTTTGATTATTGAATCTTTATTGCTTATGTCTCTGGAACGCTGTTTTTTTACAGACTCTTCATGTTTTTTAAAATATTTATTTTCGGAGTAAATTATTGCAAAGGGGATTATAATGAAGGCTATTAAAAATAGAGATATCTTTTTCATGTTAAACTCCTTTTATTTTATTATCGGAATTTTGACCTGCTTTTGCTCTATGTGTTTTTATTTTAAGTAGATAAATTTTTTGTTTGATTATTTTATAGAGCTACTTTAATATAGAACAAATCCGCTTTTGCAGAGCTTCTAAAAAATACTTATTTTAAGCAGGTGATAGATGCTAAAAAGTTTTTTTACCAGAATTTTCTTGCCCAGAGAAAATTTTCCAGACACATATGAGGGGGAACTTAACTATCAAAGCCATTTTGTAGTTGTTGCTGCATCTTTTATATGTATATTTGCCTGGCTTGGATATATAAAGCCAGATTCAACTTTATACCCAGACAAACCTATAATAGTTTATCTTCGCATTGGACTTACGGTTGTTTCTTCATTTATATTTATTTTGACATTTTTCAATTATTTTAAAGTCAGGAGTATGTATCTACTGGCTGCTTTGGGATTATATCTGGAACTGGCCACTGCAATTCTTACAGGTGCAACTGGAGGTGATCCTGTTTATATGGCGGGTTATTTTTTCGTTCTCGTTCTTGTAATTGTTGCACCTGTGGCGAGAATTTTGTTGTGGTTAATGATTTTACTTTCCGTTGCTTCTTTTTTTATTATGGGCTCTTTTAATAATATTGATTTTAGATCACCTCGAGGTCAGTATTCCCTTAATGACTTTATCATTGTGGTTTTGTTTGTTCTTGCTTTCATATATATACTCGATAAAATGAGAATGAGGATATGGGAAAAGTCGCAGGAACTAAAAGCCAACAGAGAGGAGATATCCTTTCAGCATAAAAAACAGCATGAGATAATAACTGAGGCCTCGGAGTTGATTGCAAAATTAAAAGATACAACTACAGTTCTTAAGAAATTTTCTTTTGATATTTCTTCTTCTGTGGAGGAGCAAGCCCCAATTGTATCCAGTACTCTTCTTTCGTCTAATAATGTTATATCATCCTTTTCTACTATTAGAGATAATACAGAGGGACAGGTTAATTTTAACAAAAAAGGTGTTGAACTGATAAATAAGTTGAAAGAAGAGTTTGGTGCAACTCTTTCTTCCAGTGAAAATGTTAGAAGAGATTCCATTAATCTTCAAAGCTTAACTCGTAAGTGCAATGATAAGCTTGACAATGCTTCAACCACCATAACTACACTTAAAGATGAATCTTCCCGAATTGCAGAAATCTCAGAGACAATAAATGATATAGCGGATAAAACTGCTTTGCTATCATTAAATGCTTCTATTGAATCAGCCCGTGCAGGTGAACACGGCAGAGGTTTTGCAGTTGTAGCAGGGGAGATCTCAAAACTTGCAGATGACAGCATGAAATCAGCAAAGGCCATTAGCGATATTATAAGGATGTCAGTTATGAGGATAGTCGAGGCATCAGATCAGCTTACTGAGACTTCTGAATTTTTGACAGAGGTAATAAAAATTGCAGAAGAGAATAGAAGCTTTTTGGATAAGCTCGCTGAGATGATAAAGCTCCTCAGTGTAAGCTTTGGTGAAATTATGGAATACTTTAATCTTTCAGTTAAATATACAGAACTTATTGATGAACTCACTGTAAAGAATATGTATGATATTGCAACCTATCAGCAGATGATAAACAGGATTGAAAGTTTTTTTTCACAGTTGACAGAGATGTCCCGATCCATTGATGATATCTCTGGAAAAGTAAACGAGGGATTCCTTAGACTTGAAAAGATAATAGGTTAGGATATGTTTGATTCATTTATATCTTTTTCACCTGTGTGCAATGCCTTTTTTGCAACTCTCTTTACATGGTTTGTTACAGCAGCAGGAGCTGCACTTGTTTTTTTCTTTAAGAGTATTAATAGAAAGGTGCTTGATTCCATGCTGGGCTTTGCAGCTGGGGTTATGATTGCAGCAAGTTTTTGGTCTCTCTTAAGCCCGGGGATGGAGATGGCTGGAGAGCTTGGACTCAATGTCTGGATTACTGCAGCTGTTGGTTTTATGTCCGGTGGTATTTTTATGAGGGTGATTGATATGGTGCTTCCACATATTCATACAACTGGAATACATGACTCTGAGGATGGCATACATACCTCGTGGAAAAGAAGTACTTTGCTTGTCCTTGCCATTACTTTACACAATATACCTGAGGGGCTTGCTGTAGGGGTTGCCTTTGGAGCTGCTGCTGCAGGGTTGCCATCTGCCACATGGGGCTCTGCCATTGCCCTTGCTCTTGGTATTGGGTTGCAAAATTTTCCTGAGGGGGCTGCTGTGTCAATACCTCTAAGACGTGAGGGGCTATCACGTTCTAAGAGTTTTTTTATTGGACAGTTTTCTGGTATGGTAGAGCCAGTTGCAGGTATAATTGGAGCTGTCTTTGTTATGCACATGAAGTGGCTTTTGCCCTATGCCCTATGCTTTGCTGCAGGGGCTATGATTTTTGTAGTTGTGGAGGAGCTCATCCCTGAATCCCAGAGTGATGAGGCCAATATAGATCTTGTAACCATGGTTACTATGCTTGGATTTACTGTGATGATGGTTTTAGATGTTGCCCTGGCTTGAGGGTCTAAATTATTTTTTCTTTCCATAAATATTTCTTGTCTTTTTGGTGCCTCTTTATTTTCTGTTTTTCATATTCCTGTATTGAATTATTAGTCCCTTAATGTCTACTGGAGGATTTATGATAAAGGTGTTTAAATTTGGCGGAGCCTCTGTCAAGGATGCTGATGCTGTTAAAAATGTTGCTTCCATTCTTTCTCTTTACAAAGAGGATAAGATTGCAGTTGTTATCTCTGCCATGGGTAAAACTACCAATGCCCTTGAGCGGCTTTTAAACGCATATTATTTTAACACAGACAAAAAAGAATCGGAATTTGATTTTATTTTAAATTACCATCTTGATATAGTTAGAGATTTATTCCCCCATAGCGATCACCCTGTATATGATGAGCTAAATGATATTTTTGCTGCAATAAAGCATCAATTATCAAAAGAACCATCGGATAATTTTGACTATGAATACGATCAGCTTGTTTCCCTTGGGGAGATTATAGCGACAAAGATTGTAAGCTATTATCTTAATTCTGTTGGGATTGAAAATATATGGCTTGATGCAAGGCAGATTATAAGAACAGACAATACCTACAGGGATGCACGGGTTATATGGGATAAAACCTCGGAGCTTGTACGCCAGAGTATGAATTTTAATAAAAATAGAATTTATCTCACTCAGGGATTTATTGGAGCCACTGCTGAGAATATATCAACAACATTGGGCAGAGAAGGATCAGATTTTTCTGCAGCTATAGTTGCCTGGTGTCTTGATGCTGAGAGAGTCGTTATCTGGAAGGATGTTCCAGGAGTACTCAATGCGGATCCAAAGTATTTTGATAATACTGTTAAAATTGACAATATGTCCTATCAGGATGCCATTGAGCTTGCATATTATGGCGCAAGTGTAATCCATCCAAAGACAATAAAGCCCCTTCAAAATAAAAAAATTCCTCTGTGGGTAAAGTCTTTTGTTTTTCCAAAAGAAAAGGGCACATTGATACATAATGAAAAAGAGGGCTTGCCTGTTCCTTCTTTTATATTTAAGGTTAATCAGGTTTTAATAACAATTGCAGCAAGGGATTTTTCTTTTATAGTGGAACACAATCTCAGGGACATATTCAGAGAGCTTGTCCATCATAGGATAAAAATAAATCTGATGCAAAATTCTGCTTTGAGTTTTTCCATTTGCGTTGATTGGGATGAGAGAAAAATTCCAGCTTTTATCAAGTCCATTGAGGAAGAGTTTATGGTAAAATATAATACTGGACTTGAGCTTGTTACAATCAGACACTATGATCAGCCAACAATTGATAGAGTAACTGTCAATAAAGATATTCTTTTGGAAGAAAAGACTCGCCACACTGTTCAGATGGTAATGAAAGATCTTGGTAATGCTATAGACTAAATTTATAAATATCAATGAGGGCAACTTTATAGATTTTGCCCCCATTGATTGAGTTGTTTAATCCTCAAAAAGTTCTTTGTCTATATTGACTGTAATCCGCTGGTCATTCAATATAATTTCAGAAAGAGATTTTATGAGCGGCAATTCATATCTGAAAAAGTATTTCATGGTTGTTACTTTTGCATTATAAAAATTTTTGAGAAATTTATTTTCTATGGCTGTAGACTTTTTATAAGCTATCAGACCCTGTAGTAACCACTGCCAGCCAATTGCAATGTTGCCAGCCATCTCAAGGTATAGTGTTGCATCAGAAAGAAAATCTTCGATTTTTCCACTGGCTGCAATTTTTAGAAGCTCGGAGGTTGTGCTCTTAAATAGGGCAAGGTATTCTTTCAACTCCATGGCATATTTTGAGAGAGTCTCTTCCTTTTCTGCCTCAGCAATTGTTTTTTGCACTTCAGATATAAAATAATTAAAGGCTTTTCCATTTTTCATTGTTACCTTGCGTCCAAGGATATCCTGTCCTTGAATCCCCGTAGTGCCTTCATGAATTGGATGTATCCGAGCATCTCTATAGAAAAGTTCAAGATTAAAATCTTCACAATAACCATATCCCCCTAAGATCTGCAAGCCGGCGCTTGTTGAAAGAATTCCTTTTTCTGAAGGATAGGTCTTTACAATGGGAGTCAAAAATTCTGCAAGGAGTTCATATTTTTCTTTTTCCTCTTCTTTGCAAATGGAAAGCATATCCAGATAGAAAGAAACCTGAACAGCTAAGCTAAGGGAACCCTCTACTATTGCTTTTTGAAATAAAAGCATTCTCTTGATGTCTGCATGTTCGATTATTTCACACTGAGGAGAGTTGGGATCTTTACTTGAAAGTGGGCGTCCTTGCTTTCTCTCTGTTGCATATTTTAGAGATTCATAATATGCAGCAGATGCAATGCCTATTGCCCCAATTCCAACATTGATTCTCTCTTCATTCATCATGCGGAACATATAAGATAGTCCCATGTTTTCTTCTCCAACAAGCCATCCACGGCAATCATCATTTTCTCCCATGTATAATTGCGTAATAGGTGATCCTCTGTAGCCGAGTTTGTGCTCAATACCGCTACATGTTACATCATTTGAAATAAGCCCACCTTTGCCATCTCCACGATATTTTGGCACAACAAAAAGAGAAATTCCTTTGACGCCACTGGGGGCCCCTTCAATACGTGCAAGCATGAGATGCACCACATTTGTTACTCCACTATGAGTCCCGGCGGATATAAAAATTTTGTTCCCCTTTATTTTAAAGTATCCCTCATCAGTTCTTATAGCTTTTGTTTTAATATCAGAAAGAGAGCTCCCAGCCTCAGGTTCAGTGAGAGCCATTGTTCCCTGCCATTGACCAGAAAACATTTTTGGCAGGTAGTAATCTTGCAACTCCTTTGATGCGAAATTTAAAATGAGATTTGCAGCACCGGATGTTAGCCCAGGATAAACACTCAAGGAGTAATTTGCAGCAGCAAACATATAATTACATGCAGCCAATATTGCCCGCGGGAGTTGCTGGCCTCCTGCTGTATTAGGGAAAGGTGCAGCGATTAAACCTATTTCACCACATTTTTCCATGTATTCTCTTACTATTGGATGAACATAGACCTCCCCATCTCTATATTCAGGAGTATTTTTATCCATTTCCCTTAAGTATGGTTTCATCATGCGCTCTGCCAGTATATATGATGTCTTGAGAACCATATCAAGAGTATCTTTGTTGAATTCTTTGAAGTATTCATGTTGCGAGAGTTTATCCACCTGAAAAACCTCAAAGAGTGTAAAGTTTAGATTTTGCCTGCTTATGAATTTTTCTTCCATAAAAAATTGCCCCCCTTTTTTGACATTATAAAAAGATTTAAAAAAGAAGTATATAAAAAAATGAAAAAAGAGATCTGTAGAAGAATCTATGTTTTTTATTTTTCACAATACAGGGAATAGAATGCTTGATTTATTACAGGCGAAAGTTTAGGTTATGCTAATATAAGGAGCTAAAATGAGATATTTATTTTTAGGGATAATTTTCATTCATGGTCTAATTCATCTTTTAGGTTTTGTTCATGGATCTGGTTTGGGAGAGGTTAAGGGATTGACAATTCCAGTGTCAAAATCAATGGCTTTTTTATGGTTAATCGCATCCTTTCTTGTTATTATTTATGGCATTGCATATTTTGCAGATTGTAGATACAATTGGCTCTTTGGTTTTTTTGCTTTTGTCCTTTCTCAGCTGCTTATTATAATTTATTGGAAAGATGCTAAGTTCGGCACTATCCCTAATGCTGTGATTATTATTTTATCTATTATTTCTTAGGTCAAGTCCAAAATAGTGTGTAATCCTACCAGCATCATAAAATTATTTACTGCTCCAATGGCTTTTCTTGTTCCAGCGCTCGTTCTGTTCTTGAAAAATTCCTGTCATCAGAGCATATACACT
>Ga0208695_1000213_pt1 | contig 76519 bp, 69 predicted proteins | sample AD_UKC111_MetaG_FD_184449 | JGI IMG/M metagenome (GOLD analysis project Ga0208695, IMG submission 184449) | Active sludge microbial communities of municipal wastewater-treating anaerobic digesters from Hong Kong - AD_UKC111_MetaG (SPAdes)... | ecosystem: Engineered > Bioreactor > Anaerobic >... | reverse complement strand
ACGGTTTGAAGACGGGAGCTGCGGGTTTTCTTCTCATTCCTCCATTGAATCATGGTTCTTTAAAAAAGGGAAGGGCTGCCCGTTTACTTTTTGGACAGCCCCTGGTTTTTTGATCCTTTACGTACTTCGAATTTCAGGTCGAGGTATGGCTGCTGATCTTTCACGCATTTCTGCGGCAACGCTTTTCAGGGTTCTTCCGCTGGATGGTTCAACAAGCGCTGGCGCAAGTTCCGCCACCGGAATTGCGACAAAAGCTCGCGTCCACAGGTTTGCATCCTGAACCATATTGTCCCAGGTGATGATATCGATGTCGATCGTTCGTGGAGCATTTTTGTCTGCGCTTCGAATGCGCCCCAGCTTTTCTTCGATCGGGCGCAAAACTTGCCATTTATAGCTTTCTGGATCCAGTTCTGTACTCACCAGGATGGCCACATTGAGGAAGTTGGGGCCAGGGCTGCCGACAGCTTGCGTTTCCCAGGTGGTAGATACAGCCAGTATGCGGCAACACGCATGCAGGTGTGAAATGGCAGCTTTGATGTTTTTCTCTGGTGAAATATTTGAGCCAAGAAGCAGGATCGCCAGATGAGTCATGGTTTATTGTGAAAATCGCTCAATTTCACAGCCAACCGACCGGGCAAATCGCACCGCACCGGGCTTTTCCACACGAACACGAACGCCTTTGACATTGGGCTCACCCAGGCAGAGGGTTGCGATTTTTGCAGCCAATGCTTCGACGGTGTAAGTTTGGGCCGTTTCAACGTAGGCAAACACCTTTTTCGACACGGTGCGATAGTTGACGCAATCATCAATATTGTCGCTTAATGCCGCCTGGCTGATGTCGGTAAAGAGAACAATATTGACCAGGATATCCTGGGGATTCTCGCGCTCGCGATCGGTAATGCCGATAACGCCGCGAACAAGCAAATCCTTTATCAAAATTTGATCCATGAACGCCTCGTTAGATTTGTGAAGTTAGACCAGGTGCCGGCCGCCATCCAGGTGCAAGATTTCTCCAGTGATGTAGGTCGGGCCCGCCAATAAGAATACCACGCTTTGGGTCACTTCCCGCAGGTCAGCCCAACGGCCGGCCGGAACGGACTTCAGTATGTCCTCAGTATCACCGCCATCGGCTGGCGGCAGGATGGCGCCAAAGGCTAATCCATTGACCAGAATGCGCGGTGCGAAAGCAATTGCCAACGATCGGGTCATTGCAGCCAATGCGGCTTTGCTGATTGTATAAGCAAAATGATCGGCGCCTGGGCGCAGTGCGCGCCAGTCGAGAATGTTTAGGATGCGGCCCTCACGCGCAGATGGAATGAGACGGGCAAATGACTGGCTGAGTAGAAACGGTGCTGTCAGGTTTACTGCCAGATGCTGTTCCCAGGTTTCAAGCGAGGTTGTCAGGACATCATCAGACCCGAAGATGGCTGCGTTGTTCACCAGGCAATCCACTACAGAAAAAGAAAAAGCTTTTTCTAACAATCCGGATGCCTGTGCTGGATCATTTAGATCAGCCTGCAGAACCCAGGCTGCCCGGCCCATTCTGATGATTTCCCGACGAACCTCCTCGGCCTCATCGGGTGAGGAATTGTGATGCACAATCACATTTGCTCCGGCTTCAGCGGCTGCCAGCGAGATGGCCCGACCAATTCGCCTGGCTCCGCCAGTTACCAGAATCGTTTTTTCGGTTAAATCCATTACTTAATTCTCCATTGAATGGCCATCTCTCGGTTGCCGGAGCCGGGTTGAGGCGAGACCCAGGCTAATTGCCATGATGATCCAGGCAACCGCCTGTGCTGTTCTCAATGATCCAAAGATCAGGGCGCTATCTGCCCGAAAAGATTCCACCAGGATGCGGGCAAATGCGCTTAAGGCGATAAAGAAAAGAAATCGTATGCCTGCTGGTTGCATCACACCACGGCGAGGCCACACAATTAGTGCAACTGCAGCCGCGAGCAGAGTCTCATATAGTTGAGTTGGATGGCGGTACTCACCCCACAAGCGGACACTCCAGGGAAGGCGGGCCGGCATCCCAAAAGCATCCCCTGAGGCGAAGTGAGCCAATCCAAATGCGATCAGCAGGACACTCAATGCAGGCGTAAATGCATCCATGGTGAGCCACAAGGGCAAATTCTTGCGTTGACCGTAAATCAATGCAGCCAGGCCGCCTGTCACAAAACCTCCAATGGTGTCTAGCATGGCTGTGTTTGGGCTGAACAGGCTGAGCGGATCTCGAATGAAGATATCTGGGAAACGCGCAACGTAAAATAATCGCGCGCCCACAATGCCTGCCAGCAGGCCGGTCAATGCCAGGTTGTAGATCGTATTTGGATCGACTTTCTTTTCCGCCTGCGCCAGCTTCTCAGCAAGTGTCAATCCAAACCACAGCCCAAATAATAAGATCAGGCCGGGCGTTTGAAGGGCAAGCGGGCCAATTTGCAGGATTGGAAGCATCAGGGCACCTCCGCGAGTAAATTCCGCACCTGGGTTTGGATCAGAGTTTCAGACATTGGCCCACCCACGATCACCTCTTGAATAATCCCATCCCTGTCGATGAAAAAAGAACCAGGCATGGCCAGGATTTGATAATCGTTGGACACCTTGCCATCCAAATCCAATAGTATCGGAAATGTAAGCCCGTTGGAGGTTGCAAATTCCTTTGCAGCGGACAGATCGTCCTGGTAGGTTGTGTTCACCGCAAGGATGACCAAATCCTCACCCTGGTAGGCCTGTTGCAGGGCCTCAAAGGCAGGCATTTCAGCTTTACAGGGCGGGCACCAGGCTGCCCAAAAATTGAGTAGCACAACCTTTCCGCGGTAATCAGAAAGGCTGACTGTGTCCCCTTTGAGGGTAGTCAAGGTGAAGTCTGGCGCCGGGAAACCCGCTCGTGGGGAAGGCACCCGGCCGCCCTCAACAGGTTCTGTGAAAAGGGTTGTTCCAGCAATCCAGGCGGCTGCAAGCAAAAGTAAAACCAGCTGGATCCACTTAAAATTCTGTGCGTTAAGCCGCATTGATTAATCCCTTCTGCGTGTAACAGTGTGCTAAAAGGCAATTATACAGTAGGTGCTTGACAATTTGGAGAGAAATGGTTATTATTTCAATACCCACCCCCTATGGGGGGGGGGTATTGAGGAAATATGGCAAATTCTGAGGCTCTTACCCGACTTAAAACGGCCGAAGGCCACTTGCGCGGCATTCAGCGCATGCTGGAGGAGGGCGCTTATTGTATCGACGTGATCCGGCAAATCCAGGCTGTTCAGGCGGCTTTGAACAAGGTATCCACGATTGTTCTTGACGATCACCTGAACAGTTGCGTAATTACCGCGATTCGCGGTGAAGATCCTCAGGAACGGGAACGGGTATTGAAGGAAGTTGCCGATATTTTCGATGCGGCCACAAAGGTGTAAGCAATCGGCTAAAATTCTTTATTTGTTCAAAGGAGACTGAGATGACGAAAATCACATATCATGTGCCGGGAATTTCCTGCGGGCATTGTGTTCATACTATTAAGACCGAGCTAGGCGACCTGCCTGGGGTTTCCAAAGTCGAAGCTGAACTTGAAACCAAGATGGTTACAGTTGAGTTCGACGCGCCTGCAACAGATGAAAAGATCAAGAACTTGTTGGTGGAGATCAATTACCCGGCAGCCGCCTGATCAAAGTTCCTCATTCATCTGAATACACCATATGATCTGAGCCGGTATCCTTTTGCAGATGAGCCGGCTCAGTTAAATAATGTAATTAGAGGTTTACTGATGAGTGACACCAAACAAATCGTCTTGCCTATCACGGGTATGACCTGCGCCAACTGTGTCGCAACTGTTGAGCGAAACTTGAAAAAGGCTCCAGGCGTTGAAGCTGCGGTGGTGAATTTATCCTCCGAACGTGCAACCGTCGAATTTCATCCGGAAATGACCGGATTAACCGAATTGATCGGGCGGATTGAGCGCGCTGGATATGGCGTTGCACTTGGTGAAGCTGATTTATTCATCCAAGGCTTGAGCGATGACAATGATGCAAAACGCCTGGAGAAGGCCCTGTCCAAGCTGGAAGGGGTGCGTGAAGTATTGGTCAGTTTCGCAACAGAAAAAGCGCGCGTGCGTTATGTTCCGACATTGATTAGCCAGGTTGAATTGCGCAAAGCAGTTGGCGTAAGTGGATTTTCAACCGTTATGGCCGACTCAGAGGTTGAAGACGCCGAAGCAAAAGCCCGCGAGGTCGAAATTCGGGAACAGCGCCGGTTGCTGCTGATCGGTATTCTTTTCACAGCGCCTTTATTTTTAATCGCTATGTCCAGGGACTTGGGATTGCTGCCCATGGAATTGCGTCACGCAGCCTGGCTGGAATGGGTGATGTTCGCATTAGCGACCCCGGTCCAATTTTATGTCGGCAGGCAATATTACATCAACGGTTACAAGTCGCTGCGGAATGGGTCGGCCAACATGGATGTACTCATTGCAATGGGGTCTTCGGCTGCCTATTTCTACTCCATACCTGTTATGCTTGACCTGATTCCGGGTCACGTGTATTTTGAGATCGCCGCGGTCATCATCACATTGATCCGGGTGGGCAAGTACCTCGAAGTGCGTGCCAAAGGCCGCACAAGTGAAGCCATTAAGAAGTTGATGAGTCTTCGAGCACGCACCGCGCGGGTCGTTCGAGGCGGTGAGGAGCTGGAAATCCCGGTGGAGGACGTGCTGGTCGGCGACCTGGTGCGTGTGCGGCCGGGCGAGAAGATCCCCGTTGACGGTGTGGTCGTTGAAGGACGATCGACCGTTGATGAGTCGATGTTGACCGGCGAATCGTTGCCGGTTGAGAAATTTCCCGGTGAGAAGGTCATCGGAGCCACCATCAATAAGCAAGGTGCCTTTCAATTTGAAGCCACCCGCGTTGGCCGCGAAACTGCTCTGGCGCAGATCATCCGCCTGGTTGAAGAAGCGCAGGGCAGCAAAGCCCCAATTCAGAAGCTGGCAGACCAGGTATCGGCTATCTTTGTACCGGTTGTAATCGGTATTGCGTTGGTCACCTTTGCCGTCTGGCTGTGGTTGGTGCCTGCGCCGGCAGTCGGATCGGATGTGGATGCCTTTACACGTGCTTTAATCCACATGGTGGCAGTACTGGTGATTGCATGCCCCTGTGCAATGGGCCTGGCGACGCCAACTGCGGTGATGGTTGGTACCGGCAAGGCGGCTGAATCTGGCATTTTGTTCCGTTCCAGCGAAGCGCTTGAACGGGCTGGCAAAATTTCGACGGTTGTACTGGACAAGACGGGCACCATCACGCGCGGTCAGCCGGCCGTGACGGACATCCTTGTCACACCTTCCTGGCAGGCGATCGCTGCCGAGCCTGAAAACGAGCTCTTGCGGTTGGCGGCATCTGTGGAGCAAGCTAGCGAACATCCCTTGGGTGAGGCTATCGCCGCTGAAGCTGGAAATCGCAGCCTCACGCTCAGTGCTGCTAACGGCTTCCAGGCTGAAGCTGGCCACGGCGTATCCGCCGAGGTAGATGGACGGCGGGTTTCAGTGGGTAGTCTGCGCATGATGAAATGGTTGGATTTGGATTTGAATGGTCTGGAAAAGGATGTTGACCGGTTGCAAGGCGAAGCCAAAACCGCTATGCTTGTTGCTGTTGATGGAAAAGTTCAGGGAATCATTGCCGTTGCCGATACGGTCAAAGATGGTTCAATTGATGCGATTGCCAACTTGCACAATCTCGGTCTGAACATCGCGATGATCACTGGCGACAACCGGAAGACTGCTGAAGCGATAGGTAAGCAGGTGGGCGTTGACCAGATCCTGGCCGAAGTCTTGCCCGATGGTAAGGCAGTCGAGGTGAAACAATTGCAGCAAGCTGGTTCGGTGGTGGCAATGGTCGGCGACGGTATCAATGATGCACCTGCGCTGGCACAGGCCGACGTGGGTATCGCTATTGGCAGCGGCACAGATGTGGCCATGGCTGCTGCGCCGGTGACGCTGATCAGCGGGGATTTGCGCGGTGTCGTCCGCGCGGTCAAACTTTCCCGTTTGACCCTGCGCGTCATCAAGCAAAACCTGTTCTGGGCGTTCTTTTACAACGTGATCCTGATCCCGGCTGCAGCTCTGGGCCTTTTGAATCCAATGCTGGCGGCGGCTGCGATGGCTTTTAGCAGCGTTTTCGTGGTTACGAACAGCCTACGCTTGAAGCGCATCCCGATCGCTTGATTGGGCCAAGATTAAACAAAAAACGCAGCGTCGAATGCTTCGATTGCTGCGTTTTTGTTTTTTGACCAGGCTTTCATCAAAAAATGAGTAGCATGGTAGAATAAAACGATTCAACCGGAAAATCCGGGTGATTTTCCCGCATGAATAATCTTAATACGCACGAGGTTTCGATGTCTGAATCGAAAAAACTCCAAGAAATGGCGATCAATACGATTCGCTTTTTGTCCGTTGATGGCGTCCAACAGGCTAATTCCGGCCATCCCGGCCTGCCGATGGGCACCGCGGCTATTGCATATACAATCTGGACGCGCCACCTGCGCCACAACCCCAAGAATCCGAAGTGGCCCAACCGCGACCGATTTATCCTCTCCGGCGGGCACGGCTCAATGCAATTGTATTCGCTGCTTCACTTGACTGGATATGATTTGGATTTGGATGATTTGAAGAATTTCCGGCAGTGGGGATCCAAAACGCCAGGGCATCCTGAATACGGATTAACTCCGGGGGTTGAGACCACTACCGGGCCCTTGGGGCAGGGTTTTGCCAATGGTGTTGGTATGGCAATCGCCGAAGCACACCTGGCTGCAGAATTTAACCAGCCGGGTCACAAACTCATTGATCATTACACTTATGCCCTGGTAACTGACGGCGATTTGATGGAGGGCATCAGCGCAGAAGCTGCTTCGCTGGCCGGCCATCTCAAACTGGGCAAGTTGATTTATCTGTATGATGACAACCGCATTACCATCGATGGATCTACGGACCTGGCTTTCACTGAGGATCGGGGCAAGCGTTTTGAGGCCTATGGTTGGCATGTGCAATATGTGGCAGACGGCAATGATGTTGAATCCATTGACGCGGCTATTCAGGCAGCGAAAGCCGATCCACGGCCTTCGCTGATTATCTGCCGCACACACATTGGCTTTGGCTTGCCTACCCGGCAGGATACCTCCAAGGCGCACGGCGAACCGCCAGGTGATGAGGAATTGAATGGCGCAAAACAAAGACTGGGCTGGCCGTTGGAACCCCGTTTTTATATTCCTGATGAGGTCTTGGCGTTCTTCCGACAGGCGGTTGAACGCGGCGCGGAATTGGAAAGCCGTTGGAACGCAGACTTAGCGTCCTTTACGCAGGCTTACCCTGATCAGGCTGCTGAGCTGAAGCGCCGCTTGAAGGGCGATTTGCCCGTCGGCTGGGAAGAAGCGCTGCCCGTTTTTCCGACGGATGCAAAGGGAATGGCTACGCGGGCTGCTTCCGGCAAGGTGATCAATGCGCTAGCGGCAAAGATTCCAGAATTGGTTGGCGGTTCAGCAGATCTGGCGCCTTCAAACAACACATGGATCAATGGTACTCCTGCTTTTCAAGCTGAAACCCCGCAAGGTCGCAATTTCCATTTTGGCGTCCGCGAGCTGGGCATGGCGGCAATTGTCAACGGAATGGCCGTCCACGGCGGTGTGATTCCCTACGGCGCAACCTTCCTGGTTTTCACTGATTATGCACGCCCATCCATCCGCCTTTCTGCTTTATCTCACATTCCCAGCATCTGGGTGATGACTCATGACAGCATCGGTTTGGGCGAAGACGGCCCTACACACCAACCGGTTGAGCATCTGGCATCGTTAAGAGCCATTCCCAACCTGGTTGTGCTGCGTCCAGCGGATGCGAATGAAGTCAGCGAAGCCTGGCGCGTGGCAATCAGCCGCCGCAACGGACCAACGCTGCTGGCGCTGACCCGCCAGGCTGTGCCCACCCTTGATCGAACTGCTCTGGCGCCTGCCAGCGGGCTGAGCCGGGGTGCTTATGTGCTGGCAGATTTGGGCGGCAGCCTGCCGGAAATCATTCTGATGGCATCTGGATCGGAGGTGGCATTAGTGCTCCAAGCCGCTTACACGCTTGCCACTGAAGGGCGCAGCGTGCGGGTGGTATCAATGCCGAGTTGGGAATTGTTTGACGCGCAGCCGCAAACATATCGCGACCAGGTGCTGCCGCCGTCAGCGGAATTGCGCATTGCGGTGGAAGCCGGGGTCACGCAGGGGTGGGACCGCTGGGTTGGACCCAAAGGCAAGATCATCGGGATAAACCATTATGGAGCATCTGCGCCGGCTCATACCTTGTATGATCAGTTCGGATTGTCTGTTAAAGCAATTCTGGAGAAGGCACATGGATTGCTGGGTATGGGAGAGTAAAGATGCGCATAGCCGTAAGTTGTGATCACGCCGGTTTTCCCTTGAAAGCCACGGTTTTGGATACCATTCAAAAGCTGGGTCATGAGCCTCTGGATTTTGGCACCTTTAGCCCGGAAAGCGTGGATTTTCCTGATTTTGCTGAAAAAGCTTGCCGGGCAATTCAACGCGGCGAAGCAGAGCGAGGCATCATCTTGTGCGGCTCAGGTGTTGGTGTGGTGATCACCGCGAATAAATTTAGGGGAATTTACGCGGGTTTATGCCATGACACCTATTCGGCGCATCAGGGTGTGGAACATGATTTTATGAATGTTCTCTGCCTTGGTGGGCAGGTTGTTGGACCAGCGGTGACACGTGAGTTGGTGGCAGCATTTTTAACCGCCACTTTCGACGGCGGTGAGCGGTTTGTCCGCCGGGTGAACAAAATGAAAAAACTGGAAGAGGAAGGATGAAAGCGAATGTTCAGATCTGAAAAGATCTGGTGACCGTTCCATGATTTTGGAGGACGATATATGACACGGATAGCGCAACTACATGCATTAGGACAATCCCTCTGGTACGATAACATTCAACGCCGCCTGCTTGAAAATGGCGGTTTGGCAAAAATGATTCGCGACGGCGACATCCGTGGCGTAACTTCCAACCCTTCCATTTTTAATAATGCCATCGCTAAATCCAGCGATTATGACTCGGCACTTAAGGCGATGGCCTGGGCGGGTTGGGGCGCTGAGGAAATTTTTTGGCAGTTGGCCGTCGAAGATATTCAGGCCGCAGCAGATTTGTTCCGACCGCTTTACGATTCAACAAAGGGCGGTGATGGTTACGTCAGTCTCGAGGTCAGCCCTTACCTGGCTAACGACACAGAAAAGACAGTTTCTGAAGCTCGCCGCTTGTGGGCATTGGTCGACCGCCCCAATCTGATGGTAAAAATCCCGGCCACGAAAGCAGGCATCCCGGCGATTCAACAAGCCATTGCTGCGGGTATCAATGTCAATGTGACGTTGATATTCTCGCTGGCGCGTTACGAAGAGGTGATGGATGCCTATTTGCGCGGTCTCGAGGAGAGGGTTTCGCAGGGATTGCCCATTGAAACCATTGCTTCTGTGGCTTCGTTCTTTGTCTCCCGGATTGATACCAAAATCGATGCGCAATTGGAAAAACAAATCGCTGGCGGCGGACAAAATGCAGCCGTCGCTGCCAACCTGCGCGGAAAAGCTGCCATTGCCAACGCTCGCCTTGCATATGCACTTTATGATTCTGTTTTTCGATCGGAACGATTTGCTCGGCTTAAGGCAATGGGCGGTCGAACACAGCGGCCTTTGTGGGCATCCACCAGTACGAAGAACCCCAATTACCGCGATGTGATTTACGTCGAAGAATTAATCGCTCCTGATTCTGTGAACACGGTGCCACCGCAAACGCTGGACGCATTCCGTGACCATGGTGAAGCAGCCGTTACCATTGCACGGGACCTGGAAAGAATGAAAAAGGCGCTGGCCGACCTGGAATCTCTGGGCATTCATATGGACCAGGTCACACAAGAGCTTGAAGTCGAGGGCGTGCAAGCCTTTTCAGACGCATTTACTGGTTTGCTAAAGACAATTGATGACCGGCGCACCGCTTGCATTGCCGAATTGGGTGATCTGAAGCACAGCGTGGCAAAGCAAGTTCGGAAATTGTCAGAATCGAATGCGGCTGTGCGTCTTTGGCAGCCTGATCCCACCCTTTGGACGCAGGACGCAGCAGAACAACAGGAGATTCTACGCCGTGTGGGCTGGTTGCAAGCACCAGAGAGCAGCAAGGCGCTCATTCCCCAGGTGAGCAAAATTCTGGCAGATTGTCAAGCTGAAGGTTATACTCACGCGCTGCTGCTAGGCATGGGCGGTTCGTCGCTTGCACCAGAAGTGCTGCGGGTAATATTTGGCGTCAAGCAAGCCAACGGCCTTCCCGGTTTGGACCTTGCCATCCTAGATTCTACTGATCCGGTCCAGGTGAGGGCGGCAGCGCGGCGAGCGCCAATGACGAAAACCCTTTTCATTGTTGCCAGCAAATCTGGCTCGACCAGTGAAACGCAGGCGCACCTTGCGTATTTTTGGAACCGTGTATCGCGCAGACTGGGAAAAGAGAAAGCGGGTAAGCACTTTGTCACCATCACAGATTCTGGCAGCATTCTTGAACAGCAGGCGCGAGAGCGTAATTTTCGGGATGTCATCTTAGCTGAGCCAACTGTGGGTGGGCGGTATTCAGCATTGATCGCATTTGGATTGTTGCCCGCGGCATTACTTGGCATTGACCTCAATCTTTGGCTGGACCGCGCTGCTGAGGTCATGCGCCAATCTCTACCATCCATCCCGGTGGGACGAAACCCGGGGCTGGTGCTAGGCGCCATTTTGGGCGAGGCAGCTCTGGCGGGTCGGGATAAACTGACTCTATTGACTGATGATGAGCTTTCTGCTTTTGGAGCGTGGCAGGAGCAGCTGGTTGCAGAAAGCAGCGGCAAACAGGGCAAGGGCATTGTACCCGTGGATACTGAAACCCCACTTCCGCCGGGAAATTACTCGAAAGACCGCTTGTTTGTCTATATGCGTCTGACTGGCAGCCTGGATGGGCATGTCAAGAAGCTGCAGACAGCCGGGCACCCCGTTCTCGTTTTTCCGGTGCGGGATGCATACGATTTAAGTGGTGAGATCTACCGCTGGGAAGTTGCCACGGCAATTGCCTGCTCGATTCTCGGCGTCAATGCGTTCAATCAGCCGGATGTCCAGGATAATAAGAAGCGCACGCAAACCAAAATTGCCTCCTTCCAACAAGATGGAAAATTGTCCGAAAATCCGGCCATCTGGGAAGGCGAAGGAGGACGTGTTTATGGCCAGGAGTTTGCTGGCCTCAACGGCGCAAAAACAATTGCAGATGTTGTGGAGGTATTCTTGCATCAGGCCAAGCCCGGTCTGGATTATGTGGCTATCAACGCATATTTGCCGCGCAATGCGCGCAACATGGCAAAATTGCAAAAGGTTCGCTCGGTGTTGTTGGTGCGAACCGGCTGCGCAACTACGCTTGGTTTTGGACCACGTTTTTTGCACTCCACCGGGCAATTGCATAAAGGCGGCGGAAACAACGGCCTGTTTATCCAAATTACAATGGATCCCCCGGTCGATTATAAGATTCCCGGGCAAGGAATCAGTTTTGCCACGCTTGAAAGGGCTCAGGCACTTGGCGACCTGGAATCGCTGATCAGCCGCGGCCGGCGTGCCATTCGAATTCACCTGACGGACGCAGATTTATTGGACCTTATCTAACCGATCAGCCCCCTGAACTGGGGGCTGATTTTATTTAACTTCCCTGAAGAGCCAGAGCGATGCTGCCCAGCGAGCCGGCCAGATTGCCAAGGCCAGGCGGAACGATGTAGCTGTCAATGCCGTTAAGCAGAGCTGAAGACTGTACATAGCCGTTCAAATGAGCGAGGGTATACTTGCGTATCAGTGGGAAAAGATGCGTTTGCGCCATCACACCGCCGCCCAGGATGATTCGCTGCGGGGATAAAGTAAGAATGAAATTGGAAAGTGCTAATGCAATGTAGTTAGCTTCCAGATCCCAGGCGGGATGTTCCGGCGGAAGGGTGTTTGCAGAAACACCCCAGCGGCGTTTTAACGCAGGACCAGAGGCCATGCCCTCAAAGCAATCACCGTGGTAAGGACAATTTCCGGCAAATGGGTCTGCCTTCCAATCATGCGGCAGGCGAATGTGCCCCATTTCTGGATGCACCAGGCCGTGCAGCGGTTTTCCGTTGCATATTGCCCCTCCACCGACACCTGTGCCGATGGTTAGATAAAGATAATCAGTAAGTCCTTGGGCTGCCCCCCACAATCCTTCACCGAGTGCAGCACCATTGACATCTGTATCGAAATAGACAGGCAAGCCAAGCGATTTTTCAATTATCGGTGTGACAGCCGTGTTTTGCCAGCCGGTCTTGGGTGTGGATGTGATGTGGCCATAAGTGGGAGATCCTGGTTGCAGATCAATGGGGCCAAAGCAGGCAACACCGATCGCTTTCAAAGAGAGACGTTGATCCTTTTGCCAGGCGGCAAAGAATTCGATGGTTTTCTTCAGCGTTTCTTCTGGCAAGGTCGTTGGGAAGCGCGTTTCAGCCAAAATCCTTGCTTTTTCATCCGATACAATGCAAACAAATTTGGTGCCACCGGCTTCCACGCCGCCGTAATATCCCATTTTGAAAGCCCTCCCATCTGGAGATTTTCCGATGTGAATTTAATAATATCACAGGCCGAGATTGTTTCGGAGTTTTATCGGTTATAATCATTTTTTGAGCCAGTACTTTCCAAATGGTAACGGGGAAGATGTGAACGTGGATTACTAACCCCGTGCCGAAATCCCAGACGGTCTACTTTTCATCCTTCTAATCTAAGACCGCCCCTTTTTTCTAGGCTCATAATCCCATTTTTCATCATTCGAGGACGAGGTCATGGATATTTTTTTGAAATGCTTTGAGTTCAACACGGCCAAGGATGTAATTAAGCAAGGATTCTATCCTTACTTCATTCCCTTGGACGAAAATGAAGGGACGGAAGTCTTGTTTCAAGGCAAACGTCTCATCATGTGCGGTTCGAACAATTACCTGGGTTTAACCACCCATCCCAAAGTGAAGGAAGCGGCAAAGGCAGCCGTTGACCGGTATGGTACCAGTTGCACCGGTTCCCGCTTCCTAAATGGAACCCTGGCATTGCACGAGCAACTGGAGGCTGAACTGGCGGATTGGGTGGGCATGGATGCCGCGTTGGTATTCTCCACTGGTATGCAGACGAACCTCGGCACCGTCAGCGCATTGGTCGGCCGTGACGATATTGTTATCCTGGACAAAGATGATCACGCCAGCATTGTTGATGGTGCGCGGCTTGGATATGGAAAAATCGAGCGCTACCGGCATAACGACGTGGAGCATTTTGAGCGCGTAATGAAAAGCCTGCCAGAGCAAGCCGGCAAGCTGGTTGTGATGGACGGCCTGTTCAGTATGGAAGGCGACCTGGCTGATCTGCCGCACCTGGTGCCCATTGCGAAGCAGTACGGCGCACGAATCATGGTTGACGATGCTCACGGCATGGGTGTGTTGGGAAAAGGGCGGGGCACAGTGGCTCACTGGGGTATGACCGACCAGGTTGACCTGATCATGTCCACATTTAGCAAATCTTTCGCCTCTCTCGGTGGGTTCATCGCCGGTCAGCGTGACGTGGTGGATTATATCAAGCATCATGCGCGTGCCTTGATTTTCAGCGCGAGCATTACTGCCGCGAATGCAGCTTCTGCGCTTGCAAGCCTTCAGGTGATGCGGGAAGAACCGGAGCGCATTGAAAGAGTCAATGAGATTGGCCGTCGGATGCGCGCGGGTTATCAATCCCTGGGTTTCGACATTGGTAAATCTGAAACGCCGGTGGTTCCGATCATCATCGGTGATGACATGAAGACTTTCATGTTCTGGAAAGCACTGTTTGAAAATGGCGTTTTCGTCAACCCTGTGATCAGCCCTGCTGTTGCTCCAGGCCATCAGTTGCTTCGGACGAGCTATATGGCCACGCACACAAACGACCAACTGGATCGCGTTTTGGAGGTATTCGGTCGGGTCGGTAAAGAATTGGGGATTATTTAAGTTTTTACGAAAAATCACCGGCGTTCCGAGAAAAGAACGCCGGTGAATTTTTATTTCATCAGATAAAGGATGCCGATGGTATTTGGCCCGCAGTGGCTGGCGATGGTTGTGCCGGCATAGGTGATATGCAATTCTTGGATATTAGCGAGGTTGCACAGCATTTCTTTGAGGAATTCAGCATCCGCATCGCAACCAGTGTGGGTGATAAAGACCCGTTCGAGGTCAATACTGGGTAAAAGGTTTTTGAATTCTTCAACCATCGACAACAAAGCGCGCTTTCGAGCTCCGCCGATTTTTTCCTTAACGCCCATTGTCCCATCAGCGCGAACTTCAATTACGGGGCGGATTTTTAGCAGACTGCCAAAAATATTCGCGAGTGCAGAACAACGGCCGCCTTTATAAAGATAATCCAGGGTATCAATGACAAAAGATGTATGTACCTTGGGAATGGAGCATTGCACTTGCTTGACAATTTCATCAAAGGAAGCACCTTCATCGCGAAGGCGAGCTGCTTTTACAACCAGTAAACCGATTCCAGTGGAAAGGTTCAACGAATCGATCACGGCAACGCGTTTGTGCTTTACATCAGCTGCGGCCAATACGCTATTCTGGTATGTGGCAGAAAGTTTGCTGGAGATGCCAATGTAAATGGCATCATTCGGCGTCGCAAAGGCTTGAACAAAATCACCCACTGAAACCGCTGAGGTTTTTGGCAATTCACCTGTACGCTGGACAGCGTCAAAAAGCTGTGGCAAGGATAAATCGCCGTCTTTCACGTCTTTACCGTCCACAAAAACGGAAAGCGGCAGCCGCTTGATTTGATAGCGTTCAAGCAGTTCTGGACTTAAATCGCTGGTACTGTCAGTTATGATATCGATCATGGTATTTCCCTTATAAAATGGATGATAAAAATAACCGGGAAATTTTACACCGGATGTGACCAGCCGAGGAATTGTTTAAGATTTGCGCTGACCCGTTAAAACCTGGAAAGAGCGCAGACGGAAGACTGTCTGAGCTCCTTCCAGAAAAATTTCTCACATTTTAGAAGTGCTTTGCGTGATTTTGCCGTTCGTTGTGACTGGCGGATAGACTGTGAAAAGCGGCATCCATAGGCACATAAACAGGCTCAGGACGCTCATCTTGACTCTCTTCCTGCAAATTTCTTATGGGATCAATCTGCTGTCTGTGCTGTGGGGAAGGTTCTACTCTTGGAAAGGATGAGCGTTCCTTGCGTCGGACGATCAATGGTTGTTGAGCTGGTTGAATATTCCGGGAATGGACATTACCCAAAGTTCTCTGGTTGAGATCAACAGCCTCAACAGGTTTGACCGTGATTGAGAACGAACCAATCAACAAGATACGCGTAATCCAAACCAGGATGGCGATGAACACCGGTATGCTGTGCGTAAGAATCTGCGGGTTGATGATGGCGGTGCTGGCCAAAGCTCGATTGACCACCGCCATGGAGATGCCCCACCATGTGAGAACGGCGTTCATGGTTGCTGCCAGCAGCCAGGCTCCAAACAGAAACCACAATTCTTTCGGAGCCTGATTCTCGCTTTCTGGCAAAAACAGGCGGGCAACCCCGGCAAAATCAATTGCGCAAAAGGCAATTGCCAGGGTGGTGGACCAACGTAAACCCAAAAAACTCAACTCTCCGAGCAGATCCCCGAGCGCATAAGCTGTTGTGCTGAAATTGAAGGTTTCAAAACCAACCAGCGCAATTGCGAGGATGGTCGTTGTTGCCCATTTGCGGTAGCCGATTGTAGTTTTATCAAACAGCCGGCGATAATTCGTTTCTCGATCAGACATGGCTACCTCCTTCCCAAGCGGCATTCTTGAAAGAGAAAGTCACATCCATAATAGAACAATTATTCTATTTTGTCAAGAGAGGGGGCGGTTTTTGGAATTGAAAGCCGAATCGGATATTATTGCTGTTGATCAGAACCAACCGCGTCTTTTAAAGAATGTCAACATACTGACAACAATCACAAAGTAAATCCCAAGGACCATGAGGTAACCAAGGGGCCAGTTGAGTTCGGGCATAAATTTAAAATTCATGCCGTAGTTGCCTGCCACGAACGAAAGGGGGAGGAAGATGGTTGAGACGATCGTCAAGGCTTTCATAATTTCGTTTAATCGTAACGATGTGGAATTCAGATAGATATCCAATGAGCCGCTGACGATGTCGCGAATGTTTTCAGACATCTCCTGGATTCGGATAATATGATCATAGATGTCCCGAAAGTAAATCCGGCTTTTCTCGTCAATCATGGGGAATTCGTCACGGCTGAGACGGTTGACCACTTCGCGCTGAGGCCAGATAATATGGCGCAGTACCATGATGCTGTGTTTCAATGACAGAATGCGTTCAAGCGTTTCAACCCTGGGTTTTGCCAGCACCTGGTCTTCCAATGCTTCGATCTCGTCTTCCATTCGGTCGAGCAGTGGCATGTAATCATCCACTAACAGATCCAGAATCGCGTGGCATAGGAAATCGGACCCGCCCTGATGAATCCGTTGATCTTTTTCCAATAAAGTCCAGATTTTATTGATTGGCGGCATGTCGGTTTCTGGCGTCAGTGAGACCACATAATTCGCGCCCAGATATAGATTTAATTCCATCACGGTATCTTCATTGATTTCGACGTTCGGTTTGATTGCATGCGCAATGATGAAAAGATAATCCCCAAAATCGTCAATTTTGGGTGTCTGATAGCCATCACTGAGGCAGTCCTCAATAGTCAATGGATGAAAGTTGAAGATATCACCCAGGACGCTTTGAATTTCGGATGGCTTAGATCCCTCCATAATCACCCAAAGCAACCCGTCCGGTTGGGCTATGCAGCTCGTGAATTGGTCAACAGGAATATTGCGGACAGGTTTGTTATTCGGCGGAAAGTATATGGAACGAATCATTGCTGGGTTCTCCGGGTCAATAATAATATAAAAGAGAGTATACTCTGATAATTGTTCTGTGGATTCTAAAAAATTACCAGATTATCGATAAAGCGGATGGAGGAAATGTGGGTGATACAACGATAGGTCAATTGATGGAAGCGCTGCCGGGAGCTTTTATCCCACAAAATGCGGCCGGAATTGATGCTGTGACCTTTTTCGATCTGAGCGGCGCGATGGGCGGTCAATGGACCGTCACGATTCGCGATCAAAAAATTGCTTTACTTAAAGGGGAACCCGCAGAGCAACCGACGATGACCTTGCATGCAGATGGGCAGGATGTGCTGGATATTTTTAGCGGAAAACTTGATCCCATGCGCGCATTCATGATGGGAAAACTACGAGTAAAAGGAAATTACGCTCTGGCGATGAAGCTGACGCATTTGTTCAACCTGAACGATCAATTGTTCCGGTCCATGAAATAGCTCTACCATAATCAAAATCGGGCTGCAGCCCGATTTTTTTACTTCGTGTTCAGGAGTACAAGCCCCAATCACCGCCCAAACCCTCCTCCATCATCGAGAAGTCCCAGGGTTCCAACCCGAGGTCAATGACAGCTGGCTGGTTGAGTGCTTCTTCAGCTTTTTGCCGGGTCATTTCCAGCATTGCCGGGCCATACGGGCAAAATGGGGTGGTGAGGATCATCTTGAGAATAGTTTGATCAGTATCGATACGTACGTTGCGAATCAAACCAAGCTGGATAATGTTAAGCCCAATTTCAGGGTCGACAACCTCTGCCAATTTTTCTTTCAATAGGATGCTTTGTTCTGGATGGGTTGCTTCCGAATCCCAAGTCGGGCGATTGGTGCCAGGTTCGCCATTTAACATGCTTAGCTCTCCGAATTTTGTTCTTTCAGATCAGGTATGACATACGTACAGTGTGTGTCGCCGCGCAGCACGCAATGAATTTTCTCAACGGGGATTTCCAGTACTGTGGAAATTATCGTTTGATCAACGGTGCACACTTCCGGGTGGCTCTGACCGACATGAAAATAGGGGCAGGTGATTTCATTAATGTGGTATTGAGAGCCCTGCTTTTCCCATTGGATCGAAAATCCTTCTTCGCCAAGTACCTTCTGGAGTAAATCCAGACGTTCTTCAGTATTCATGGATCGAGCTTCACGTTTTACTCCTGAGGCAAGGTCGGCAGCCATTTCGGTAAAAATCTTGTTAACTACCGGTGCTGGAAGAGTTTCTTTCAATTGATCCAGCAGGCGGTTGGTCAGGCGCAAGTAGCGGGTAGGAAATCGTTCGAGCCCCTGCTCGGTTAAGACATACACCAACCTTGGGCGGCCAACCCCATGCCGTTCTTCTTCCGCGCCGACCAACCCCTCAGCCTGAAGGCTGGTGAGATGGTGCCGGACTGAGATGGCATTTATGCCAACCGCTTCAGCTAATTCGCTGATCGTGGCGCGGGGATTTCCCAACAAAGTTTGTAGGATACGTTCCCGAGTGCTTTTCATTGCCGCCTTTCCTGCTTTACTTTATGGTCTTTCGAATCAGTATATCATAGCGCTTTGAAATTTGTCAATAAAATAGATTTTTATCCTAAATATTCAGGGTTGGAAATTCAAAATGGTCTATAATTTGGTCATCCTTCATCAGTGAGCGTAACCACACATGGAAGATTTATTCCGTTGGGATTATCAGGGGCAACCCTTTGAATTGTTTGGAACTGCGCATCTGATTGCGCTTCTCTTGATCCTGCTGTTCAACCTGTCCTTTTTCATTCTGCGCTCGAAATTTTTCACCGGCTGGCAAAAGCTTATCCGCATAGGGATGGCAGCTATCCTGATCATAAATGAGCTGGGCTGGCATTTGTGGAATGCCATCAATTGGCAATGGACCATTCAAACCATGCTGCCGCTGCATCTCTGCAGTCTGTTCGTCTTTCTGAGTGCGGTAATGTTGGTCACTCGCAGCTACAGGATCTTTGAATTTGCTTATTTCCTCGGTATTGGCGGTGCAATTCAAGCACTCATCACACCGGATGCCGGCATCTATGGTTTTCCACATTATCGTTTTTTTCAGACAATGATTTCCCACGGTTTAATTGTATCAGCGCCGATCTATATGCTTGTTATTGAAAGGTACCGCCCAACGTGGCGTTCCTTGGGAAAAGTAATTCTTTGGGGCAATGTGTATTTTCTGATTGTATTTGCTCTCAACTTCTTGCTTAACAGCAACTATATGTACCTGGCGCATAAACCTGCGACGGCATCTGCGTTGGATTACCTGGGACCTTGGCCGCTTTATCTCCTTTGGTTGGAGTTGATCGCTTTGGCGCTTTTCCTGCTGATGCTTTTGCCTTTTGCAGGCCGAGAAGGCTCAAAACATTCTCAGGGCCAAGATATTCTAGAATAAATAAGAAATTTATATTAAATATTGACCCTTTTAGCCGCGTATGCTATAATCGTGTCTGCTCATTGTAGAGCAAATGAATGGCCAGGCTACGTAAATCACTCGAAGGAGTTTAACTTTCATGTCGGATTTAATCATTCGGAATTTGCATGTAAGCATCGACGGCAAAGAGATTGTGAAGGGATTAAATTTAACCCTACCGCAGGGTGAGGTGCATGCGATTATGGGGCCAAACGGTACAGGAAAATCGACCCTGGCCTACACCCTGATGGGCCACCCTGCCTACGAAGTGACCGAAGGCGAAATTTGGATTGATGACACCAATGTGCTTGAGCTTGAGCCGGACGAACGTTCCCGCCTGGGCATCTTTCTGGCATTTCAATATCCGGTTGCCATTCCGGGTGTGACGGTTGCAAATTTCCTGCGTTCTGCGGTCAATGCACGCCGACGTGCTGAGAATCCAGATGATAAGGGCATTGCAATTCCCGAATTTCGGAAGCTGCTTAAAGATAAAATGGCCTATCTGAAGATGGATCCTGCTTTTGCCGGGCGGTATCTCAACGATGGATTTTCTGGCGGTGAGAAAAAGCGTGCTGAGATCCTTCAGATGGCAATGCTTAAACCGCGCTTCTCTGTTCTGGATGAAACTGACTCCGGGCTGGACATTGATGCCCTGAGGATTGTTTCGGAGGGCGTGAATGCTCTGCGCGGTCCAGATCTTGGTGTGCTGGTGATTACGCACTACCAGCGAATCCTGAACTACATCAAGCCGGATGTTGTCCACGTGATGATGGATGGGCGAATTGTTGAGTCGGGGGATGCTGATCTGGCGCTCCATCTTGAAGAGCACGGTTACGATTGGGTGCGTGAAAAGCTGGAAAACGGCGCTGCCGCCTGATTAGTGGTATTGGTAAAGAGAAAGAGGCGATCATGAGTTCCTCATCAGAAGAAAAAATCCTGGAAAGCCTCGGTGATTACAAATACGGATTTAGCGATCCGGATGTGTCTGTTTTCAAAACACGCAAAGGTTTGGACGAGCAAGTTGTTCGCCAGATCTCGGCGCAAAAAAACGAACCTGAATGGATGCTAGAATACCGGCTCAAAGCACTGGCGCACTTCCAAAAACGACCCATGCCAAACTGGGGCGCAGATATTTCCGGCTTGAATTTGGATGACATATATTACTATGTGCGTCCAGTTGACGCGGCTGGGAAGAATTGGGAAGATGTCCCTGATTCGATCAAAAAGACTTTCGATCGTCTGGGTATCCCTGAAGCCGAACGAAAGTTCCTGGCGGGTGTGGGGGCTCAATACGAATCTGAAATGGTTTACCACTCGATTCAAGAGCACCTTGAAAAGCAAGGCGTTATCTTTCTAAGCATTGAAGACGGTCTGCGCCAACACCCCGATCTTTTCCGTGAATATTTTGGCACGGTGGTTCCTATTGAGGATAATAAATTCGCAGCCCTGAATAGTGCCGTCTGGTCGGGCGGTTCGTTTGTGTATGTTCCCAAGGGTGTGAAGGTTGATCTGCCCCTGCAGGCATACTTCCGTTTGAACATCGCCAATATCGGCCAGTTCGAACGCAGCCTGATCATTGCCGATGAGGGCGCTCAGGTTCATTATGTGGAAGGTTGCACGGCCCCGCAATACACCACCGATTCGTTCCATTCCGGCGTCATAGAAATCATTGTCAAGAAAGGCGCGCGGGTGCGCTATTCTACAATTCAAAACTGGTCAACCAACGTCTACAACCTGGTCACCCAGCGGGCAATGGTGCATGAAGGCGGCACGATGGAATGGGTGGACGCCAACCTGGGGTCGAAAGTGACGATGAAATATCCATCCTGCTATCTGGTGGGAGAAGGCGCGCACGGCGAAATTCTTTCAATGGCGTTTGCTGGTCCGGGTCAAACCCAGGATGCTGGTGGCAAGATGGTTCATTTTGCCCCCAACACCAGCAGCAAGATTACCTCGAAATCGATCAGTAAAGCTGGCGGGAGGGCTTCGTACCGGGGTCTGCTCAAGGTACATAAAGGTGCTGTGAACGTCCGCTCGAATGTGGTCTGTGATGCACTACTGCTGGATCCGCAGTCGCGCTCGGATACGTACCCATACATAGAGATCGATGAGGAGGATGTCACCATCGGACATGAGGCTTCGGTCTCCAAAGTGGGCGAGGAGCAGTTGTTTTACTTGATGAGCCGCGGCCTTTCGGAAGAGGAAGCGACCACCATGGTGGTTTCTGGTTTTATCGAACCGCTGGTGAAAGAGCTGCCCATGGAATATGCCGTTGAAATGAACCGCCTGATTCAATTGCAGATGGAAGGCTCAGTTGGGTAATCATCACAGGGTGTTTGCCCTGATCGTAAGGTAAGGTTGAGGTCACTGATTCTATGACGAGCGAAAAACCTCAGATTGTAACGCGAGCCCGGCGTTCGGATACGCCTGTTGCTAAGAAATTTTCCTTTCTTCGGGAGCAAGTCCCGGTCGAAAGCGCCAGCCAATTGCTGCGCGAATTCCGATATCGCGCATGGGAACATTTCGAGAACCTGCCCATGCCGGTCACAACGGATGAAGCCTGGCGGCGTACTGACCTGCGCAGCCTGAATGCTGATGCTTTTCGGCTGCCAGAAAAAGATGCCTATCTTGATCTGGCCGCATTGCCGGAACATTTGCTCAAGCCGCTGGCGGACGGCGAACATGCGGGTGAGGTGATCCTGTTGCCTGGCGGCGTTCAGGTGCGCCTGGCAGATGAACTTGCCCGGCGGGGCGTGGTTTTTACCGATTTGCGCACCGCTGAACAGCGCTTTCCGGCAATTCTGGAGCGTTTCATAGCCAAGGCTTTGGTCAAACCAGAAGAAGGTAAATTCGCAGCGCTTTCGTTAGCCCTGGCCTATTCTGGCGTGTTGCTGTATGTGCCGCGCGGGGTTGTCATTGAGCAGCCGTTACACAGCCTGCTGTGGGCTCCGGGAATTGGCCTTGCTCACATTTCCAATATTTTGGTCTGGCTTGAGGATGGTGCATCTGCTACGCTGGTGCACGAGTCAGCCTCCCCAACGGAGGCCGGTCAATCGATGCATGCCGGCACTGTTGAGATTTATGTGGGCAGCGGTGCCAACCTGCGCTTTGTTGAGTTGCAATCGTTTGGCGAGCATATCTATAATTTTACGCACGAACGCGTGCAGGTAGCCAGTGACGGCAACCTGGATTGGGTCTTTGGCGCAATTGGCGGCAAGCTGACGAAGAATTTTTCTGATCTTGATCTTGTTGGCCGCGGTGCATCTGGGCGCATGTCCGGTTTCTACTTCACCGAGCACGACCAACATCTGGACTATGATTCGCAGCAGAATCACCTGTCGCCCAACACAACCAGCGACCTTCTCTTCAAAGGTGCGCTTGTGGATAACAGCCGCGCCGTGTGGCAAGGCATGATTTATGTGGCGCCTGGAGCGCAAAAGACCGATGGTTACCAGGCCAACCGCAATTTGATCTTAAGCCGGAATGCACGGGCCGATTCGATCCCAGGCCTGGAAATCCAGGCTGATGATGTGCGCTGTACCCACGGCGCCACGGTTGGCAAAATCGACCGCGACCAGGTTTTTTACCTGCGCTCGCGCGGCATTCCAAAGCTGGAGGCCGAACGGCTGATTGTCGAAGGTTTCTTTGACCCGATCATGCAGCGCATTCCCTTTGAGGGCGTTCGCCAACGTTTTCAGGAAGCCATTCACGAGAAAATGGCTGCATATCAAGGTTTGTAGAAAAGCCTGAAAGAATGATACCAAGCCCCTTCTCCTGTGCAAACCAAGATGGAGAAGGGTTTTGTACGAAAAGACCTGAACCATGTAGTTATGCTAAAATGAATGTTGCGTTTTGCACAATTTTTTGCAGGAGAGTAAGGTATGACGCCAGTGCCATTTATGCGCCCGCCCGATTCAGACAACTCATTTGAAGTTGGGGATACTGTAGAAGTCTTTTGCGACCATGAGAAGGGCGGTCAGCGCATTCGAGGCTGGCTGAAAGGCATCGTCGTTCAGGTAGATGCCAAAATGGTTGCTGTTCAGTTCCGCTCGAATGTCTTCCTGACCGACGGATGGATGGTGCCGGATCATATCTTGTGGTATCCGCTTACCTCTGCCCACATTCGCCCGGTACAGCGTAAGCCGTCGAAGGCGGATTTATTATAGGTTTAAACAAGCGATGATATCCAACACCTTCAATCCGACAGAGTTTGCCCGTATTTTGCAAGATTTCCCCATCCTCAACCGAGAGGTACATCCCGGTGTGCCGTTGGTCTATCTGGATTCGGCGGCAACCTCGCAAAAACCAGTCAGCGTCATTCAGACGATGGATGAATATTACCGGCAGAACAATGCCAATATTCACCGGGGCATCCATGTGCTGGCTGAAGAAGCCACGGCGCAGTACGAAGGTGCACGGGTAAAAGTTTGTCGGTTCATCAATGCGCGTAGTGAACGCGAGATCATTTTTGCGCGCAACACCACCGAGGCGATCAACCTGGTGGCCTATTCATGGGCACGCGCCAATTTGAAGGCTGGCGATCTGGTGATCCTGACCGAGATGGAACATCACTCAAATCTTGTCCCCTGGCAAATTCTGGCCGCGGAACGGGAAATCCGGCTGGAATTTATTCCGGTTATGGATGACGGCAATCTTGATTTGGATGTCTATCGTCAATTGTTGACACAAGAACCCAGATTGGTTTCATTTATGCACATGTCGAATGTGCTTGGGACGATCAATCCGGCGAAAGAGATCATCCGCTTGGCGCATAGCGCAGGTGCCCTCGCACTGGTTGACGGCGCTCAATCGGTTCCACATTTCAAAGTGGATGTGCAAGACCTTGACGCTGATTTTATGGCTTTTTCCGCCCACAAGATGTTGGGCCCAACCGGCATTGGCGTGCTTTACGGCAAGGAATCCATCCTGGATGCGATGCCGCCTTTTTTGGGCGGCGGCGATATGATCAAGAAGGTAATGCTGCGCAGTTTCAGCGCCAACTCACTACCGCACAAATTTGAAGCTGGAACGCCGGCTATTGCCGAAGGAATCGGTCTGGGCGCAGCGGTGGATTATCTAACCCAGATCGGAATGGACCGGATTGCAGCGTATGAGCATGAATTGACCAGCTATGCCATGGATCGTCTGGCAGAGGTTAATGGCCTGACTGTGATCGGTCCGCAGGCTGCCCAACGGGGTGGTGTGACAGCTTTCACGCTTGCAGAAATTCACCCGCACGACGTTTCGCAATTGCTGGATCGGGATGGCCTGGCCGTGAGAGCCGGGCATCATTGTGCCATGCCACTACACCAGCGGTTTAATTTGCCAGCAACCACCCGCGCGAGCTTTTACCTTTATAATTCGCGCGCGGACATTGACCGTCTGGTCAGTGCCTTGGAGCGTGTAAAGGAATTATTTGGATAAAAAGGTAATCTGAATGGATGATCTGTATCGGGAAATTATCATCGAGCGATATAAAGAGCCCCACTACCGGGGCGAATTGGATCCGCATGATATTACATTTGAGGATGAGAATCCACTTTGCGGCGACCATATCCGGATCGATTTGCGCGTTGACGAGCAGGGAAACATCACCGAGGCTGGCTTTAGCGGGCATGGTTGTGCCATTTCGCAGGCTTCAGCCGATCTATTGCTCGAGTCCATCATTGGGAAATCGTTGGAGCAGGTAAAAGGGTTGGGAAAACAAGATATTCTCGACCTGCTGGGCATCGAGCTGGGTCCGGTGCGTTTGAAATGTGCATTGCTATCGCTCAAGGTGCTTAAAGCGGGCGTTTATGGCATGGGTGAAGCATCCGATGCGTTGGTGGAGGACTGACCGTGTCTGAAAATTTGGATGAATTTGATTATTACGAGATTGCGTCGGTCGAGGATCTGCCCAATGGTGAACGGTTGTTTGTTGATATCGGCGACCAACCGGTGGTTGTCTTTAATATTGCCGGGGGAATCTTTGCCATCGGCGATATCTGCACGCATGATCATGGTCCGCTTGGCGACGGAGAACTGGACAGCTTTGAGGTAGTGTGTCCAAGGCACGGTGCGCGCTTCGATGTGCGAAACGGCCGGGCAACCAAACTGCCGGCTGTCATGCCAACACCATCCTATCCTGTGAGAGTCAAGGATGGGAAGATCGAGATTGGTATTCGAAAAACGAATCAATGATAAAAAAGCCCTGCCGGAATGAGCAGGGCTTTCGATTTGAACTCCACTATGCCAGGCAGCCGAAGGCGCCCACAATCCGCAGGATATCAAAGCCTTCAGCGTACGGGCGTTCAGCAAGCGCGCCGTGGCGCACCAGTGTGGCTCGTGTGATGGCTTCATTAAAGTAATATTTGTCTGCGTAAGTTTTATATTGACTTAGTGCGGCGACCTTTTTATTGACATCGTCTTCGCTGACCTCGACCAGGAAAGACGGAAAAAAACCGTAACTGCTGCGAATGACATCAAATCCAAGCACGGTTGTGCCGCGGAAGGCGCGCAGAGCTTCTTCTGTAATGGTACCGTGATCCTGGTGAATGTCGGCTTTGGTGTGTACGAAAACAATCTCCGGGTGATAGCTGTGGTTTAACTGGATCAGGTACTCCAAAATTTCCTGGCGGGCATGTGGAAAGCGTCGGGTTTCAAAGGGGCCTAAAACGACATGGTCACGCGGCACGCCGAGGGTTTCCATTGAGCGGTAATGTTCATCCACCAGGTTGGAGAGCAAAGGGTTTTTTTGGTTGTCTGATAATGTCACGCACAATAGGTCGGTCTGGCCGGCGATGTGAGCTATCAACGCACCGCAGCCCAGTTCAATATCATCTGGATGGGCGCCAATGAAAAGAATTTTGCGCCCGAAAAAGGTCATATCATGGTTCATCGGTTATTTTGTGGCGATAAAACCGCCGACCACCTTGGTCATCACCAGCTTGCCTTCAGCCGCCAGCCGGCGGGTGGCAACTGTGGTGATTTTTTCCATGAGAGCTTCGAACTCATCCTTTCCGGTGAATAAGGAAGTCCACAACTTGCGGTCTTCGGAAAGAGAGGCGCGAGTGTATTCAATGAATGGCTCAACGGTCTCAAAGACCAGCGGATTTTCAAACAGGTGGACCTCCACACTGGCGAAGGTTTCCTTGATTGCGTCTAAAATCGCGCTGCCATATCGTGAAGAGCCCGGCATTGGCGGAATGGGTTGGTTTGTGGCCTCTTTGATGATTTCGTAGAACAGTTTTTTGTTTTCGGGCATTGGGCCGGTGGAGAAAAGGCGTCCGCCTGGCTTGAGTACGCGATGCATCTGGCGGATTGTGAAGGGGATGTCTTCCGCATAGTAAATTGCAAAGCAGCATGAAAGCAAGTCAAAGCGGTTCTCTTCCAAAGGAAAGGGCTGATTGAAGTTCAGGTCCATGAAATCAATTTTCGCTTTTTGCCTTGCCGCTTCGCTGCGTGCCTGAGAAAGCAGTTCGGTGGAAACATCACCTCCCAGGATTTCGGCATCTCCTTCAAGAAAATTGTAGAAGGAAAAGCATTGCTTTCCTGCGCCGCACGCAACGTCAAGGATCTTCATACCCTTGTTTAATTTCAGTAGATCAAGCATCCACTGGTCGATATCCCGGCTGCCGAATTTTGAGTGAATGTCGATGCGTTTCAGCAGATCCGAAGTAGTTTCCTGATAGTTGATTTTCATAATTCCTCTGTCTTTGGTCGGTTAGCTATGTGGCAATTGTGCGTAAGTATAAATTGGAAATAGGGAATGTCAAGGTGGTTGCTCAACAAATCCGCGGAAGCATTTCACCGGCCAGCACATCCAGCACGCGGGTGCCGCCGATGGAAGTCTTCATTAACACCCTGCCAGATGGGGCAGGCTTTACTACACCAATCACGGCTGCCTCAGCACCGTGGGGTGAATTATGCATGATTTTTAATGCGGCATCCACCTGGTCAGAAGGTAATATGACGATCACTTTGCCTTCATTGGCAACGTAGAGTGGATCAAAGCCAATCATCTCGCAAGCAGCCTGTACGGGTGCATGAATTGGGATTTTTTCTTCGTAGATTTCGATGCAAACACCGCTCTGGTGGGCGATCTCGTTGAGGGTTGTTGCCAATCCCCCGCGGGTCGGATCACGGAGAACATGCACGCCTGGTGCTGCTTCGAGTAGATTGCTGATCAGGCTGTTGAGCGGTGCCACATCTGATGTGACAGCAGCATCAAAACCAAGATCACCGCGCGCAGAGAGAACCGCGATGCCGTGATCGCCAATAGTACCGGAAATGAGCACTGCATCGCCTGGGCAGGCCAGGGCGCCGCCAATATGAATGTGAGGCGGGATCCAACCCACGCCGGCAGTATTGATGAATAGACCGTCTGCTTTACCACGCTCAACAACTTTTGTGTCACCGGCTACAATTTTCACACCTGCTTCCTGGGCGGCTGCCTGCATGGAGGCAGCGACACGTTCAAGAGTCTGAATTGGCAGGCCTTCTTCAATGATGAAACCAGCAGTCAGGTAAAGCGGCACTGCGCCAGACATGCTCACATCGTTAACCGTTCCGCAGACAGCCAGGCGGCCAATATCACCTCCGGCAAAAAAAAGCGGACTGACAATGTGAGAATCGGTTGAAAAAGCCAATCGTCCATTCAGCATCGCATTCGGCGGTAGTTCAAACGATGCAAAATCATTGGATTGGGCCAGAATGGGATTCATAAAAGCTGGTGAAAACACCCGCGCAATCAGGTCTTGGGTCATGCGGCCGCCGCTGCCGTGTCCAATGACAATTTGATCGTCATGCCTCATGGGCACCGGGCAGGTTGCACCTTCAAAAGATGGAATGGTTGAGTCTGTCATGTGGTTTCTTGAGTACGGTGATAACGAAAATATGCGGAGCAGGCGCCTTCGGAGGAAACCATTGGGGCGCCAAGAGGCTTTGCAGGCGTGCAGAGTGTGGCGAACGCCGGGCAATCAATCGGTTTTTTCAATCCACGAAGGATTTCGCCAGCAATACAAAGAGGCGACTCATGCGTTTGAATGTGGCCGACGTCAAAGCGATTCTCGGCATCAAATTCTGCGAACTCCGGCTGCAACCCCCAGCCGCTTAATGGGATGGTGCCCACGCCGCGCCAATTGCGGTCGACTGGTTTGAAAACCCGCCTCAAAATTGCCTGGGCGGCCTGGTTGCCTTCTTTGCTGACGATACGCTGGTAGGCATTTTCAACGCTATGCGTTCCCGCTTCAAGTTGGCGAATGGTCATCAAGATGCCTTGCGCCAGATCGAGTGGTTCAAAGCCGGTGACGACGATGGGAACGCGGTATTTTTCTGCAATGGGAGGATATTCCCAGTAGCCCATTACGGCGCAGACATGTCCGGCAGCCAGGAATCCCTGGACGCGATTATTTGGTGCACCCAGTATGGCATGCATCGCTGGAGGAACGCATACATGCGAAACCAACAGCGAGAAATTTTTCAATCCCATGGCTTTGGCTTGCAGAATGCTGGCTGCATTGGCTGGCGCAGTGGTTTCAAATCCAATAGCGAAGAAGACCACCTGTTTATCGGGATTCTGTTGGGCAATTTTAACAGCATCGAGGGGAGAATAAACCACACGCACCTGGCCGCCGGCAGCCTTGATTGAGAACAGGTCCTGGTTTGAACCCGGCACGCGCAGCATGTCGCCGAAGGAACAAAAGATCACATCCGGGCGGGCTGCAATTGCCAGGGCTTTATCGATCAACTCCAGCGAGGTAACGCAGACCGGGCAGCCGGGGCCGTGCACAAGTTCAATTTGCGGCGGCAAGAGTTGATCTAGCCCAGAATGCAGAATTGCATGTGTCTGGCCGCCGCAAATTTCCATGATAACCCAATCGCGCGTGACAATGCGGCGAATTTCTTTAACCACACGCTGGACGAGCTCGCCATCTCGAAAAGCCTGTGAAAGTTCCATTGTGATTAAACATCCCTGGATGAGATTTCCTCATCCTCCAGACCAAGTTCGGCTTCAATCTCGCCGATTTCTCGCAACGCATCCAGCGTTTCCTGAGCCTCTTCTTCACTGAGCAGGTTTAATGCAAAGCCGGCATGCACAATGGTGTAATCGCCGACGGTTGCATCCGGGAGCGCCTCCAGGCATGCTTCGCGAATGACGCCGCCAAAATCAATGCGTGCCATACGCAATGTGTTCTGGTCATATATCTCAATTATCCGTCCTGGAACTGCAAGACACATGTTTAACCTCGCTACTTTTAATGAAATTGGTTCCTGGCTGCAATCAATGCCTGGCCCAATGCCAGGCCACCATCATTGGTTGGAACGCGTTTATGATAAAACACTTCAAAGCCCGCCTGCCGGAGTAAAGCGATTGAACGCTTAAGTAAAACCATGTTCTGCCAGACACCGCCGCTGAGTGCAATAAACCGGCAGTTGGTACGTTCCCGAGCCATCTCACAGGCCTCCAACAAGGTGGACGCAACACCGTTATGGAAACGGGCTGCCATGCGCTGCGGTGATACTCCAGCACGCCAGTCGGAGATGATTTCTTCCCACACCGGCCCAGGATCGATTTCATCACCATTTCGAGAAAAAGTATACCGCGCTGTCTCATCCATGTCGACCAGCGCTTCCATTTCAATGGCCGCCTGACCTTCGTATGTGACCGACTGACGAATTCCCATCAGAGCCGAGGCGGCATCGAAAAGCCGCCCGAAGCTTGATGTTGGTGGCGTGTTTAAGCGATGCTGCAACTGCCCGCGCAGCGCAGTTCGTTCTTCCATGCAAAGTGCTTCCACCGGCGGCAGGTCAACCTCCCAGTCCAAACCGGCTGCCCACAAGTGCGCCAGAGCCATACGGGCTGGCTTGCGAACCGATAAATCTCCGCCTGCCAGTGGCGCATATTTCAAATGGGCTAAACGCTCAAAACCGCGGTAACCGCCAAAAAGCACCTCGCCGCCCCAAATGGCGCCATCCGTGCCGTAGCCGGTGCCATCCAGGCTTAACCCAATCACCGGATCGTCTGATTTCCAGCCATTGTCGGCCAAACAAGCAGCCAAGTGAGCGTGATGGTGCTGGACGGCTATGAGAGGCAGACCTTCCTGTTGCGCTCGCTCCTGGGCATAGCGGGTGGACAGATAATTGGGGTGCAAATCACATGCGATGATTTCTGGCTTTACCCGGAAGAGGCGTTGATAATGCTGTATGCCTTCCTCGAAGGAGCGCAAAGTTTCGTAGTTCTCCAGATCACCAATATGATGGCTGAGAAAGGCGTAATCACGGTTCGTGAGGCAAAAAGTGTTTTTTAGCTCCGCACCAGTAGCCAGGATGGACGGAACGGCCTGTGGAAGCTGGAGAGGATCGGGGGCATATCCGCGAGCCCGGCGAAGAAAGTGAGGTGCATTCTCAAAAAGACGCAAGACTGAATCATCGGTGCGCATGTAAATTGCGCGGTCGTGTAATAAAAAGCCGTCCGCCAACGAAGAAAGTCGTTGGATGGCATCCTCGTCCTCGTAAGCGATCGGTTCTTCGCTGAGGTTGCCGCTGGTCATTACCAACACTTCTGGATAACCGAGTTCAGGTTCAAGCAGCAGCAAATGGAGTGGCGTGTACGGCAGCATGAACCCCAACGTACGCTGGCCGGGTGCAACCAGAGGAGACAATCCTGTTCCTGCTTTGCGTTCTAGCAACACGATGGGGGATTGAGGTGATTCAAGCAGTTTCTGCTCAGCTGGCGTGATGATGCAGTACTTTTCAATTGCTTGAAGTGAAGCAGCCATGAGGGCGAACGGCTTATCGCTGCGTTTCTTGCGGGCGCGCAGTTCAGCCACGGCAGCGGCATTTTCGGCATCGCAGGCCAGGTGAAAGCCGCCCAAGCCTTTGATGGCCAGAATCTTGCCTTCCTGTAGCCATTGGCGGGCTGTTTTTAATGCTTTCTCATGTTCGGCAAGCTTTTCCCCTTGCGCCGTGAACCAGATCTGAGGGCCACATTCGGAGCAGGCAACTGGCTGCGCATGGAAACGCCGGTCCAGCGGGTTGTGATACTCACTTTCACAATCGCGGCACATTGAAAACGGTGACATTGTCGTTTTTTGCCGGTCGTAGGGAATATCCTTAATGATGGTGAAGCGAGGTCCGCAATTGGTGCAATTGATGAAAGGGTAATGGTAGCGGCGGTCACCTGGATCGAAAAGCTCGCGGCGGCAATCTGGGCAAATTGCCATATCCGGAGAAACAGGGATAAATTCACCTGGCTGCGGCTGAGATTCCAGAATCACAAAGTCTGAATCGCCATTGGGGGGAATGCTTTCGGTCGAAATTTCATCGATCCGAGCCAGCGGTGGCGGATTGTTTTGCAACTTGTTGCAAAAGGCCATCACACCATCTGGTGTGCCGCTGATTTCAATTTCCACGCCGCTGGAAGTGTTTCGAACCCAACCGGTCAGACAATTATTCGTTGCCAACCCATACACAAACGGCCGGAATCCCACCCCCTGAACAATTCCTCGGACGCGGATATGCAGGCCAACGCGTTTTATCTTGGTCATTTCCCTTTGATTTCTGTAACCCGGCTGACCAGCCACTCGGCCCAGGCATCAATCCCATCACCGGTTGTGCAGGATACTTCAAAGATGGTTACCCCTGGATTTAGTATCTCAACACCTGTTCGGAAATAATCCATATCAAAACGGACATATGGCAGAAGATCGACCTTGTTGATAATCAACACATCCAAGCCGCGATAAATTGCTGGATACTTGTATGGCTTATCATCGCCCTCAGGAATGCTGGCAATAAGCACATTTGCGTGCGTGCCCAGGTTAAAGGCGGCCGGGCAAACCAGATTACCTACATTTTCCACAATTAAAAGATCCAATTGATCCAGCGGAAGCTGGTTTAGTCCGATGTCGATCATGGGGGCATCCAGATGACAGTCGCCACCGGTGTTGATCTGAACTGCAGGCATACCGGCATCGGTGACCCGATCAGCATCAATCGTGACTGGCGCGGTGTCACCTTCGATCACGCCCAGCTTTACGCGACCGCTCAGGGCCGAGATGGTTTGCAAAATGAGGCTGGTTTTTCCAGCGCCAGGCGAGGCCATAAGGTTGACGGCAAAGGTTTTTGTCTGATCCAGTCGTTTTCGATTGATCGCTGCAATGGAGTCATTTGCGCTCAGGATTTTTTCTACGACAGGAATTCGATTGCTGGTCATTCGATTTCTCCTGTTTCTTTTTCAATTTCGATACTTTCCAACCAGAATTCATCGCCTGAGATAAGGGTCAAATTATTGCTTTCACAATTGGGGCATGGCGCTAACTGATCCTGCATCTCATACTCAGCGCTGCAGTCGTTGCAGCGCATCTTTGCAGGTACACGATTGAAGTGCAATACAGCACCTTCGGCGAGTGTTGCCTGGCTGATAATATCCCAGTAAAACTGGACCGAATCATCTACAATGCTAGATAACTTGCCCAGGGTGATATAAATACCGGTAATTTTCGTCGCCCCGGCGGCCACAGCATGCCGGTTGGCAATTTCCAGAATGCTTTCTGTTACGGCTAATTCATGCATGGTTGTTCGATTTTACCGGTAATCTCAGGATATCGGAAGGGGCAGGACGTTTTGCTACCTTCCCATCGGTATTATCCGGAAACAGGCTCAATCCGTTTGGTTCTTAAGGATTTGGTCCATCAATTGAATTCGTGTAGTCAATAATCGACTGGCTACCAGGTTCGCGATGCGCTTCATGATGACGTATCCCAGCTTTGGATCGTCCTCACACAGCAACATAAGCGCATCGCTGTTGAATTCCAGACAGTCGCTATCCTGGATCGCTTGAGCGGATGCTGTGCGTTGGCGCACTATGGGGGTCAGGCTGGACCATCCAATGATATCCAGCGGCTCGGCTTTGAAAATGGAGACCTTTTCACGACCGGGGATTTGGATATCTAGGTCGATTTCGCCATCCAGGAGAATGTAGAGGTTGCCTTCGCTATCACCCTCCCGGAAGAGGAAATCGCCCTGATGGATGCGTCGAACGGTGACAATCGATGCAAGACTTTCGATCTGATTGTCGGATAATTCGAGAAACCATGGGATGGTATGCAGGATATGTTGAAGTTCAGCTAGTTGGAACATACCACTCCTTTTCACTCACACTAGCCAGAGTGCTTTGGTTTCACGCAAGCAAAACCGCACCAGCTTAGTTTCCAGTCGTGGCGCATGGCGCTTGTAGCACCTAAGCAATTCGCTGCCTGGTGGTGCAGCGACCTTATAACCGTATCTTAAGTTTAGGCCCGTGGCGGTTGAATCGCAAGGTTCAAACGTCACGATGTAAAGCGCGGGTTGTCAATTAAACTCAGGCTGGATAATCGCAAATCCCACGCTCATTTAGCCAGTTCATGATCCGATCAACCACCTGCGATAATAACGCTCTGGTTGGCTGGCTTAATTCATCTGTAAACCCAAACTCGTAACCGCGAATTGATATTAATACTGCATCCGGTTTTTTCCCGTACAGTGTTTCGGTCAGCGACAAACAACTTTCAGGAGTAAGGTGGTGAGTGAGCGGAGATGTTTGAAATTCACCCTGCAATTCACGCCAGCCTATTTCTTCTGGAATACTTCCGGTGTGGGCGTCGATAAAAAATATTTGATTGTAACGGCTGAGGTCTTCGGCCATCTCGGGTTTTAATTGCAGATCAAACCACAAATCTGGATTGAGGCCTTGCGGAATCAGCTCCTCGTACGGATCGTCCAGATTGTTCCGCCCGAGCCGTTCCGCAACCTTAATCAAGGCCTGGTAACCCACGCCGTCGTCCTGCCGGTCAGGATTGCCATAACCGAGGATCAACACGCGGGGTCGGTTCAAGCCTTCTCTCCCCCGATCGGGGGAGAGAAGGTGATCGAGTGAAAAATGTAAAGGGTTACACGCCACGGGAAACTGTTTGAATCAGATTGCCTTCGGCATCGAACATTTCGACCACCATCGGCATTTGGCCAACGGCATGCGTGGAGCAGGAGAGGCACGGGTCATGCGCCCGTACCGCAGCTTCCACGCGGTTAAGCATGCCTTCGGTGATGTTCGGGCCAGTGATGTAGGTCTTGGCAACGCTGTCGACGGCGGTGCTCATCGCCCAGTTGTTGTGGCCGGTGGCAACGATCAGGTTGACGCGTTCGAGCTGGCCCCTGTCATTGGCCCAGTAATGGTGGAAAAGCGTGCCGCGCGGTGCTTCAATCACGCCAACACCGACGCCCTGGAAGTCCTGGCGGGTATTGAGGATATCGGTGCTGAGTACATCAGGATCGTTAAGGATAATGCTGACGCGCTCTGCGGCAAATAGAGTTTCAATCAGGCGGGCATAATGGTAGTAAAGCGTGTTTTCAACCGGACGACCCGCATTGATGGATTTCCAAATCTTGTGTTCTTTATTGGCCAGTGGGGTGTCGATTTGGTCGGAGGCATTTAATCGCCCGAGTGGTCCCACGCGGTAAACGCCGTTCGGCCAGCCCAGTTTCTTGTAATACGGGAATTTGAGGTATGACCAGCTTTCAACGTGTTCGGCAATATAATCCAGGTAATTGCGGCCATCGAACTTCTCGAGCTGCTCACCGTTCACGTCAACCAGGCGGACATCTCCATCATAGAGTTCGAGGCTGTTGTTGGGCGTAACCAGGCCGAAGTAACCCGACTTGAGCGGGGCAAATTTTGCGATATCTTCGGCGTTTCGCTGCGCCCAATCCTTCATCACGGCAATGCCGGTTTGGATGGTCTTGATCGATTCGTCCAGGTTGGCAAGAATTTTGTCGCGGTCCGCGATGGTCAGGGCACGGTTGACGCCGCCTGGAATGGCAAAGTTGGGGTGAATGCGGCGGCCGCCCAGGATGCTGATGATTTCCTGGCCGAATTTACGTAAATTGACAGCCTTTACAGCCAGGTCGGGATTAGCCTGGATGATCCCAACTACATTGCGGATGGCAGGGTCAGCGTCAAAGCCGAGCAACAAGTCCGGGCCGGCCAGTTCAAAGAAGTGCATGCCATGGCTCTGGATAATCTGTCCCATGTGCATCAAATCGCGCAACAGCACGGCAGGGCGGGGCGGAGGGCATCCTAAAGTCTCATCCGCGGCTTTGGCAGCTGCCAGGTGGTGGCTGACCGGGCAAATGCCGCAAATTCGCGGGGTGATCAACGGCATTTCAAAGACCATGCGGCCTTCACAGAATTTCTCAAAACCACGGAATTCGTTAATGTGAAGGTAAGCGTGGTCTACTTTACCTGCATCATCCAGACGGATTGTGATTTTCGCATGGCCTTCAATTCGGGTTACGGGTTCAATCGTTATTTTTTGTGCAACCATCTCTTACCTCCTAATGCCAGTGGAGCTTGTCGCCGATAATTTCTGGTTTCCGTCCTTGAGCAAGCTCGCTCAATACGTAATAGATCACATCCGGATCTGGCGGGCAGCCGGGGACGAAAATGTCCACCGGAACCACTTCATGCAGCGCGCGGACTTTCTGGGGGACTGCCAATTCTGGATCATCCGGAATTTTACCTTCCGAATCAGTGCTCTCTGTTTCGACGTAGGCGCGACGCAGCGATTCTTCCAGAGTGAACATATTTCGCATCGCCGGAACACCTCCGAATACCGCGCAATCGCCCAGTGCAACCAGCAGCGAGCAGCGGCTGCGCATGCGGTGAGCTACCTCTTCGTTGGCGGAATTGTTCACGCCGCCCTCAAGGATGCCAACCGCAACGCCGTCCTCATCTGGTTCTTTTAGATCTGTGATCGGCGTAGCCCGTAAATCCGCCAGTTCTGCAATTTTGATGATGCGTTCGTCGATATCCAATAACGACATGTGACAGCCTGCGCAGCCTGCCAGCCAATCGCTTGCGATTTTTGGTTTTCCCATAGTGTTTGCTCCTCTCTTCACGCTCTGCCAGTAACCTAAGCGGCAACAGCCACAGCCGGTGTGCGCGCTGTCAGTTCAGTCTTCCAATCCCCCTTCAGATCATAACCCAGGGCAGCACCCAGAGTTTCCAGGGTCAACAAGTTGGAATTTACTCCCTTCGGAGCTGTCAGGCTGGGATGTGCTTCTTGCAGTTTGCCTTCCAGGTTCAGATAATGCCCGCTCACTTCTGCCCACATTTCAACGGGCAAAATCACATCGGCATGCTCTGCTAACTCTGTTTGGTAGGCAGTTTGAACCACCAAGAAAGGCACATCCTTAAGCTGATCTTCAATATTTTGTGCCAGGAAATCATCTCCAAGTGCAACATAAGCAGCCTGATGGCCATTGAGCTTGAAAGGCTTCTCAAGTCGCAATTGAGAAGCATACAAGCTGTTTGCGCCGCCCTTCAGGCCGATGACTTTCCCGTTATAGGATTCTGCCAGGCGGAGTAGGGCTTCAAGGTCGCCTTCGTTGACACCCGAACCGTACAGGAAGACGGGTTTTTGGGCACCAGCTAGCAGTTCAACAGCTCCAGACAATTCAGAATGGTTATCTGGGCTTGCGAGTCTTTTTAAGGTATCCTGTAGACTTCCGGAACCGGCTTTGAGGGTGACATCTGCTGCCAAATCCAGTCCATTTGTGCCAGAATCGACCAAAATAAGTTTTGTGCCATGCGGCTGAGCGCGTTTGATGAAGAAACCGGCCACTTCGTGGTCCTGGGTCAGATCAGCGCCGGCAACCAGGATGCAATCAGCCCCATCTAGAGCATTGAGATTGCCTTCAAAGGACTTGCCGGTTTTTTCGGCCAGCTTTGCAGCGGCGAGGGTTGCCATACCTTCTTCTAGCGTGGTGACCATGTCACTCTTCAAATGTTCCACGAAGAGTTTTTTGAAGGCGAACAGAGCCTCGGCTGGCAGCCGTGTGGATGCAATTGCTGCAATGCCATTGTTGGATTTTCCGGCTAACGGTTTAAAATGTTCAACGATGTAAGAAAGCGCTTCGTCCCATGTGGCTTGTTTGAGCGCACCCTCTTTGCGCACCATAGGCGAAGTGACGCGTTTGCGTTTTTCATCCATCTGGTAGAACCGACCGACTTTGCACAAAACACCACCGTTGACGGCAGCTTCCCAATCGCCATTGATGCGCACTAATTGATTGTCACGACTATCGATCACGATGCCGCAGCCGATTGAACAACCAATGCATAATGTCGAGGTCTTTTGAACCTGGGTGTCATGGCCTTTGTACGCGCTGTGGCGTTCAATGATGGCACCGGTTGGGCAAACCTGTACGCAGGAACCGCAAGATACGCAGCTTGATTCACCCAACGGGGTGGAGCCCAAATCTGCGATCAGCATGCTGAGGGCACCGCGTTCTTCTAATCCCAATGTGAAATTGCCAACCAATTCGCCGCATGCACGCACGCAACGGCGGCAGAGAATGCAGCGATTGTTGTCCAGGATGAAGTACGGATGCGAAGCGTCCACTGGATAAGGGGTCCAGTTGGGCTGAAGTTGCCAGTGGGTCATGTCTTCTTTGTACGCAGCATTTTGCAATTCGCAATCGCCGCCGCTTAGCTGGCAGAACGGGCAGAAGTGGTTGCGTTCGCTAAAAATCAGTGTGAGCACAAACTTCCGTGCCGACTTGACTTTTTCGGTGCTGGTATGGACTACCATGTTGTTGCTGACGGGCAGGGTGCAGGCAGGCTGAAGAGTGCGCGCTCCTTGCACTTCCACGAGGCACAGGCGGCAGCCGCCATAAGGGGTCAGATACGGATGGTCGCACAGCGTGGGAATTTCTACGCCGGCCATCTTGGCAGCCTTTAGAACGGTGGTGCCTTCTGAAACCTGGATTGTTTTTTCATCAATTGTGACTGTGATCATTTGAACTCCCTGATGCTTCAAATGGGATTGCTTGTGATAACGGAACTGAGTCCGTGGGTGAATGAGATTAGATCTGCAAGCGGCTTTCTATGATGTCAGTGTATCAAAAGGGCTCTAATTAAACAGGTGTAATTTCTCCCATTCCTCCCTGTAGTAAGGCCATTTGATTTTTCTGATAATAGCAATGAAGAAAGCTCCTCTCTGGATTTCAGGTTATGATGGGTTGCTTTTGCGCAGATATGCATACCAGTATACTGCGCCGACCATCACGGCACCTCCGATAATATTCCCGATCGTGACGGGAAGAAGATTGGCGATAAAAAAATTGCCCCAGGTCAGGTTAGAGAAATCGCTGGCGACCTTGCCGATGCTGTCGAAAAAGGCCGACGTCCCCCAGTTTTTGATGAACAGACCGATGGGGATGAAATACATGTTTGCCACGCTGTGTTCAAATCCAGCGGCGACGAAGGCAGTTATCGGCGGAATGATGGCAAGGATCTTGTCTGTTGTACTACGAGCTGAATAGGTCAACCAGACGGCCAGACAAACCAGGGCGTTGCACATGATGCCGGAGCACAGGGCCGGCAGGAAGTCTATTCCAGCTTTGGTATTGGCGATGTTTAGCGCATTCAAACCCACGCCGCCGTTGCTCTGCAGGTACTGGCCTGTCAAAAACATGATTCCTGCGGTGAAGACCGATCCCAGGAAGTTGCCAGCGTAAACAATGGCCCAATTGCGCATAAGCTGGTAGAAGGTAATTTTGCGGCTCATGAAGCCCATGACGATGAGGTTATTTCCGGTGAACAATTCCGCGCCGCCCACAACGACCAGGATCAAGCCCAGGGAAAATGCCAGGCCCATCACCAGGCGGTTCAAACCATAAGCAACTGACGAAGTTGAAACCACCGCGCCGGCTGCATCTTTCACGATTACATCGCTGACGCTGATTGTTGTGGCGAAAATCGCTCCCAGCGCAATAAACGCCCCGGCGAGAATAGCCAACAGCAACAGCCTACCCGCCGGCATATTGGCCTTTTTTACGCCGATGGTTTCAGCCTTCTGGGCCATATCAGGTGGCAGTAACGCGTCAATTGAATAATCGCCGTTCATCGTCATTCTTCACTCACCCGATTCAAGCGTTCTGGTGCACTTTTCCTTCAGGGTGAACATGCGGTTTCATCGTGCAGACTCCTGCCGGGCAAACCTTAAGGCGAATGTGGGCTTCAACTTCGGCGCGGAAGTATTTCAGTATATCCACCAGGGGTGTGCCGGCAGTTTGACCGAGGCCGCAATTGGACATCATCGCCAGGTTATTGCTCAATTCCAGCAAGGTATCCAGATCTTTAAGAGTTCCCTGACCCTCCGTGATGGTCGTCAGGATTTCAAAAGCTCGCTGCGTTCCAATCCGGCATGGGTTGCACTTGCCGCAACTTTCTACCCGGAAGAAATTCAAGAGCACTCTTGCCAGATCCACCACGCAGGTATCTTCATCGCAGATCAAGAGCGCGCCAGAGCCAAGTGAAACGCCAGCCTTACTGAACGAGTCAAAATCCATGGGGGTATCCTGCAAGCTGGAGGGGATCACCGACCCGCTCGAACCACCGGTCTGCGCCAGCTTGAAGGAGGAACCCTTTTTCATGCCCTTGGCGTAGATCGCGATGATTTCGCGCAGGGTGATGCCCATGGGCACCTCCACGACGCCGGTGACATTGATATTGCCCAGCATGGTATACACCTTGGTGCCCGGGCTGGACGGGGTGCCGAAGGAATGATACCAGGCGGCACCGCGGCGGAGGATGGGGGGTACGTTTGCCAACGTTTCGACATTGTTTACAAGCGTGGGTTTTCCCCATAGGCCATGGGTGGTTGGAAATGGTGGACGGGCCCGCGGAATGCCGGGCTTGCCTTCGATGGATTCGATTAGCGCGGTTTCTTCTCCGCATATATACGCGCCTGCGCCGCTGTGAATGTGCAAGTTGAAGCTGAAATTCGTTCCGAAAATTTGGTCTCCCAGAAAGCCCATTTCCTTGGCTTTGATGATCGCGCGGTACATTCTTTCTTGAGCGAGAGTGTATTCACCACGGATGTAAATATACCCTTCGCTCGCGCCCACGGCATACCCAGCAATTGTCATGGCTTCGATAATGCTGTGTGGATCGCCTTCAAGGATCAGGCGGTCCTTAAACGTGCCGGGTTCGCTTTCATCCGCGTTGCAAATGACGTATTTTTGTGAGCCGTTCGCCTTGGAGACGAATTTCCATTTTGTACCGGTTGGGAAACCCGCTCCGCCACGACCGCGCAGGCCAGATTTTTCCAGTTCGGCGATGACATCGGCAGGCTTCATTTCTGCAAGCACTTTGCCCAGGGCGGCATATCCGTCGTGGATGATGTAATCTTCAATGCTTTCCGGGTCGATCAAGCCGGCGCGTTCGAGAACGATTCGCTGCTCGGCTGGCAAGGTGCCTTTGCGCGCAGAAAGCCAGGCGATCCGGCCGGTCATTTCCTTCAGCGGCGCCTGCAGGCCGGCGACGACACGGCCTTTATACAGGTGTTCTTCGACCAGCGAGTGAACGTTTTCTGGGGCGATGGGACCGTAAATGACAGCATCGGGATAGACAATGACCAGCGGTGCGGCATCGTGCCGGCCGATATCGCTCACCATCGACAAGGAAATTTCATCCTGAAGACCGTAAGCCGCGATTTCTTCAGTCAGTTTGGCATAAACCTGCTGCGAACCGCGTTCGATACTCAATGGATCGTTGGAGACTAAAACCATGGCACGGTAGGTTTTCATGTTCACTCCCCGGTTTCGCTGTAACGCGCAAGGATTTCAGCAATTTGATCGGGAGCCACGTTGCCGTAAATGTCATCATCGATGATGATCACGGGGCCAACGCCGCACACGCCCAGGCAACTTGTGGTGATCAATGTCCAATTGCCATCCGGGCTTGTCTCGCCGGGTCCAATCTTGAGGTGATCGAGCAGCGAAGCCCAAACTTGCCGCCCGCCCACGACGTGGCAAGGTGCGCTCTCGCAAAACTGGACCACATGTTTTCCTCGTGGTTTGGTGGAGAACATGCGGTAAAAGCTTGAAACAGAAAAGAGCTGGCTTTTTGGCACCCGCAATCGCCGGCTGATCTCATCCAGGGCATTTGCAGGAAGGTAACCGAGGGTGCGGTTTACATCATTGAGAATTGGAATTAATTCATCAATCGTCGCGCCGTGTTCTTCAACGGCCTTGTTGACCGCTTCGAGAACAACTTTGCCATCTATTGTTGCAATGGTCATGCTCTCCTCCTGGAATGGATGAATCCTCAGCCGAGGTTAGGTCTCCGGTGTGCCAGGGGACTGGCACACCGGGATTTCTTACTAGCGAATGACAATCGCGTTGAAGTTGCAGACTTGCATACAGATGCCGCAGCGGACGCAGGTATCCACATCGATGACATGGGCCTGCCGACGCTCACCAGTGATAGCCCCCGTAGGGCAGTTGCGCGCACAGACTGTACAGCCTGTGCAAACGTCTGGAAGGATTTCGTAGCGAATCAGGGCTTTGCAAACTTTGGCCGGGCAGCGTTTTTCGCGAATGTGGATTTCATACTCCTCGCGGAAGTGTTTCAGCGTGCTAACGACCGGGGTAGGTGCGCCCTGACCGAGACCGCACAGGCTATCCTGCTTGATCTGCTCACAGAGCGTTTCAAGCATTTCGATATCACCTTCACGACCTTCTCCACCGCAAATACGGTCCAGGATTTCAAGGATGCGCTTGGTGCCGACCCGGCAGGGCGTGCATTTGCCGCAGCTTTCTTCCTGGGTGAATTCCATAAAGAAGCGGGCGATATCGACCATGCAGGTTTCATCGTCCATGACCACCAGGCCGCCCGAACCCATCATGGAACCTGCGGCCGTCAGGGATTCATAATCGACTGGCAAGTCAAGATACGCTTCGGGTAAACAACCACCCATCGGCCCGCCGGTTTGGATAGCCTTGAAGCCTTTGTCATCCTTGATGCCGCCGCCTACATCGAAGACGACTTCGCGCAGTGATAGACCAAACGGCACTTCGATCAAGCCGGTGTGCTTGACGTCGCCTGCTAAGGCAAAGGTCTTGGTTCCCTTGCTTTTTTCTGTGCCAAAGCCAGCATACCATGCAGCGCCGTTGGTAATGATTTGCGGCACATTTGCGTAGGTTTCAACGTTATTCACGTTGGAGGGTTTTGCCCACAAGCCACTGACAGCAGGGAAAGGAGGGCGGGGGCGCGGTTCGCCGCGTTTGCCTTCGATGGATGCCATCAATGCGGTTTCTTCACCGCACACAAAAGCGCCGGCTCCCATGCGGACTTCTAGATCAAAGGAGAAATCGGTTCCCAGTATGTTCTGGCCCAGGAAGCCCATTGCCCTGGCTTGTTCAATAGCAATATTTAATGTTTGAACAGCGATGGGGTACTCAGCGCGGCAGTAAATGTAACCCTGCGAGGCTCCAATGGCATAGGCTGCAATGATCATTCCTTCGATGACTGCATGCGGATCGCCTTCCAGAACGCGCCGGTTCATGAAGGCACCCGGATCACCTTCGTCCGCGTTGCAAATTACATACTTTTCCGTGCCTGCGCTGGCGCGGCAGAATTGCCATTTTTTTGCGGTTGGGAACCCTGCGCCGCCGCGGCCGCGCAAACCAGAAGCCAGCACCTCATCGATCACCTGCTCGGGGGTCATTTCCGTGAGGGCTTTGGCTAAACCCATATAGCCATCTTCTGCGATGTAGTCTTCAATATTTTCGGGATCGATTCGACCACAATTCCGTAGAACGACGCGCACTTCTTTCGGTGTTGGCGCGCTCAGCTCTTCATCGATTGCTTTTTCAGCAGCCAATTCGAACTTCTTGGCTACGCGGCCTTTGAGGAAATGCTCCTCGACGATAAACGGAATATCATCCACGGTGTAGCCGGCATAATGCACGCCTTCGGGATACACCATCATTTCAGGACCCTGCGAGCAGGCTCCAATGCGTGAGGTTTCGAGTACCTGGACTTCGTCGATCAGACCCTGGGCGACAAGCTCGTCCTGAAAGGCATCCAGCGCTTCATGAGCTCCTTTGCGCAGACAATCAGGATCGACGCAGACCAGTACATGTGAGCGGTAATACTTCATTTGAGTGGCACCTTATTCCGGTATTTACGAAATTGCGATTTTATGATCTTCGACGATTTTCCCTGCGCCAACATGTTCCTTGAGGATGCGGCGGGCGACTTCTGGGGTTACCTTGCCGTAAGTGACTTTCGGTTCTTCACCTACGGTAACCATGACGATCGGCTCGCGCTCGCACAGACCAATGCAGCCGGTTTGTGTAACGGTGATTCCGCTCAGGTTGTCTTTTTCAATGGTTTCCAGGATGGCTTTCATGGTCTCGCGAGCACCCGCAGCGATTCCACAGGTTCCCATTCCGACAACCACCTGAACATTTCCAGAAGCGGTTTTTAGCTTACGCTTTTCAAGCGCTTCTTCGCGAATTCTTTTCAAATCATCAAGGTTCTTAATCGTAGGCATCGTATCGCTCCTATAGAGTTGATAACAGGGATTTTATGGCTGGTGCAAAGAGGTTCGACTGGCAGGCTGATTGGCTTGAATTCCTTCAGTAATCATTTCTCGGAGGTATTGAAGGACGGCTGGCTCGCTTAAGGGAATGCCCTCCAATTCTTCTTTTACCACCCGGTCGTCAAAAACAAATTCATTCCCGTTTCCTTGATAAGTAAAGGTCCAATGAACCTGGGGGAAACCGATGATCAGGCTCAGAATTGTGCTGGTGAGATCACCCATGGGCATACGGTCTATGTGACTGAGTTGAAATTCTGCATCCACACGCGTTCCTTTGCCTTTTTGCGATTGCACGGTCAAGTAACCATTGCAACTCTCAGCAGCCATTTTCAAGAAAGGCAATCCAAGCCCCACTTTGCGAGTAGTTCGGGAGGTGACAAATGGATCGGTCACACGGGCAACCGTTTCCGCATCCATCCCCTGGCCGTCATCCTGAATAGTCATGCGCAGGCGGTCTGTGCGAGTATCCTCCGAGACAAGAATCTCAACATTGCCAGCTTTTGCATTTACGCTGTTTTCGGCAATATCAAGGAGATGAAGGGATAATTCTCGCAAAAGAACCTGCCTGGCTTACATATCAGTCTTGTAACGCGCGAATGGATTGGGGCAGTTTGTTGGGGCGGACGCGGCCAACGACTTCTTCGTCCATGACCATGACAGGCGCCTGGCTGCACGCACCGACGCAACGGCAGACTTCCAGCGTGATGGCCCCGTCTTTGGTGGTCTGGCCAACATCGATTCCCAAAAGTTGTTTGGCTTTTTCAATCAATTGCGGGGTGCCGCCGACATAGCAAGCTGTTCCCATGCAGAATTTGATTACATGGCGCCCGCGAGGCGTTGTGGTAAAGAAGGAATAGAATGAAACAACGCCGTGAACTGAACTGAGGGGCACTTTGAGTTCTTTGGCTGTATATGCCTGCATGGCTTCTGAAACGAAACCAATTTCCTTTTGCAATTCATTAAGAACAACCATGGTAGCGCCGGGGCGTTCGCGGTTGGCTTCAAGAATCTGATCAATCAGTTTCTTCTTTTCGGGATTGCGCAGCGGGTCGTTTTCTGGAATGTTTTGAAGAATATCGGACATAAAAGTCTCCAAGGCGTTATTTTGGATTTTACCGGTATCCAAACCGTAATTCGCCATTTCTAGTGTACCTGCCTCACTATGCTTTGGTCAATTTATGAATGTCATCGAAAGTGTAGAAACCCGTCTACGTCAGTGTGCATGATCCCCTTCCAGGATGGTTATGGAGCGGCCATCATGGTGGGCCAGGGCTTTACGTAGTTCGCTAATTCTCGGTATTTCAATTTCCATTTGGTTCACACCCAAAAATTCATCCAACCTGTGTACATCGCCGCTTTGGATCAGCGGGAGATCACCGATTTGGGGATATTTGGATCGGGCTTCAGCAGGGGTGATGTGGCGTGAGATTTCCAACGCCTCTATCGGCGTGTCAATTGGAAGCAATCCAAGGTTGGCAATCATGCCGAACGCTTTTCGATCAATGTGAGCAGGGATCAGCAAACCGTCCAGTTCATGGACGTAATCCCATACTTTCCGGATCGACAGGTTAACTGAATTCAATAAGAGGCGGCCTTCTCTTTGCAGGAAATCCCCTGTCTCGTCAACGATAATCTGCTCGCCAAAAAAATCGGGCCTGTTTTCCAGCGGCGGCAAAGCAGCGTCAACAATTCGCTGAAATGCCTGAACCTGATCAAGCGTATCAAAAAGGCACAAGCTGTGAATTTCTTCTTCTGTTTGCACCTCCATTCCCGGAGTGATCATTAGATCTGTTCCTTTAGCAGCCTTAATCACTGCTTCGATATTTGCAGTGGCGTTATGGTCGGTAATTGCAATCCAGAGAATTCCCCGCGCAAGTGCCTCATCCACGATCAAAGGAGGGATCATTTCAATTTCTGCGCATGGAGAGAGGACTGTATGAACGTGGAATTCCGCTCTCAGGGTTTTCACACTGGATCTCCTCTGGACCATCCTTTCTGTTCGCTATTCGCCGCGCAAACCCATTTCCCAAAGTTGTCCAACCACTGCAAATGTTGGTTGGTTTGACGATAAGAGGATTACTCCTTCTTCATTCGCTTTGGCAATGGTAGTTTCATCAGGCAGGGCACCTTCAGATATGATGACAGCCACCTGATCCAGCAGAGCAGCCACAGCCACAATATTGGCATGGGCTTGAAGTGTGACCAAGATTCCTCCATGCGGAGCGCCAGCCATCACACAGCTCAGTAAATCGGAAGTGTAACCAGCAGAGGGTTCAATTTGTGCGAAGTCCTTTGGCTGAGTCAGGACGGTTAAACCAAGGTTATCGATAATTGTCTGTAGGTTCATGTTTTTCACTCTCGCGATGTGGAACGACCTTCCCCAACACTGGTTTGGTCCTTAAGGAAGATTTTCATACGCAGTCGGGTTCCCTTGCCTACCGTCGATTCAAGGACCATCTGATCAACACAACGGGCGATATTCACCAGGCCCATGCCGGCGCCAAACCCCAGCTCGCGGATTTGCTCGGTTGCGGTTGAATAACCCGGGCGCATGGCCATTTCAATATCCCGGATGCCTGGGCCATAGTCGTAAGCATCAATAGAAATTTGATGCGGCTCAATCTCCACACGAATGACGCCGCCTTCGGTTGTGTGGATGATGAGGTTCATCTCTGATTCATAAACGGCAATGCCCACACGCCGCGCAATTTGGGCATTGGCGCCCAACCGTAAAAGGGCGCGCTTGATATTGCTCGAGGCGGCACCACCGGTCGTAAAATCGCGTGCTTTGATGTTATAGCGGAGAATTAGACTTGTGCGATCAGACTCGATATCTTCAAAAAGGTGACTGGCACGGTAACGCCGAACTTCTTCGGTGTGGTAATCTTGTTGAAGCGCTTTGAGCAGCCCACGGGTGATGTCGCCTTTTGTTAGGATGCCAGCCAAATTGCCGTCATTATCCAGAACTGGCAAACGGCCAACTTTGGCGTTCACAAAGATCTTAAGCGCATCCACCAACGGATCGTTTTCTTTGACAGAAAGCACATTTTTGGTCATGTACTCGCTGATTAAGGCATCGAGGCGATTATCACGCATGCACAGAATTAAATCTTCAATACTGAGAATCCCTATCACTTTACCCGTCTCGTCGATTACGGGCGCTCCCGAGATACGCGCCTGACGGAAAAGGTCAAGACATTCGTGCATGGTTAAATCGGGCCGGACGATCTTGGGGTTGCGAGTCATTGCCTCGCGCACCTTGAGTTCGTAAGCCAGTTCTTCAACACGCGTAATATAATCGGCCATCTGGTCGGTCATAATGCGCGAGCGTTGGGTCTCTTCTGCAGCCATAGGTTTCTACGGATCGAATTATCCGCAGGTGCAATCACAATCTTCGCAGTTCACTGGCATTTCAAGGCTTGGCATGCCCGCCTGATATAGCCGTCCGCATAATTCAAACATGCCAAAGGGAGAAGAAATTAATGGTATGTTCTCGTTATTGGCAAGTTCAATCGTCTCTTTCGGAGGGCATTTTCCCCGAACCAAAACAATCGCCGCCACATCGGCCATTTGCGCTGTGCGAACCACCTGCGGATTGCAAAGGCCGGTAAATAATACAGCCTCGGGTTGGATGGAGGCCAGTACATCGCTCATTAAGTCCGCACCGCATCCACCTTTTATTTCCCTGGATAGGTCAGTGGTGTTGGTTAATAACTTTCCATCAATGATTTGGATCAAATCGCTAACTATCATGGCCACCTTGAGTGATTTGTGTTTGGTGAAAACCTTCACAATTTTACTATGATTACAGCGTTTTTTGTGAAAAAACGCACATATCGATCAACGAATCATACCGCTTAACGATCATATTCATTATATGAATTGATGGCTTATGTTGAAGTGCCGGTACTCTTGATTTTGCCATTTAATGTCACGAACCAGTTAGAATTGCAGCGATTTTTCATGTTAAAATAATTTACGATCACTATTCCGAAGGTGTTGCATGAAAACGATTATTCAGTCGGTCAAGGGGACGCGCGATTTTTACCCGGAAGAAATGGCAATCCGCTCCTGGATCTATTCGATCTTGCGTGAAGTATCCGAATCATATGGCTATCAGGAATATGACGGGCCGTTTCTAGAAAAAATCGATCTTTACGCGGCAAAATCCGGTGAAGAGTTGGTGAAAGAGCAGGCTTTTGTTTTTGAGGATCGAGGTGGCGGGTGGGTGACTTTGCGCCCCGAACTGACGCCTTCTCTGGCACGCATGGTTGCACAAAAACAAAATGAGCTAACCTTTCCACTTCGATGGTGGTCATTTGGTCCTTTCTGGCGGTATGAGAAACCTCAAAAAGGTCGAACTCGAGAATTTTTCCAATGGAATATTGATTTGATTGGCGCTTCATCTGTCGAGGCAGATGCTGAATTGGTCTCCATTTGCATTCGCTTTTTCCAACGTGTCGGCCTAAACCATGATCAGGTACGGGTTTTTGTAAATAACCGCCGTTTAATGGACGCTGAGCTGGCTGAGATTGGGATTCCAACTGAAAAGAAATCAGGCGTGTTTAAACTGATTGATCGGCGCGAGAAACTACCCCATGATGCGTGGAGGCAATATGCCCTGGAGTTGGGGTTAACAGAATCGCAATTTGAGCGCATCTCTTCTTTATTACTGGATAAAGAACTCTGGAAAAAATCATCTGATCTGGTCCGTTTGTTTGAAATTCTTGAACAGATGGAGATGCTGGATTATGTTTCATTTGACCCGCAAATCATCCGCGGGTTGGATTACTATACCGGAACGGTCTTTGAGGCAAAAGATGTGGGCCGTGAAGGACGGTCAATCCTTGGTGGCGGCCATTATGATAATCTTGTTGGCGATGTCGGCGGCGATCCTTTACCCGGCGTGGGATTTGCGATGGGTGATGTAATGGCGTCACTCGTTATGCAAAAGTATGGCGTTATCCCTGGTTTTGAGCGCTGCCCGGCGCAAGTATTGGTGACGATCTTTGATTCCAGTTTGTTGCCATCTTCCTTTGCTCTTGCTAGCCGCCTGCGTCAGGCGGGTATCAAGACGCTAGTCTATCCTGATCCGGTTAAATTGCAAAAGCAATTGAAATACGCTGATCGAGTGGGTGTGCGCTTTGTGATCATTGTTGGTCCAGATGAAGCCGCCGAAGGAAAAGCCACCGTGAAGGATTTGATTCGCCATACTCAATCCACAGTCCTCCAAAACGAGGTGCCGGCAATCATTCAAGAGATGCTTGATAATCCTCCTGTCTTGTGATACAATTCCGCCCGCTACGGTGGGTGTAGCTCAACGGCAGAGCGCCACACTGTGGATGTGGATGTTGTGGGTTCGAAACCCATCACCCACCCAGGACTCCGGTGAACACCGGAGTCTTTTTTATGCGGCTGTTGTCCCCGTTGGGGGATAATGGGTTCGAAACCCATCACCCACCCAGGACTCCGGTGAACACCGGAGTCTTTTTTATGCGGCTGTAGTCTCCAAACAAAGATGAAGGGATCAAAACCGATTCTCCATTCAAGGCTTGGTTTATTATTGCTAAAATGCGTAAATGATATAATCAGACAGGATGATGTTCTTATCCCAATCCTATTGCTATTCTCGCAACTTTTTTATTGTAAAGCTTATGGTATTTACATATAATCAATACATTCTTGCATGACGGATTGAATTTGATATATCACTTGATAATTATTCTAATCAATTAGGATGATTATCTAAAGATTCGTAAAATTACATAGTCTGTAAGATATGTGGGGATATTTACTATGACGACGAACATTCGAGTTTTGGTTGTGGATGACGAACAAATCGCCAGACTCACCCTTCAACGCATCTTACAGATGGGCGGGTATGAGGTCGTAACAGTTGGCAGTGGTGAAGAAGCTTTGGCGGCATTGGATAGCGAGCATTACGATGTGATGCTGCTTGACCTGATTATGCCAGGAATGTCAGGTTTGGATGTGCTTTCAAAGATCTCCAAAACAACGGAAGAAATAAAAGTCATTGTTCTCACAGCTTATGGTTCAATGGACAGTGCCATTCAAGCTTTGCGATTCCATGTTCATGATTACCTCATAAAACCTGTCACAAAAGAGCAAGTTCTATCAAGCATAAAAGATGCGCTAGAAAGCCGGAGCGTTTCTCCAAACAAGGTATCTTCACCTCGAAGCACCTATGCAGTTGAACGCGGAAAGCGTGCGATATACCAGGTTGAAGAAGGAATCATGATTGATTGTGACCGGCGAATTATTAGCTGGAACTCAAATTATATTCACCTGACGCCAACTGAAGCGAAGTTGATGCGTGCATTTCTAGACTCGCCCGCCATTGTTTTTAGCCACACCGAGCTGGTTTTCATCAGTCACGCTTTTCGAGCCGAGCAATTGGAAGCTGCCCGGATTTTGCGCCCAGTTTTTTCCAGGTTGCGCTCAAAATTGGAGATTATCCCCGGTGCGCAGGACTGGATTCGAAATGTGCGAGGGGCCGGGTATGTGTTTGAGGGCCATGTAACAAAAATCTAAGTTCCTACGGCTGCGGCCGCCATGGAAATTCGCTGCTGCTTATTTCTGGTGGGCTAAGCCATGCAAGCCAACCCTTGGCATGGCGTTTTTCTGGCGGGTAATGGTCAAATCCGACCAGAAACAGGCTGGCGGCCAGTAGGGCGGCACCCAACCACTGCCAGATTCCCAGATGTTCGCCTAACCAAAGGTGCGAAAAAGCAACAGTGATGAGCAATTCGCCAAGGCCAAGCAAAGCAGTTTGTAGACCTCCAAGGTTCTTGACACCGTAGAATAAGGTTAGGCGAGATAAGAATGTTAGTATTCCCATCCCTGCGATTGGCCACCACGGCGTTTGTGCAGGCGGAAGACTGGGCTTGAACAGGAGAAATGCAAGAATCACCGTTGCTGCCATTGTAACCAGTGTATAGAAGGTTACAGTAGGTGCTGGCACTTCAAATAGGACGCGTTGATTGATAATCAGGTGCAAAGCATACAAAATAGCTGATCCCAGCATCAATAACGCGCCAAGCATGTCGACCTGATCTTTGCCGGTGGCAAGCAGCAAAACCACTCCGGGAATGGACAAAGCCAACCGAAAGATGGTTAATCGATTGATGCTTTGGCGGTCGGCCAAAAGCCACAGAGCGACAAAAAGCGGGTAGAAAGAGTAAATTAACTGACCTATGCTGGCATTGATCCGGTTGAGGGCAGTATAGAACAAGATTGAACCAAGTCCATTGATAAACCCTGCCAGCATACAGCCGTACAGGCCTACTGGAAAAATGTAAAAGAATTGGCGTTTGTAAATCAGCATCAGGATAAACAGCAACAACGCAGCGATGCTCGTTCGCAGGGCGACAACTGCCAGCGGAGAGAAGCCGTCCAAAATTGCCTGTTTTCCAAACACAGGCACAATTCCGAGTAAAAGCGCAGAGGCCAGCGCAGCTTGAATCCCCTTAGATCGCTGATTGGCACTCATTACAACAACCTGTCTGTCTCTTCAGCCTAACAGAGCCCGCACTTCATCCAATAAATCATCGCTCAGGAAATCACCTTTTTGCATCAAAGTCTGCACGTGACCGCGCAGCCGCTCCTTCTCGCTGGGGGTCAATTCTTTTGCAGTCACCACAACAATTGGGATATCGGCAGTGGTTACATCAGCTTTGAGGGCATCCATCACGGCGAATCCGTCCATTTCTGGCATCATCAAGTCCAGAATCATCAGGTTGGGCTGTTCTTTCTTTGCCAACTCAATCGCTTCACGGCCGTTTGTGGCTTCAAATAGCGAATAATTGCCCTGGGACTGCAGAATGCGGCGAATCAAACGGCGAACATCGGGGTTATCATCCACGATGGCGATCCGTGGGAACCTGTCTAAGCCCACCTTGCTAAGCGCTGCAAGCAGGCCTTCTTCCTTGCCTTCCTCCATTTCATTCGTGCCGGGAATAGTGAGGTCCTTGGACCAACCCTCACCGAGGATATTACGTTCAACAGGCATGGTGTGCCCTGTACAGTTGATCATGACCGTTTCGGTGGGTTTGATAATGCCTGCCCGCACCATCTTAATCACACCGGCTATTGCCACGGCAGCTGCAGGTTCCACAGAGATGCCTTCCATTTTTGCCATGATGTGCATTGCGCGGTAGGCTTCATCGTCTGTGACCATCTCAAAATGGCCGCCAGTGTGTGCCATGATCTTCTTGCGCAGCAGCGCGTAGGTTCGACCGGGGTCGCCAGTAGCAAGTGTGTGAATCAGCGTGCGCGGTGCCAAAACTGCCTGGGCTGTATCTTTGTTTTGTTTCCAGGCATGAACCATCGGTGCACAACCATCCACCTGAACAAGACCGAATTTAGGGAATTTGTTGATCAAGCCCATTTGCATGAGCTCTTCAAATCCTTTAATGACCCCAAGCGGCCCCATACCGCCGCTGATCGCTTGAATATACCAATCCGGTGCTTTCCATAAAGCGGGGCTTGTTTCCGTTGGAGCGGTTGGTAAACCTGCCAACGCAGTCATTTGCTCGGCTGTTTCAAAGGCAATCGTTTTCATTGATTCGATGCAAGGAACGCTTCGAGCACCTTTATCCAGGTATATTCCTCGCTGGCGGGCAAATTCCGCAGCGGTCTGTTTTGCCTGATCATACGAACCAGTCACTTTGACAACCTGCGCACCATAGAGTGCGGTTTCGCGCATTTTTACGGCAGGCACAAGACTGGTTAAGAAGACCCACAGGCGCATTCCAGCACGAGCTGCATAAGCTGAATATGCAATTGCAACATTTCCTGTTGAGGCCAGAACCAATTCGTTGATGCCGGCTTCTTTTAGGGCGGCAATTGATACTGCTGCCTGCCGATCTTTGAAGGAATGGGTTGGGCCTTGCCGCTCATCCTTGATAAAGATGTTGGCGTTTCCCAACATCATTCCAAGATTGATTGCGCGCAAAAGCGGCGTGCCGCCTTCCCCCATGGATATAGCAGGGTTAGGGGTGTGGACGGGTAACAGATCGATATACCGCCAAAGATTAAACGGCCTGCCAGGTAAATCGAGGGGCAATTGTTTGGATAAATGCGCGTAGTCATAGCGGGCTTCAAGCCATTCTGAGCCGCATTTGGGGCATGCCGGTGAGCCTGGAAGGTAAGGTGCCTGGTGTCCGCAGTCAATACATTCGGCAAAGAAGTGAGAAGGCATAGGCGAAAAGAGGAAATCCTAATAGTCGATTTATCTTGGCAGTCGTAATTTTCGCAGAGCTTCTTCAAGGAAAGTAAGCAAATCATTTTCTTTAAGCAAGCTCTTGGAAAGCATGGAGTTGCCGAATTCATTGAGTTGTTTATGCTGCTCGGCGGTCAAATCTGCACCGGTGAGGATGAGAACTGGAATGCGGCTCCAACGGTCATTGGTACGCAATTGTTCCAGTACGGCAAAACCATCCAGATCGGGCATGAATAGGTCTAGCAGGATTGCATCTGGATTTTTGGCTTGGATCAAATCCAGGCCAGCCTTTCCGCCTTCTGCCAGCACCACATGGAAGTTTTCGTTCTCCTCAATGATCTTCTTCAACATTCGGCGGTCGTCGGCATCATCATCAATGACCAGGATTTCATGGATTTGCTGATCACGATTAAGCCGTCCAATGGCGTTAATCAGGTCCTCCTGGAGGAAGGGTTTGACCAGGTAATCAGAAGCCCCCATACTGAAACCTCGTTCCTCCTCCTCAAGGATGCTGCAGATAATGACTGGAATGTTTCGGGTTTCGGGATCGCTCTTGAGATCCGCGATGACTTGCCATCCATCTTTTTCCGGCATCATGATGTCGAGCGTAATAGCGAACGGTCGGACCTCTTTGGCTCGCTGAACGGCTCTACGTGGTTCTGTCAGAGCGATAACCTTGTAGCCCTGAGTTTCCAGGAAGCGCTCGTACAGGCTAATCACCTGGGGGTCATCATCAATGGCCAGTACAACTTCGGAATAATTCTGCTCGCTTTCAGATCCATCATCGATCAAAGCCGGCTCTGGTTGCGGCAATGGAAGGGTAAAGTAAAAGGTTGATCCAACACCGACTTCACTGCGTAGCAGGCCAATGCGGCCGCCGTGCATATCGATGAGTGAACGGCAAATCGACAATCCCAGACCGGTACCGCCTGTTTTTCGGGTGGGCGAATCGTCAACTTGAGAGAAGGGCTGGAAGAGTTTGTGCTGATCTTTTTCTGCAATGCCAGGGCCAGTATCTGTTACCGTGACAATCACCTCAGGTTTTCCGTGTTCATCCAGGTGCGGACGAACCTCTACAGCGATGGAGCCTTCCTCGGTGAACTTGGCAGCATTGGAAAGGAAGTTGATCAACACTTGCCGTACGCGGGTGGAATCACAGCGCACATTCGGTAAATTCGGATCAACGTAATGCGTTAACTTGATGGATTTGTCTTTCACCAAACCGATAGCGGTGGACATTGCGCTGTTTACCATGTCGGCGAGGTTGACATCACTGAATTGCAATTCCATCTTACCAGCTTCAATCTTGGAAAGATCGAGAATATCGTTGATCAGGTGAAGCAGGTGTTGGCCAGAATTATAGATCGCCGAAAGATCTTGAGTCTGCGTCTCGTTAATGGGCCCGTCAATGCCTTTGAGAATTACACGCGAAAAACCAATGATGGAGTTGAGTGGGGTCCGTAATTCATGGCTCATATTGGCCAAGAACTGGCTCTTGACCCGGTCAACTTCCTTCATTTCTTCATATGCCTTTTGAGAGATCTCATATGCACGCGCATTTTCAATACCAACCGCAATTTGATCGGCCAGAATTTGAAGCACAGATAATTCAGCGGGGGTGAAAGCGCCAGCTTGATTGGATTGGATATCCAATGCGCCGATGATGCGGTCGCCTATCTTCAAAGGGATTGCCAGTTCTGCCCTTGTCTCGGGCAGCAATGGGTTGGCAAAGTAGAGATCCGACTGGCTCACGTCATTGACCACCATGGGTTGGCCTGTGACGGTTACTGTACCAATGACCGAGCGGGAACCCACTGCCAGCTTATGATTACGCTTTTTCATATCTGCGCCGGCTTCACCCGTTGATTCAGATATTACGGCGTAATTGCGGCCCTCATCCAGCAGAAAGATAGACGCGTGGTAGAAATTGAACCGTTCCCGGACCAGGTTGACAATGCGGCGCAACAACTCGGATTGTGAAAGCGTGCTGGCAGTATCGCGGGAGATTTCCGCGGCTGTCTGCAATTCAAGTGCGCGGCGTTGCGCTTCACCGAGCAAACGTTGACGTTCAATTGCCACAGAAATACCGTTTGCGGCTACCTGGATTGCCCGCATTTCATCCGGGCTGACTTCCATCGAACGATTTGATGAAATTGTCAGCAAACCGATGGTCTTGCCGGATGAACGAAGGGGTGCAAAGACACCGGCTTGAATGCCATATTTTTCAAGGGTTGCCAATGACGCCGGATCCAAATTTGCATCTCGAATATCTTTGATGACGGTGATTTCACTACCCATTCGAGATATTACCGGGAATGCGCTGACTGGTTCGTGCGCCAATGGCCAGCGATCCTCACCAGATCGTGTTTGGCTGGCAATGATCTCAAATTCCTCAGGGTCGCCGTTTATGTTGGACTTAATTTCAATGATCCCCACCCGGTCAGCCATTCGCGGCAACAGATTTTCCACAACAAGGTTGACCAGATCGTTCGAATTGCGCGCCTGAGCAATACCATTGGAAATGCGATACAGTTGCTCTGTATCCTGAAGGGCCGATTGTGTTTGCTTGAAAAGGCGCATATTTTCCACCGAGGTTGCCATCTGATCAACCAATGGTGGGTATGACCGAATTTCTCGGCCAGTAAAGTGATGCTTTTCCTCCGATTGCAGTAAGAGGACGCCCAACTGCTGTTTGCCTGCCCACAGAGGGAGGATAGCCAATGAATGGACATTCTGACGCAGGAAGGCATCACGAATTGGCCCTTCCAGTTGGCTGGTATTAACGTCATCGATGAAAACCGGAGTGGGGGTCGTGAAAGATCGCTCATAGACTGTGCGAACAAACTCGGTCCCCACTGCTGAAGGTGGCGTTCCCCATCCGCTGTACCAGTTGGCAGCTACTTCCAGGTGTGAGATGTTGCCGAATTGGTCGTGGTCAAAAAGCACCAAAACAGCCCTGTTAAGAGCTGGGACGTGGATGCCCAACGTAATGGCAGCGACCATTTCCTGAAGATCGTTGGCTAGCGCCAACCGGTGACTGGCATTGTATAGACCTTCAGATTCATCCAGGGAGGATTGCAACTGGCCGAGCAGGTCTTCACGGATAAAGGTGTTTGCCAATGCATCCGCGGCAACGCGTAAAATGTTGACTTCTTCAACTAACCATTCACGTTCATTTTCAAAATCATCAAATGCGATGAAGCTGGGCACTGACGTTTTACCAGTTACAGCGAGGAGTAGGGTAGACTTAATTCCCTGAGAGTGTAAGAACTCTTTTTCTGAACCACTTGCCTGGCTGCCAACGATTGAAACCCAACCTTTTTCTTTTAGAGCGGTTGCCCAATTTGGGAAAAGTGCAACCGGCATCAGTTGCATCTTGTTAAGATCAGGCTTTACGGGTAAACCATTTTTTGTCCATTCCGAAATCGTCCGCCAGTATTGCCCATGTTCTTCTTCCTTGACCTGTGCAAAGTACACACGTCCGGGCAGGGTTGCTTCCGATAGGGCTGCCAACATCTCAGAAAGCGATCGAGTGCCATTTTCAGTTAGAATTGCAACCGCCCGGGCCACATTTGCCTGATAGCGCTCTCTGTTTTCAATCGCTTCCAATGCGGTGCGGATCTCATCAAACAAATTGGCGTTTTCAAGTGCAATGGCTACTTGAGTTGCTACCGTTGAGAGCAGGTCCAGGTGGGTGGGTGTGTAAGGGGCTTTTTGGTAATAGTCTTCCAATATAATTGCGCCGACGACACTTTCACCTGTAGACATTGGCACTGCCACCAACGATTGCGGCACGTCAGTGCTAACTTCAATTCTCCGCTCCAGGAGCGCATGTTTAACATCGTTTCCAATCAAAATGCTTTGACCTGATTGGATAATGGCCTCAGAAAGCTTTGTTGATAAACCGCGTGTTTCAGCTGGAAGGTTCCCTTGCGGCTCGACAATAGCTGGAAAACTCAGTTTTGCCGTCCTGGGATCGTATGATGCAATCGAAAGCCGGTCAAATTCGAATACCTGGCCCAGCATCGCAGCAAGTTCATTAAAAATTTCTGTGTGAGATGCCAGTTTACTCAATTGCTGGCTCATTTGATTCAACGCCGCTAATTCCTGGTTGCGGCGTGTAATTTCTTGCTCTGCGCGCACTCTTTCGGTCAGCTCCTGTTGGACCTCAGCATAGAGCTGGGCATTTTCGATTGCAAGTTCCAATTGTGAGGCAACTTCTTCGATCAACAGGCGATCATCTTCAGTCCAGGTGCGGCGCGCATCTTCTGAGATGATCTCCAACCGCGCATTGCCTTGATCACGCAAAGAAACTGGAATTGAGATCTTTGCGGGTTGGAGGCCCTGAGACGATTCGATTGAAGGTTGAATTTTTTCAGGCTTTTTGGATGGTTTTTTACTGGCTGCACGGTCAGACTGAAGGGCATCTACGCCAATTTTCTTCACTGAATCAATAATTGCTGTTCTTTCTGCAGTTTTATGTCCGTTTGGCTTGGTGGATGGAATAACAGCAGCATCAGCCTTTGTTGTTTTTGGCGGTTCAAGTTCATTCAGGAAAGGGAATTCTTCCTGAATTACCTGTGCATAGCCATAATACCCAGAGGGATGACTGTTTGATGAGGGCTTAGCAAATATTGATACCTGAACATGGATCAGGACACCTTCCGAAGTGACAAAATGAACTGGAAGTTCTGTTGGAAAAATTCCCTGCTGAATGGCTGCTCGCATCCTTGGTGTTGATTGTGGGGCAAGGGCAAATGAAAATAATGACTGCCCAAGGAAACGCTCAGGCGGAAGCCCAAGGATAGACCTTACTTCATCGCCAATTTTTGTATAATCACCCTGGTCGTTGCTTTCCCACGACCAGGTTTGGGCAAGGACAGGGCGAGCAGTTGGTTCCTCTAAACCAACAACTTCCAGGTCCGCAAAGAGGTTATTAAGCCGGCTCTGCAGCTGTTTCTTTGACATATTCAATAATCTCCTGTGCCAGTGCCCTGTATTGAACTGCGGATCGCGTCTTTGGTGAATGATAAATTACGGGGAGCCCTGCTATGGGGCTTTCGCGAAGACGAGTATCTGTTTCAATGATGGTTTGTAACAAGCCATCTGAGAAGGTAGTGTGTAATTGATCTGAGAGTGTGCGGTGAATGCGATTGCGCCGGTCAAACATTGTGATGAGCAGCCGATAGGTCAACTGTGGGTTCGTTTGCGCGCGAACTCGCCGGATCAAATACATCATGTTTCGCAATGCATAAACTGAAAAATATTCAGCCTGAGTTGGCATGAGTAATAAATTGGACGCAGAGAGTGCGTTCATTGTGACTGAACCCAAAAATGGCGGGCAATCGAGGATGATGAAGTCATAATCCAGGTTGGGATCTTGGAGCGCTTTTCGCAATACGGTTTCATATCCTGGCCGGCTTGGCAAATAACGCTCGGTGTAAACCATTTCGTTACTGGCAGGTATGATGTCTAAACCCGGGATGCCAGTTTCACGGCTAATCAAGCTGGGCTGTGCGGATTCGAGCAAGATATTGCCTGCCGATTTTTGAACCTTTCCGGGTTCAATTCCCAGCGCAAGGGTTAAATTCGCCTGCGCATCCAAATCGACCAGCAGGACTCGCGAGCCTGATTCAACAATTGCAGCCCCCAGCGATAAGGCTGTTGTAGTCTTGGCAACGCCACCTTTTTCATTTGCAATTGCGATGATAACTGGCATAAGTACCTCGCCTGCTGCCGTTTATTCGGCATCTCCGTCCATCTTGTGTCCTCCAGAACCATTGCCATTTTGTGGTTCTGGCTGAGCATTTTGCGGTTCTATGATGATCTGCGCATGAGAAGCTCTGAGGGCTGCTTGAAGTTCCTCTGCAGCGATGCGCAGCATTTCTTTTGGATCATTGGTTGAACGGATCTTATTGGTAATTTCCATCGCTTTCTTTTCACGTTCTGCACGACGGACTGTTTGTTCGAACAATCGGGCGTTTTCCAATGCAACCGCAACCTGATCGGCAACCGATTTGATTGTGTTTAATTCATCTTCTGTCCAATCTCGGTCGGCGGCATCGTCCTGGATGCGGATGATGCCCACAGTCTCACCGCGAACCTGAATTGGCGCGGCAGCTACTGTGCGGTTTTCTTCATTGTCCTTTGCAACAACCGGTGCTGTAATATTTCCCAGCAAATCTGCCACGAGATCATCAGGTTCTTTTTCGATGATGCCATGTGGAGTGTACAAATAGCTTTGGTGCTGCCGAGTTGATAATTCTCGTCCCCACTCCTGGCGTAAGTACTGGCGGTGAATGTTCTGAGCTTCTTCAAGCGCATTGGCCGTTTCGCTGAACAGACGGTTATTTTCAATCGCGATGGCCACCTGGTCCGCTAACGTGCTAAACAAAGCAAGATCTTCCTGTGAAAAAGCATCAGACTCAGTAGACTGCACGTCTAACGCGCCAATAATTTGGTTCGAAACCTTTAGCGGCAGCGCCATTTCGGAGCGTGTCATCGGAAGATCGGGGTTATTGAAGTAAACGGCGTCTTCGCCCACGTCTGTAGCGATACGAGCTTCACCAGTGCTGGTCACATAACCAACAATGCCCACTTTACCAATGCGTAATTTGTGCTGGCGGGCGAGCATTTTTTTTCCGCCCTCGCTATTGGCTGCCCGTAAAACCGCAAATTCATTCTTCTCATCCACAAGGAAAACGCCGACGTGGTAAAAGTTGAAACGTTCGCTAATGAGAGTTGTAATTTGGGTGAGCAGGGTTTCCAGATCCTGAGCGCGAGCAATTCCGCGGGCTACATCAGCCACTGTTTGCAATTGGCGGCTGCGGTAAACCAGCGCTTCATTTTGATTGGCCAATTCCTGTGTACGTTCGCGCACACGGTCTTCAAGACTGTTGATCAGGCTGTTGACCTGAGATGTCATCGTGTTGAAAGCGCTCGCCAGGGTGCCAATTTCATCATTTGTTTCCACAATCGCACGGGCAGTCAGGTTGCCTTCGGTTACTTCTGCAGCAGTTCGGGTCAGATTCTGAATTGGTTTGCTAAAGCTTTGTGCCAGGATTGTGGCGAGTAAACCAACCAGTGTCGCAATCAAGGCCGCAATCAGTGTTGACACTTTATTTTGTTGTTGAATGACGTTTTGAAGGCTGGCTTCTTCCTGAACGAACAGAACGGTCCATGGTTGGGTTTCCAAAAGGGATATTGCGCCTGCTTCAACGTGATTATCTAATGAAGATGGATGGATTTCGAGAGAGAAGTACGGTGTGAATTGGTACCGCTTGATGGCGTCCGAAAGATCATTTAGCTTTGTGGAAAGCTGCTGATTTTCTTTATAGGGTAGCCGTTTCGCATTTCGCAACTGGATAACTTCTTCGTTGGGCAAAGGAGATATCGTTTGATAAAGATTGGATGGTGTGAGCGTATCGGCAATTCGCAACTGATTTTCATCGAGCAGAATAGGGTGCGAGCGAGTGCCAATCGAGCCCGAGTTTTCAGACAGGATCGATTGAAGCACCAATGCATCATAGCGAATTCTCAAAATGCCAATCAAGGTTCTATCAGCGTTGCGGATCGGCGCGCTGAAGTAAATATAGCTGCCACCTGTTTCATCCGAAAATTTTATGGAGGAAACGTAAGGTTTTGTTGTGACAGCAGCATTTATGAAATAATCAGTACTTCGTTCGTTTGTTCCTAGCAAAAACGGATTGGTATCATAAATATTATTGCCAAATAAATCGAGTACACCGATGGATGTAAGGTAGGAATCATAGTCAAATCGGAGTGTATTAATTGTTAATTCCAATTGTTCCTTAACGAGCGAACGATCTCGTTCTTCCGGAGCAACCCGCAGGAAATTTGAGAAGGCGGATAATTCTGCTTGCTTGCCAAGGTTGCTCATAGTAGTGCTTAGGAAGTCATCCAATTGGTTGGCTGTTTTTTGACCAGCCAATCGAAGCGATTGATTGATTTGAGCTTGCAGGGCATTTTGAGTAAATTGACTGTTGATAAAGGCCAAAACGATAAGCGGAATCAGTACCAAAACTAGGATGCTGGAAACAAGCTTGATCCGCAGCGTGGCAACGACGAATTGCATCATCACCATGACTATGTAGAGCATGGCCAGGACGCTGATGAGGGTTGGAATGATTTTGAAGAGTTGCGCTTCGTTAATTTGACGAAAAGGGGCGATGGTGCCAACAATTGCGGCTGTTGCAGCCAGCAATAATCCAAGACTAATCCCGTATTCTGACTTCTCTCCTTCGATTGTGCTGCTGGATATGATCAGCATGTACAGAAGGATTAATGCTGCGCATGGGATGGCCATGCCCGATATAAAAACTGACAGGGACAAAATGGCAAGTTCAAAGATCAGGCTCATCACCAGGTGCTGCATTGATTCGGTCATAAAGAGCAAGCCGGTTCGTACAAGCAGGCTGAAGATCCATGCAATTGCAAAGATGCCGGTAATTACAAACAGCTGCCAGGAAGATTGCTGCGCGGCAAGAAGAGCAAAATAGATCATCGCAGCCAGAGCGAAGAGCCCTGTAACAAGGGACAATTGTTTCCGAACCTGTTCCCGGTAAATGGAAGCAGAAGGCTGAGAGCCGGTGCTATTTGAAGAAAAAGAGGGATTGGTTGCTACAGACATCGCGTCTCCTGGCTCAACTCGATTCTGATCTTATTTTTCATTCAACTGAACAAGAACTTCAGCCACGCCCAAAGATCGGCCAAGTTCTTCTGCGGTTGTTCGCAAAATGCTGTCGATATCGGCGCGAGAACGCACCTTTGAAACGATCGTGCCGATTTGACGTTCGCGCTCAGCGCGTTGTTGTAATTCCTCCAGCAAGCGGGCATTTTCAAGCGCAAGCGCAAGACGGTTGGCGGTATTTTCGAGAAGATCAACCGTATCTTGCGGAACATGACTGGCTTCAAAGCGCAGGTTGATGACACCTAAAGGTTCTCCGCGGAGTTTGATGGGTACTGCAACGAGGGTTTGGGCTTTTTCTCCACTTTTTTGGGCAGTGACAACCGCATGGTTGGACTTTAATGCGTTATCTATCTCAACATAGCCCTCGTCCACGACTTCGATATGCTGGCGGTGATAACGGAAAGCATAATTGCGCTTTGCACTGCGTAGATGGGAGTGCCATGCTTTTCGTGTGTATTGCTTATAGGAAGCTTCGATTTCTTCAAGGCTGGTTTTTAATTGCGTGAGCAAGTTGACTTTATCAATCGCCAGGGCTAATTGATCTGCGATGGTCGTGAGAATGCGCACATCGTCGTTACTAAAGGCGGCTTCCTTTTCACTTTGAACATTCAAAGCGCCAATGACTTTGCCACCCGAGCGCAGGGGTAATGCCAATTCTGAGCGAGTATTTGGTAGGTCGGGATTCTTAAAGTGAACCGCGTCTTTGCCAACGTCCATTGCAATGCGTGGCTCATTCTTTGCTATGGCGTAACCAACGATTCCTTCCTCGCCGATTTTTAAGCGGTGGTTTCGTGCAAGCATTCGCTGCCCTACTTCGCCTGTGGCAGCCTTAAGAACGGCGAATTCCCGGGCTTCATCCACCAGGAACAAACCAGCATGGTAGAAGCCAAATTGTTGGCGAATTAATTCGATTGTGTCATTGAGCAACGAATCTAGATCATCAAAGGTCGAGATGCTTCGGGCCACTTGGGAAGCCGCTTCCAATTGTGTGGCGCGCCGGTGAAGATCCTGTGTACGATCAGCCACGGTGATCTCCAAATTTTGACGTTCAACCTCAAGTTGGCTTGCCAATTGTTGCTGATGTAGAATGGCCTTTTCCAACTTATTGATGACGGATGAACCTGCTGCGATCATCATACCCCCCACCAGTGAGACCGATATTGTTGTGTTGACCCACTGTGAGGGTGTGCCAATTACTGTTTGCTCTGTTGCCAGAATGGTCAGATAATTCATCAAGTATCCAGCACCAACCAAACCAATAAATGCCGCATTTAAGAGAAGTGAATGAACACCAGCGCGCCGACTTAGCAAGATTGCGTTGACAAATGTGAATGCGAGGAGAAATACAGCACCGTTTTTGCCGAGACCAAACATCACAAACGTGTAAGCACCCAGCAGAAAGATGACCGCGCCTGTGATCGTTACGCGCAGGGTGTATGAGAGAGTTCTGCCAAAAGTGGCGATCATCAAGCCAAAAAAGATTACACCATATACAGAAATTGCAAACCAATCGCCTTTTGGAAGAAGGATGGCGAGGTTGTAAATTAGCGAAATGGTTCCCAGCACCACCAGTACGTTTAAAAGACTTTGGAGGACACCAGCACGTAATTCTTTGCTGCTTTGTGTTTCCAGATCAATTTTGGTGTTTTGGGTTGGTTCTTTTTTGGAATCCATCATGATAATTGCTCCCTGCCATTTCCATTGCCGTTACCATTACCATTTTTCTTTTCCATTACAATGCCAACTGGCTTGGATAAGGATGCAGAGGGTTCACCAGCAGCTGAAACCAATTGGACTGCAACTTCTGACACCATTGGAAGCTGCCCTAGCTCACGAGCCACTGTTTGAAGGATGTATTCAATGCTGGAGGCCTTTGAAAGCTGAGTTGAGAGGTCATTAAGTTTCTGTTCCTGCACTGCACGCCGTTGGGTTTCTTCCAACAGGCGGGCATTCTCAAGTGCAAGCGCAGTTTGCGTTAGGATTGCATCCAGGAAAGCGCGGTCATCATCGCTAAATGTCTCATTGCTGGTTTCAAGGCTGATTTGACCAATTTTTTGATCGCGCAAGGTTACAGGGATGTTGAGTTGACGCAGATTATCGCGATTTGTTTGTATCTTATGGTTTTGGAAGCTGAAAGATAAATCGCCCTGCGAAGCTAACATGTTGCCCCAAGTATCCTGAATATAGGTCTGGTTATAAACACGCAGTTCTTCAAGCGCTTGTTGGGTTCTTTGGAAGAGTCTGGCGTTTTCCAACGCAATTGCGAGGGAGTCCGCAATACCTTGAAGGATCATGATGTCTTCTTCATGGAAGGCATTTGGTTCCGTGGATTGAATGGTCAAAGCACCAATCGGTTGGTCATGAAATACAACCGGGAGTGCCATCTCCGACCGTGTCAATGGCAGATATGGGTTGTTAAAACGAACCTGTTCCGCGCCAACATCCAGGGCAATTCTTGCTTTGCGATTTGAAATACACCAACCAATCATAGAAGCGCCGCCCACTTCCAATTTGTGATTGGCTTCTATCATTTTTTCACCGGCTTCTCCAGTACCAGCCTTCAGCACTGCAAAACGGCCGTCCTCATCCAATAAGAAAATGCCAACATAGTACAGGTCAAAGTTCTCTCGAACGCTGTTGACCACACGGTCGAGCAATTCCTTAGGCTCAAGCATGGTCGAAAAATCGCGCGAAATTTGGAATGCTGTGCGAAGTTGCTGCTCTCGCCGTTCAATACGCGCCATACCTTTTTCAAGTGAGTCCGACTTTTTTTGCTGTTCAACCGCGAGGTTGTTTGATAGGGCGCGATAAGATGTGGCATTGATGTTCAATTCGTTAAGAAGGGTTAGTACTGCAACGGCTGAGATGCCAATTAGGGCCATCGACGGTAAACCATTTTGAAGCCAGTTTCGTGATAGGGTAACATCAAACAAAGATGTGTTAACCGGGGCGGAAATAATTCCGTTTGCAAAGCCGAATGCAAGCAATGCCAGAGTAATGGAACTTAAGAGAAAGGCGCGCCAACCTGCTTTGCTGCCAAAAAGGATTGTTGTGAAAAGGATGAAACTAAAAAGTGCTGCAAAACCAATGGCAGAGATTCCAGTCTTAAAGAAAATATACGCAGCCGAAATAAACAGGATGACGATTAACACCTGTCCACGGCGAGTATAGGGCGCCTTTCGCCAGATTGAAAAGAGAATAAAGGCAGCGCCAATGAGACTGAGGAGTACGGCTTCGATTCCCAGTTTGGCGGTTGCAAAATATGGAGCAAAGAAAATAAACGCAAAAATCGTCAGGACTGATGCAATCAAGTACGTTGTGTGTAAAACCCGTTCTTGAATGGGCCTGATTGCGCCATCTTCAAGTAGTTCGGGCGGCGTATTGGCTGGTTTTAGCGATTGGATGAAGTCTTTGATCCGTTGAAGCATCATATTGCTCCTTTACCGTTTGATTTGGAGCTTTTGTCGTGACCGTTGCCATCGCCGTTGGTGCCTTCACTTAAGGGGGTAAGAGCACCTTCTGCATCCAATGTCAGTCGGATTGTTGCTTTTTGTGCACGCAGAGCTTTGCATAATTCGCTGGTCGATGTTTCAAGGATGGATTTCATATCGACTGATCGGCGGATTTTAGATGTGATTTCAAAAATCTGTTGTTGGCGTTCCACCTGGTGCTGAACCTGTGCCACCAGCTGCGCATTTGCAATGATGGAGCCGAGGTTTGCCGCCATTGTGGAAAGGATTTCCTCGTCGTTTTCGTTGTACGCTGCTACTCTCTCGCTTTCAAGGTTGAGGACGCCAAGCAACCGATCTGTGTATATGATAGGTACCGCCAACTCGGATCGAATTGAGTCTTCGGTGGGGATGTAATAAGGATCAGTGAGGACATCTGCCACACGGAACGGGCGCTTCTCCAATGCCACGCGACCAATGATTCCTTCACCTATCGGAATCACCTCGGGTGGACGCTGGCCGGCTGGAAAACCTGCCATTGCAGCGAGGGATAATTGATTTTTGTTATTGAGGATGTGGATCGAAATACGATCATCCTTTCTTGCCACTTGCATCCCCTGCGCTGTTGTGCGCAATGCATCTTCAACATTTTGTGAGGAAGAAGCTGCCGCGCTGATTTGGTGGAGGAAGCGGTGCTGGGCCAGAGTTTCCTGCGCGCTGGTGTACAACTCGGCATTGATGATCGCAATTGCGAGTTGATCGGCAAGAATTTGCAGGGTTTGAACATCTTCCTGGGTAAAAGTGTTGATCTTGGTGGATTGAACATCCAGAGCACCCAGAACGCGATTCGCCATTTTGAGAGGAATTGCCATCTCAGCACGTGTATCTGGCAGCAGCGGGTTGGGGTAATAGTATTCATACTTGCGGACTTCGTTGACCACGATTGGTTCACCGCGTGAGGTTGCCTGCCCAACAATGGAAGATGAACCCACAGCAAGCTTGTGCCCAATGCTTTTCATTCGTGCGCCGGCATCTCCGGTTGATTCGCGAAGAATGGCGTACTCATTAAGGGGATCGAGAAGAAAGATTGAAGCATGGTAATAGCCAAAGCGATCAAGAACCAGGTTGACAGCATTTTTCAACAGGACTTCAAGATCCAGAAGGCCTGATGTATCGCGGGCAATTTCTGCGGCAGTCAATAAACGTTCTGATCGGAGTTGAGCTAGTTCTTCAGCTCTCTTTACAGCCGTAATGTCACGTGAAATCCCCAATAACCCTGAGATTTCACCGGATTCGTTCTTCATCAGAAGCTTCGAAATCACGCGCCAATTATCATTTCCGCGCTCATCCACCGTCTTTTCGACAAAATCAATCATCGGCTGGCCGTTTACAAGGAGATCTCGTTCTTTTTCAATGTTCTGTTGGCCAATTTCGTTGCCCATGACTTGGATATCATCCTTGCCAATCAACTGTTTGCCAGAACGGTAACCATAATCTCTTGCCAACGATTCGCTGACGCGCAAATAGCGCAATTCAATATCCTTAAAGGAAATACGATCTGGAATATTTGTTAAGAGTGTATCCAACAGGAAGCGCTCTTGTTCAAATGCTGCTGCGGTTTTTGCCAACTCGGAAAGCAGTTGTGAATTACGTATAGCCGTAGCAATTTGTGGGCCAATTGTGTTCAGCAGGTTCAGATCAGTCTGGGTGAACCGCTCTTCATTTTCCATATCTTGCAGGATGATTGCGCCAATTGACTTGCCTGCAATGATCAGGGGAATGCCTAACCAGGATTTGGGCAGTTGACCGACCAGTTTTGCGCCGAGAATTTGTGCGCTCTCTTCCAGGTTCTTATTAATCAGCAGCGGTTTTTGTTTGTTGATCACTTCGGAGGTCATGCCTTCGCCCAATGGGATCGGGGCGATGGTCATTTGCTTGCCTTCATCGACCATGTAAGGGAATTCAACCTGGTTGGTGTTGCTGTTATAAATTGCAATTGCAAAGCTTAAATCTGCACCCATCTGATCGGCTATTAAATGGTGCAAGGTTTTGTAAAGTTGTTGTGGATCAGTTTCAGCAGTGACGGCTTGGCCTACGTATTCCAAAATTTGCAATTCTGCCAGGCGGTCTTGCAAGGTTTGCAGAACGGTAAAACGCTCAAAGGCTGTGCTGGCAACTTCTGCCAGACTGGCGTACGGCTGCATTCTTGAAGAGGTAATTGGATTTGATTCACGTGTACCCAGGGCAATAAGTTTTGTCGGGCGGCCGTTTTCCAAAATTGGGATCAATGCTGCTGACCGGCAGCTTCTTCGGGCAAGGAAAGCAGTCAAGTTTTCAAACTCGTTTGAAGCTTGCAAATTTTCGAGGATGAGGATTGCATTCTCGCTTAGCCTCGATGCTCCGCGCTGCATTGGTAAGCTGATTCCTTTAACTGCCGAGCCAACACTAGAGGCTTTTGGATCGTTAAAAGAAAGCACCTTTAAGCTGTCTTCCTCTACTGAAAGCACAAGGCTGAGGAAATTGGTTTTGTTCATTGTTTCTGTCAGCGTTTGCATCACTTCAGCCTCTGACCTGGCCTGAGTGATCTGGCGGCTGGCACGGTAAAGCATGGCAGTTTCTTCCAGGTTAACCTGGGAGGATTCAACCAGCAACACATTGCGCAATCCTGTGGCCAATTGGCTGGCGAGTGTTTGCAAGACCGTTAAAACATCCGAGTCAAAAGCTGCAACGGACCGGCTTTGAATGTCAATCAGGCCAACCAATTGATTGCCTAACAGCATTGGGGCAGTTGCTTCGGACCTTGATCCGATCATGATGCTGGCTGACTGTTGATACTCATGTTCTTCATCCAGGTTGGTAATAATCAGTGGATTCTGAGTCGCCGCGACCTGGCCAATGACAGTCTGAGAGCCCACCGGTATGCGCACATTGTTCGGGATGACAAGTTCCTCATCGGTTGTGGCAGCAGCTCGCAGATTGGCATAATCACCGGTTTCATCAATCAGGTAGATTGCAGAATAGAAAAAGCCGAAACGATCCCTCAATAAATTCACGGCCTGTTGGATCATCTCGTCTCGATTGGTCCCTGATGTCGCCAGCAACGCAACTTCTGAAGCCGTGCGGAGTTGGTGAGAGCGTTGCTCGACTTTTGCTTCCAGCGAGTTGTAGAGATCCTGCAGGTCATCCGCCATTTGGTTATACGAGAAAGCCAACAGCCCCAGTTCGTCATCTCGATCGACAACTGCTCTCTGAGACCAGTCTCCGCGAGCGAATTGTTGTGAAATGTTGGACAGGCTTTCCAGCGGTTTCACTACCCGGTTAGCGCCCAGGTAAATGAGGACGCCAATTAGGGCGATGGCAGCAAAGAAAATCGCAATTGTGGCGGGGCTGAAAACTTGAATTTGCGAATAAATTGTCGAGGTGGGGATTGAGAAGATCAGGTAGGTCTGTAGTTCTTTTACCGGTTTTGCCAGTGCAAAGGATTCAACGCCAGTGATGGATGATTGAATGATGCTTAGTTTATCGCCGCCGCGATCGATCAATGAAAGCACACTGCTGCGTTGTTCATCAGTGATATCAAAGGCAATCAGGTTTCTGGTGCCAGCTTCAAAACCAACAAGGTCTTGGTCATTTGTGAAATAATAGGATCGGGCAGCCGGAAGCAGTGTTTCAGCATATGTGAGCAGCGACCACGGCAATTTCGTGAGGGTGGTTCCATACACCGTCCCAATATGTTGCCCATTTTCATTCCGGATGATACGGGAAGTAATCATCACGAACTGGTTGCTATACAAGGGCTCAGGATTGTAAATTAATTCCGCATTATCTGAGTCCATGAATTGACCAATAAAAGGAATTTCACTAAAATTTTGATCTTCCCAGCTTGTATATGTTGAGAACGCAACTGTGCCGTCTGGTCTGAGAACAAAAATTTGGTCAAAAAGCTGGTCTTCGGTGACGGTTGTGTAATTAAAAAATTCCCCCTGAACGCTAAAACGGGCCTGGAAATATTCTGAGTTTCGTGCCCTTGACTCAATCACCGTAGGCATATTATCGAAAACGCGCGGTGTGTAAATCAACTCGCTGAGTGAATCGCCGCGATCCTTTGCTAATTCATTGAGCTGTTCAGCGTAGTACTTGGAAATGGATAGCACCTGTGTGGAGATTTGCTGCTGCAATTGGGAACGCAACCGCAGCACGGCAAAGCCGCCCAACGCCAGGAAGGGGATCATAGTTAACAGCAAAAGCTGAACGACGGTACGGCGCGCAAGTCTTCGTTTAAACTGCAGACGAGTATTTTCGATTACAGGAGAGGCCTTTACCGTCATAAAATCTCCTTAATTCATTTCCCACACCGCTTCTCCAGCGAGAATGCGTTGGATCTGATCGGGGAATCGGTCTGGATCGAGCGGTTTCCCCAGGAAGCCATCAAAGCCTGAGGCTTTGGCTTTTGCGATTTGTTCCATGCTGGCTTCAGCTGTCACTGCAATAACGGGCACATTCCGCAATTTCGGCGATTGACGTAATTTCCGCAACGCGCCATAGCCATCTTCGTAAGGAAGGCGGATATCCATGAGAACCAAATCGACACGGGAAAGTGTGTCAGCATACTCCACCACCTCGTAGCCCGATGTCTTCCATTCACAGTGGATACCCAAAAATCCAAGCATTCGCGCAATGAGCACAAAGTTGGATACATTATCTTCAACTACGAGGACAGTGATTTCCTTTGGGTCGATTTTTTCTTCGTTGTTTGGCATGTCAGAATTTATCCACTGTCTCTGTTTAACGCCGGTTGAACTGTTGCAGGAACCGGTCCACTTGTTCAAGGAACCGATCCACATCAATCGGTTTTTCGATATAACCGTCACAACCAGCTTGCAACGTCTTTTCGCGGTCACCCTTCATGACATTCGCTGTGATGGCAATAATGGGGATGCCCGCCAATTGAGGCATTGCCTTAATGGTGTTTGTCAGCGTGTAGCCATCCATATCTGGCATGTTGATGTCCATCAGGATAAGCGCTGGCATTGTTGTCTTAAGGATTTCAAGCGCTTGGGTGGCTTGTTCTGCTTCAATGACCTGATAACCTTCCGAAAGCAGTAACCGGCGCACAAGCATACGATTTTCAAAATTATCTTCGACGTGTAAGATTAGTGTGTCATCAGCCATGACTGTAGATAATTCTCCCCTTATTTCTCCCTTTGCCGGATATAGAAGAGCTCCGTTGTTATTATAAGGGTTTGTACTTTGGCTAATGACTGTCCTTGCAATACTGTAAAGCAAAAAAATGCAATCGGGTCAATATTAATTTAAGAAAACCGCCTATTTGGCGGCTTCCCTTGAGCGGGTGATGGGATTCGAACCCACGGATGGTAACTTGGGAAGCTACTGCCTTACCACTTGGCGACACCCGCAATACAGGTATTATATTCAAAAATTTGAACCTGTGAAGTTACTCTGTTTAGTGTCTCTTTCACTTTAGACTTGAATAAGTTACTGCCTTAATTTTATCATAAAAAGTGAAAAAATAACCCGCTTTAGCATGATGTAAAGCGGGTTATATCTTACTTATCAAGTCTTCTTTCAATGTTTCCTAGACGGTTATCCATCTTATCAACTTTACCGTTGACTGTTTCAACTTTCGCATTGACTGTTTCAACCTTCGAATTGACTTCTTCAATGTTTTCACCGTTACAAGTTGCTTGTTTAGATAGACTGTCAACCTTGATATTCAATATTTCAAATAGTTTGTTATTACTTTCCCTGTTATCCGCTAGAATACCCTTCCATGACTCGGTATTTTCCTTAATGTGTCTTAGAAAGATAATCACCAAAAAGACAATAACACCCGCTAAGGGTACTTGTAGTAACAAATTTATCATTTCCGTTTCCATACCTTTAACCTCTTTTCTTTGATGTATTTTGTAGTGCTAAACCGCTAAACTACTGCTATTTCTGTGCACCTACAATTTGGGTGTGTATCCATAACAGTATCTAAATCGTATTCTTTCCCGTGATGCTCTAGACAATATGAACAAGCATCTGTGGAAACTGCGTACCACTGCCAAGCAGAGACAACCCCACTTTTCTTCATACTTTCTAGACTAGTTTTCCTGAAAATGTTAAGCTGTTCTGTTCTTGCGATACGCATAGCGCGGGTTAAAGGTACGTTTCCTACATCCCTCATATTTCTAGCGACTGTCAACGGGTTATCTCCTTTGACAATCCCCATTAGCATAGCGTCTGTAATCTTTAGAACCGTCTCAGGATATGACTTTTCAAGAAGCGTATAAAGTCTTTCACCCTGTTTAGAAATACCTATGAAATTTTCCACAACAGAAGCGGGTAAACGGTTAAATTTCACCTTGAGATAACTAATCGTTTCTTCTGTGGCATCTATTCCCCATAAACCCGCTTGTCGTTGTGCATCGCTGATTGTGCCTAGAGCACTGTCATTAAATTTATTAATTTGTCTTTGAGTTACAGCGATAAATTCTTGATATTTGTCTAAACGATATAACCCGCTTCTTGTGAGTTTCTTTTCAACTGCTAATTTGGCTAAGTCTTCTAAGTCAAGTTGTAGATTCCTTTGTATCTTTCCCCATGCTTTAGCCAAGTAAACCATTTCAGTTACTTCTTGTTTGATTAGTTTTTCGTGATAATCGTCTAGAATCGAATACGCATTTTTCCAATATCCAGAAGGTACATACATGCTGTACCTCCTTATTCTGCATTGAACTTATCGACCAAAGCACTAGCCAAAGCATTAGACTGGTTAGAATCCTCTTCTATCTTTGCTTTTAGAATTTCGTCTATTTGTTCTTGCGTAAATCCTACGATTTTCAAGGTTGAAGATAGGGGTAAAGATGCTTCTACGTGCAAAGTTTTTATTAACAATGCTTTTTCCTCTAAATCCATAGGAAACATAGGCTGTAAGTTGAAACTGTGTTCAAAGTCACCCGCTTGATACGTTCCAATATTCTTGAAGATTCCAGCATAGATACCCATAGTCAAAAGCATTTCATCAATGCGTATCAATCCAGCTACTAGATTAGATTGTGCTCTTGTAGCTTTTTCAATAGCGGGTTGAAGAATGAGTTTCAATGCTTTTCCACTAATCGAACCGTCTTTAATTTCAAACCATTTGACTTCTGGTAAATCGTTAGAAATTTCTTCAAGTTGTGCATTTAGGATTGATAAAGCATCTGCATAATTTAAATCAGGTACAAGACTCTTGATATCAGACAAACCAGACATATAAAGAATGTCGTTTTCTTCTAGTGTCGCGTTTCCTTTGTTTAGAAGAGGAGCAGCTATAAACTTACCCGTCTTTTCGTCAACCTTGTTTGAATTGACAACCCAAGTAGGTTTATTGTTTCGAAACTGTAATTGGTGAAGACGGGTTACAAGTCTGTTCGCTTCATCGATTTTCGCTATTGCATGTTCAATACAAGATTTACCCCTGCTAGAACTATCCAGAGCACTAAAGCGAACGTAAACAAACGGTACAAAGTCAATACCAAATTCACCCAAGTAACCAAAGCTAATAGGGTCGCCAAGTTGCTCTAAAGCTGTACCCGCGCCTTGTGTGTTCTTCCATACGCTGAAATATTCCTTATTCCAATACTCGGTATAGATATAACTTTGCTCTGTCATTTCGTCTACCATAGGGATATCTATTCTAATTTCGTCAAGATATCCTCTTTTATTCTGCTTGTAACTTGTAACGTACTTAGCAGGAATAGATTCAATATAAGCTTTACCGTCTTCTATCGTTGCTTTTAGAAATAAGTCACCAAAAAGAGCTAAGTTTCTTGCGAAAAGCTCTTTATTTTCATTGATATTTGACCATTTATGCACCTGTTCTATCGCTGCTTTTACGGTATCTTTCTTACAGATAATCTCTAAAGTGGTACTTGGTAAGAGTTTAGCGGTATAGAATTCAACTGCTTTATAAGTCGGGTTACGTAAAGGTCTAATTGCTTCAACCCACTTGTTATTTTTATAAGCGTAGTAGCTGAGACTGTCATATTGTTTGTTATTGTAATAATCTTCCAACCTGTCATATTTTTCAGCGTGTGAAAGAGCGTCTAAGTCTACATTTTGTGGGTTAAGGTATGTACTAGCGTTTTTTGAGAATATACCCATTTATTTACCTCCTCTAAATTTGAGTCCTTCTGTGAGACTGGAGTCAAGTTGATTTATTAATTGTGAAAAAGCGTCCATTTGGTCTTTATATTTTGTGGCTGGAAACTTGGTTATTTCATCCAAGAAGGGAAGTAGCCAAGGGTAAGATACAGCGTCATTTGTGGGAAGTAGAATACAACCCTGTTCAATAAAGATAGTCGCTGCACGTGCTCTAGCTTCTTTCCCGTCACCCGCTGGAACGTTGACGGGTACGATTAAGTCATTTATCCAGTCTTCCGAAGTCATTTTTAAGTTTTGAACAGCCTGTGTACCACTGCTTTTATTTTCAATGTAAATCGCTTCAAGTCCATATTTGTACTTTCGGGCTAAACCTTCTATGACTTTGCATAGTTCCCAAAATTCGACTTTTTCACGCCATACTTCACGGATGAACAGCCTGTAATCAGACGTAAGTTCACCTACTACAGCACAAGAATAAGCAGAATTTTTATTAGCAGTTCCAGCCGTATCAAATGAGATAAAGCGATATCGAATATCTGTATTTTCAATCCTTTGAGATAACCAGTCTTCTTTGACTATCGAACCTTCTATTGCTACTGGTCTTTGTTGTAATTGTCCAGCTATAGCAAAAGAACCTAAGTCTATTTTTAGTTGTTCAATATCATCTTTGTTAAATCTTTCGGGGTGAAGTGATTCACCCATTTCTTTTCTAGGGTCTACAAAGCCGATTGAACTAACGAACCTGATACCGTCATACTCCATCGGTAAGATTAACTTTTCCCAAGGTTTACCGTCTTTACTTTCGATGTATCCAACAATATCGTTTTCGTGAAGACGTTGACAGACTATGATTCTTGCGCCTGTTTTAATGGAGTTTCTACGGGTTGTGATTGTTTCATCGAACCATCTATTCGTTTTTTCTCTTACTTGGTCTGAGAAAGAATCCGTAGGTTTAAGTAAGTCGTCTCCAATAAAAACGTCACAACCTCTACCCGTTGAACCACCGTCTACACCTACAGCGAACCGATAACCACCCGCTGAAGTTTCGAAGTAATCTTGTCTATCTATGGTTACTTTGACTTCGGGGAAAAGCTCTTGATACCAGTCACTATTGATTAGTTTTCTACATTTGTTGTGTATGTCATACGCAAGAGTAGCAGCATAAGACGCGCACATAAATTTTTTCTTTGGATTTTTGGCTAGAACCCAAGCAGGGAACGCTACAGAAAAGATTGTACTTTTTAAAGTTCTTGGGGGTTGATTTATGATAAGGTCTTTTATTTTTCCTTCATAAATCGATTGTGCATAATCACATTCTGTTTTGATATACCACCCGTCTAAATATTCGTCTGTTTCTATAGCGTCCCATGCTCTTTTAAAAAATTCGTAAAAGGATTCTTTACAGATACTTCTAGTTATCTGAGTCCTTGTCGGTAAGTTTTGCAATGAATTGTTCAAGCTTCACCTTCTCTTCTAGACTCAACTTTTCCAAGTCTTCATCTGTAATGGTTGTGTTGACATTTAGGTTTTCAGAGTCAACCTTGAAGCTTTTAACTTCACCTAACTTAAAGCGTTTTGCTGCTTCTGAGTCTAGAGCACGATTAATAGCCCAAAGTGCGGGTTTATCCTTGTCTAGTTCCCTATATAAGAAGTCTTGTGCTTTTTCCAACCAACCTAAACGTATTTCCTCATATTCTGCTTTAAGAACTGGATTAGTCATTATTTTTATACGTAAGTAACTAGGTTTAAAACCAAGATACTTAGCGGATTCTGTGATATTTCCCCTTTGAGCTACAACCACTTCCATTATTTCTTCATCGGTATAAGTTGGTTTAGCTCCATCGGGTCTTATCTTCTTACCATCTTTATCTAATTTTGGAGCGATATATGGCATTTTTACCTCCTATATTAAAATTCGTACCATCCTTCAAAGGATGAAATACGTTTACCACCAGTTGAAGTAAATCCATCTTGAACAGCGGGATTTATACCAAAAACAACCTTGTTATCAGCAGAAGCAATAACCCCTCTTCCCCAAGTGGTAGAAATAGTTCCAGCATTTACAAAAGCAGCGGGATACATCCAAATTTGATTAGAAATTGTTGCAGCAGTAACAGGTAAAGTGATACTGATACCCGCGCCGTTACTAGTTCCGTTTGTTACTTCACGAATGGATACATAGACGTTACCACCTGAGATATTAAAACGGTAAACCGTATCAGTAGGATTAGCACTATAACCAGTTAATGTAGGAGTCCAATTGAACCACTGCGGAAAAGTCTGTGGGTTTTCGGCGTATGAGTATCTTGGTGAACTTATGGTTGAATTAGCTAATGTGTAATCAGAACCGCCTGTTATAGTAATCGTAGTATCAGTTGAAAAACTTGAACTTACTACATAGAAATACTTCCAGATAGAAGATTGAACAAGTTTTATCTTTGTGCCTTTTCTAAACATAGAGGTCACATTTTTACCAGTGACTTTGAAAGATGAAGCAGAAACATAAACCCAAGTATCTTCTGAATTTGTCCAACCATCTGCTTTTTCTATAAGTTGATATGTACCATCCCCTGCTAAAAATGTAGCCACATCACCTGTTAACTTCGGTAAGAAACCGTGACTAGCGGTACTTGCATTATTTGTAGTTGAATCTGCAAAACTAATATCAGCATCTTTTATGGTGTCCCAAGCACCTGTTCCATCCATAAAGGTAGTATGGACATTGTTTAGCTTTGGTAAAAACCCGTGTTTCGTAGTAGAAGAATTCCCTGTAGTAATATCTGTCAGAGTCAAGTTCGTATCGGTTACAAGATTAGAAACTGCTATTTTCTTTGTAACAGGTGAACCCGCTACATCATCAACAATCGGTAAAATGTCTGTAGCAGAAGCAGAAGTTAATTCTGTTAATTGAGTAATTTTTTTATCTGTCATTTTTTTATATTTACCTCCTAAATAAACGGATTCATATTCTTATCTTGAACTATCCAATTGAAGTCAATAATTCCACCAACTGTTACAGTAAAGCTAATGATAGTGCAAGTTTTTTTCTGTAAATTCGGTCAAGTTCTCCCAACGGTTTGTTAATGTTCCAGCGGAAAGCTGTGGATATGTGGACGGAGAAAGCACCGCCCACATATCCACAGTTACTACTACGACGATTGCCCCGTCCCAACGTTC
>Ga0208695_1000212_pt1 | contig 76811 bp, 60 predicted proteins | sample AD_UKC111_MetaG_FD_184449 | JGI IMG/M metagenome (GOLD analysis project Ga0208695, IMG submission 184449) | Active sludge microbial communities of municipal wastewater-treating anaerobic digesters from Hong Kong - AD_UKC111_MetaG (SPAdes)... | ecosystem: Engineered > Bioreactor > Anaerobic >... | reverse complement strand
GCTTCCAAAGCACACACTCCTCCTCCTGATCATCCTTGGAGAAAGTTCAACCTTAAATCAAATGCCCCCTCTAAAGGGGACATTCTTACTTTGTCTAACTAGGTGACATTTTAACTTTGGGCTAACAGGAAGAAACAAGAGCTTTTCTTGGTTTATGAATACAGCTAGAGCATATAGGTTTACTCTCAGTTACCAATAAGTAAGCACTTCAGGAAAGTCTACAGGGGAATTATCTCCTTTCGCTGAAATTCTGATGGGTACTGAAAGTTATTAGTAAAATTTTGAGATTATGAATTGTAATTGGTTCCAGACTGTTTGGATTAATTTAGAGGATCACTGATCTACGACAATGCGATCCACATTGATAAGCGAACTGTTGTAATTGGCGACGTTGCTGTATAGCGTACAGTAGAGACGAACGATTTTACCGTTCGGGTGATCATTTTTGAAATATCGAAAGGCAGAGGGTGTTTCTTCAAGGTAGCAGCACCGATCGATCACCGGCTTGACCTTCCATTTTTCAAACGGTTCTTTGATCAGGATCAGGTCATGCCGGTTGTGCTGCATTGAAAGAATGGAGACGATTTACCTGCACAAAGAAGGATTGTTCCGACCGATGGTCACCGCCTGACTGATCTGCCGCATGGATCCCCCCCCCCGCAAAAACACAGGCGCCACTCGTATATAAAACGCGCAGGTAATCCTTACTGGGGCGGTATCCATTCACCGCCAGGATCAGATCATTCATTTGCCTGCCTCGAGTAAATCTTCCACGGTATGATTAACGACATGGTTTACGCTTAGGGAATGTACCATTGATCAATTCGCTCCTCCATGAGCGGATACACCCTTTGTCACGGAAAGTCTGAAGAGCTGTCATCGCTGCCAGAGGGGTTGCTGCCACCTGGGTAAAAGAAAGGTTTTTAGTTTTCAACACGACCAGGGATTTCGATGGCAGTCATTCTAAAGTTCAAAAGTGCCACTTATGAAGTTAGCATAGCCTCAATCAGATGAATAACTGATTATCCCAAGAAAGGATGATGACTAACCCCTGGCTCGTAACTGACATGATCTAGAGGTGATAAAACCTTTACAGGCAGTTCGGCTTGAAAACCAGGAAAAAATCACCCGAGGACAATTAATTTGACGTTCTTAATTGCTGTTAGAAAATCAACCCAGCTTAGGTAATTTTGCCTTTATCTCGTTGGTGAGTGTTTTTCTAGTTTGGTCAGAAAGAGCTGATGAAACTTTGGCAAGCAAAGCTCTGGTTTTTGGATCCAATTTGGAATACTTGTGGAGGATATTCTTAATATCTTTCAAATTTTGCTGGGGGTTGAATCTGATCGATGCTCCTTCAGACGCGCCAAGGATCTCGAAGAATGCTTCAAGGAACGTTTCTCTCTCTGGAACCGGGATATCTGTTATCCAGGTTTCCAAGATTTGTTCGATCATTTTTGCAGTAGTGGATAGCTTTCCAGGGATGAATCGGTTTTGTTCCACTTCCCAATTGAAAGCGTTGTGCTGATTCATCAACCAACTCTGGCTGGAGATGACGGTTTGTTTGCCGAATGGATCTAGTAATAAACCCACCATGGATTCTGCGGGGATATAATTCGAGACTTTTTTTTCATTATTTGCGAAGGATGTTCGTTTTGTGATCGAAAAATCAAAACCGGGACCGTCAAAGTTGATGATCCTAGAAATTCGATACTGGAGGAGTGAGTTCACATGGGTTCCCGCGTAAACCGCGAGGTTACCACCTTTAGAATGTCCGCAGATGATGAATTTACCCGAAAACAGACTAATTGATTTTTCCAGGTATTTCCGTGCGGCTTCCTGTGCGGGGATTTGTTCGAGGTAAGCCAGCTGGAAATCTTCCTTCCAGCCCATCACCGAGTTATCCGTGCCACGAAAGGCGATCACTTTATCGTTTGCAGAGGTCTTTAATTCAAACATAACCGCGCCGAACTGCCGTCCTACCGTGAAATCAAGATCTTCGTCGTATTTGGACATACGTACGTTAGTGAAACGCGCACAACCCGCGGCTTGCTCCAGTAAATTCATTAGTTCAAGGTTGAAAGATGCGCTTGCGGTTGAACTAAGATCTTTTGCTTTTACTGTCGTTTTCTCGTTATTTTTTAGAAACTTTTCGGCAACTTCTCGAAGAGGTAGATTCTTGCTTGAGTCAATTCCGGGCAAGATATCCTTATATGGCAAATAGCTTAGTAATGAAAAGATCAGAGCATCAATTTCGTTGACTGGATCTTGAGTGAAGCTGAGATCACCCCGCCAGGATAGATAATCTTTAATCGTACTCATGCATCCCTCCGATAATTTCATCTGTCAAATAATTTGGTTAAGTAAACATGTCAGTAAATTTGGAGACACTATGGACAATTTTATAGCAAGACAGGGATTCAAGATATATTTCGAACAAAATTGCTTGGCTTCTATTCAATATTTGGATGTTAAGCGTGAAGATTTCCTTTTTTTGCATTAAACAACTAAAGAGCGGTATACTCCTTGAAATTCATCAGTCATATAAAATCTATAATTGCACGCCGGAGTGATTCATGGAAGATAAGCAACTGGTAATCAAAAAGTCCATTCCGTTGGGCGCCAAAATCTGGGCTGCGATCATCATCTTTGGATTTATGGGGCAGATCGCCTGGGCGGTTGAGAACACTTACTTTTCAACCTACATTCAGCAGAGGATCACTGCCGATAGTTGGGCGACTTCTGCAACAGTGATTTTCTCTGCGATTTTTGCGACGATCGCATCCATCCTGGGAGGGGCGTTAAGCGACCGGATTGGAAGGCGACGACCATTCATTTGTTGGGGTTATTTCGTATGGGGCCTGCTGACCATGGCTTTTGCCCTGTTTGGCGATAAAGCTTATGTTGGCGATGCACAGTTGATCACCTCTGTGGTGATCATTTTCGTAGCCATGGATTCTTTGATGTCGTTTGTGGGAAGCATGGCCAATGACGCAGCATATAGCGCCTGGCTGACCGATGTAACCGACGTGACCAATCGATCGTTTGTCGACATCGTCGTCGGGTTGTTCCCACTCCTCGCTATGGTGGTAATCCTGGTAGGATTCAGCGGTCTGGCAAACAGTGGACATTGGTCGCTGTTCTTTGCAATTCTCGGCGGCGTTCCGGCACTCTCGGGCCTCGTTGGATTGCTGTTTTTCCGCGATAGCCCAAACCTAAAACCCTCCAAAGATGGCACCTACCTCAAACAGGTAGCTTATGGTTTCAAATGGGAAACCATCAAGAACAACAAAATGATCTATGTGTGCTTTCTGGCGATCTTCTTCTCAAGCCTCGCCATGCAGACATGGATGCCTTACATGATCAGTATCATCATTGATACTCTGCAAATTGATTATGTGATGCCGATCCTGATTGTAATTTTAGCTTCAGCTTTGCTGTCAGTCGTTGCCGGTAAATTAATGGATAAGTATGGAAAAGAGAAGTTTTATTATCCCGTCGTTATTATTGAGGCACTGGGTGGACTGGTTGCCTACCTCACGAAATTCGTACAGGGGCAGCCTGGACCAACCACTGCATTTCTTGTTGTAGGCGGTACGATGATCATGGGCGGCTCGCTAATGATCGGCGGGTTGTTTATGGCTTCCACCAGGGATTACACGCCAGAAGGCAGGGCTGGTAGCTTTATGGGTATCAAGATGATTATCTGCATCATGCTTCCGATGGTGATTGGTAGTTTTATTGACCCGATCATAATCCAAAAGACAGCACTGATGCCCAGCGCAGAGTTCATCCAGTTACATCCGACATATTCTGGCAGCTACCTTTATCCACATGAGTTGTTCCTTTGGGCGGGGATTATCGCATTCCTGGTATTGATACCGACATACTTTGTCAAGAAAGACACGAAGCACATTAGAAGGCAAAAACTGGAAGAATTGCATCTCATCAATAATAAATAACTATTAACACAAATTGTTTTGAATTATCGAGAATCAAAAAGAGCGTGATACGTTGCACCACGCTCTTTCAATTTCCCATGTATCAGAATCTCGCTTATGAATGGGTTTTGCTCGTAAATCGAAACATCGCTTCCTGCTTCTTCCAGGACCGCGCTCATCATCACCCCGAAAGCACCTTCCCTAATGATGAGATTACCTATTTTTTTCTGTATATGGTGCCTTCAATCATGTAATGAGATAATTATGAATGGTGAATCAAATACTCTATCCTTAGATCAATTATTTTTATTAGTAATCTATTCCAATGAAAATTTTGGACGGTAATAATCATTGCTTTCACATATCTATGAATCGGCATATTGTGAAATTGTTTCAAGGAATCCATGAAAAATCCAAATCGCTCACAACTTAGCAGACTTGTAGTGAGTTGATTTTATCTCAATCAAAAATTCGGTAATTTGGTTTAGGTTGGATTTGTTTATCTCGTATTACTTTTACCTAACATTACAGTAATTGATGAATTAATCCCCTGATATTTTTCACCTAAAATGTAGTAGACAATACATAAACAATTTCTCCTCAGAGCAGAGTAGTATGGAATTCATTAAGGTATTGTTGCAGAACTTATGTAAAATAGAGTTGTAACGCATGATAGATATGCTGCTTTTTATAGGAGATTGCAAATGCCTTTCAACGATAATGCTCAACTGGACCCTTCACAAATTCAAGACCGACGCGGCAGCGGTGGTGGAGGTTTTGGCGGCAGGGGTAGGCGGATCGCTTTTGGGGGTGGAGGGTGTGGTCTGTTGGTACTCATTATCATTGCAATCATGTTTGGCTTCAATCCATTACAACTATTGGGTATGGTCGATACAGGTGAAGCCACCGTGGCACCATCCACTGGGGATATCTCTGGCCTGGCAGCTGAATGCCAGACTGGCGCGGATGCCAACACCCGCCAGGAATGTGCTGTTGTTGGTTATGTGAACAGCATCCAGGCTTATTGGTCGGATGAATTTGCTGCTCAGGGGATCCAATACACAGAAGCCCAAACCGTTCTTTACTCTGATTACACGGATGCCGCCTGCGGTTATGCCCAGAGCGCGATGGGCCCCTTCTACTGTCCGACTGATCAGACCGTTTACCTGGATATGAGCTTCTTCAGCGACCTTCAAACCCAATATGGCGCCCAGGGTGGCCCTTTTGCTGAAGCGTATATTCTGGCTCACGAATATGGGCATCATGTTCAGGACTTGCTTGGAATATTGGATAGCTCAAGTAATTCATCAGACGATTCAATTCTTATTGAGCTTCAGGCAGATTGTTTAGCCGGGGTTTGGATGAATCACGCTGTTGAGACCGGGTATTTGGAACAGGTCACTTCCGAAGAAATCGCTCAGGCTCTCAATGCCTCCGCGGCGGTCGGTGACGACCGCATCCAAAAAGAGACCCGGGGATACATTACCCCCGAGACCTGGACGCACGGGTCATCCGAACAACGCCAGGCCGCGCTCGAGGATGGTTATTATTCCGGCGATATTGATTCTTGCGAGACACCGGGTTGGCAATAAAGGGTACGCTTTTTAACACTTGATCCGTGTTAATTCGCGGTGGTATTCATCACCGCGAATTTGATTTAATTCCGTTAAGTATGATGATGACTTTTATGAAAAAGGAATTTTGACGAAATACCAACTTACCTACCTTGCATTAAGTAATTACGAGCGATAAAATAGAGCAGTATCAGAAAACCCCGGCAATTCAGGAGAACATATGAAAAAGTCAAAATCTGAGATCAACCAACGCGTCAATGAGATCCTGGCGAAATTGAGCCTTGAAGAAAAAGTTGGACAACTCGCCCAGATCAGTGGCGCTGACTTTATGCCCGGCCCAAAAGCCGAAGACACCATCCGCAAAGGCATGGCTGGTTCGGTCTTGTGGCTGAATGATACCAAACGGTTTAATGAGTTGCAGAAGATCGCTGTTGAAGAAAGCCCTTCTGGCATTCCATTGCTTTTTGCTCTCGATGTGATACATGGATATCGTACCATCTTTCCTGTACCGTTGGCGATGGCTTCTTCCTGGGATCCAACAGTTCCAGAAAAGGCGCAAACGATCGCAGCTCGCGAAGCCCGTGCGGCTGGTTTGCACTGGACCTTTGGCCCCATGCTCGACATCGCCCGTGATGCCCGTTGGGGACGAATTGTCGAAGGAGCTGGCGAGGATCCGTTCCTCGGAGCGGCCATGGCGGCTGCCCAGGTCCGGGGGTTCCAGGGTGAGAGTATTTCTGACCCTGAACGTGTTGTAGCCTGTGCCAAGCACTTTGCCGGATATGGTTATTCGGAAGGTGGGCGCGATTACGATCCGGCTTACGTTACTGAAGCACAATTGCGCAATATAGTGTTCCCGCCATTCAAGGCGGCTGTGGACGCCGGAGTCGGCACCTTCATGAGCGCCTATATGGATTTGAACAACGTACCAGCCAGTGGTAATCGATGGTTGTTGACAGATATTCTCCGCACGGAAATGGGATTTGAAGGCTTTGTGGTCAGTGATGCCATGGCGATTGGAAATATGGTTGTCCAGGGGCATGCCCGTGATAAACGCGACGCTGCCGAACGGGCGATCAATGCCGGTCTCAATATGGATATGGCATCCAGTTCTTACATCGAAAACTTGGTCAGTCTGGTTAAAGACGGCTCTGTCTCCATGGAGCAGCTTGAAGCCATGGTTCGCCCAATCCTCGCCGTCAAAGTGGAAATGGGACTCTTTGAAAACCCCTATGTGAATGAAAACCTGTTGGCAAAAGTTGTTGCAAGAGCAGATCATCGTCAGGCATCGCGCGAATTGGCAGCCCGGTCCATGGTATTGCTGCGAAACGAGGGTGGATTGCTGCCTTTGTCCAAGACAATTAAGAATGTCGCTGTCATCGGCCCGTTGGCTGATTCAATGGAGGCCACTGAAGGTTCCTGGATGGTGTTTGGGCATACCCCGGCTGCAGTGACCGTGCTCGAGGGTATCCGTGCCAAACTCCCTGGAGCTAACATCACCTACGCCCCCGGTCCTGAAATTAAACGTGATATCCCGGCTCAGTTTGATGATTTCATGCCCGGCGCGAATGTCCCGGCGCAGACACCTGAAGCTGCTGAAGAAGCTTTCAAGACCGCGGTTGAGACAGCGAAGTGTGCCGATGTGGTGATCATGGTGCTCGGTGAACGCGATAATATGGCCGGTGAGTTCGCTTGCCGCAGTTCGCTTGACCTTTCTCACCGCCAGGAAGAGCTTCTCGAAGCTGTTTGCGCTCTCGGTAAACCGGTGGTGCTGGTATTGCTCAATGGGCGTCCACTCAGTATCAACTGGGCGGCTGAGCATGTTCCTGCCATTCTGGAAGCCTGGGAACCCGGTACGGAGGGTGGAAACGCCATCGCGGATATACTTTTTGGTGACGTGAATCCAGGCGGTAAGCTGCCCGTACTATTCCCGCGTAGCGCCGGCCACTCGCCAATGTATTACGCGCGTAACCTTTCGCATCTTCCTGAAAGCCATCCACAGTACAAGTCGCGCTATTGGGATCAACCGACAACTCCGTTGTATCCCTTTGGCTTTGGTTTAAGCTATACCACGTTTGAGATTTCCAACCTGAAGCTCGCGGAAACCAAGATTAAGATTGGACAATCGTTCACACTGACTGTCGACGTGACCAATACAGGGAAAGTTGAAGGCGATGAAGTTGTCCAACTCTATATCCATCAGAAGTGGGGCACGGATACCCGACCCATGCGCGAGTTGAAAGGATTCAAACGGATCAACCTTCAGCCCGGCGAAAAGAAGGCCGTTGTTTTCCAGCTCAGCCCAAACGAGTTGAGTTATTGGAGTACAAAGGTTGGAAAGCGCATTCAGGATACCGCAGAGTTTGACTTGTGGGTTGGCAGCGATTCAGAAGCGACGCTGCACGCTGAATTCGAAGTGGTCAATTAATTTAAGTTTATGCATATCAATGGGGCACCTGATGGGTGCCTCATTGTAATTTAAGACCATATTTGAGTATTTTAATCTAACAAAAAACATCAGCAATATCAGATTGGGGAAAACCTATTGACTTTCGATTCAGAAATTGCTATATTATGTGAGCGGTCACGTGACCGCTCACATTTCTGAGTCAACAAAAGCGCACAATTGGTGAAACCTTGATCAAAAATAGTAATAAATCCACTATTTATGATGTCGCCGAAAAAGCAGGAGTCTCACGGCAAACGGTTTCACGTGTCATTAATAATCGGCAGGACGTGTCTGATGAAACCCGCAAGCGGGTAAAAGAGGTGATGGCTGAGCTCAACTACCAACCCAATGCGGTCGCGCAAAGTCTCAGCCGTCAAAAAAGTTATCTCTTCGGTGTCGTCACTGCTGGATTGAAGTACATTGGCCCATCCAGAACACTTAGTGGAATAACCAATAAAACCGAAGAATTGGGTTATGGTTTGCTCCTTAAAGAGATGGAATACTCCAACTCGGCCAATGTGATTCCTTTACTGGATTGGTTTAAATCGCATCAGGTGGATGGAATTATCTGGGCAGCACCCGAGATAGAAGACAATCGTCGCTGGGTCAGGGATGTTTTCCCACTCATCGATATTCCGATCATTTTCCTAACCATGGAAGAGCAGAAGAATGTAACAGTGGTCACTACTGATAACTTTACAGGTTCAAAGGAAGCAGTAAATCATCTGCTCAAACACGGCAGGAGAAATATTGGCCATATATCTGGCCCATTAAATTGGTGGGAAGCCCGGGAAAGGAAGAGGGGTTGGGAAACTGCCCTTGCAGAGGGTGGTATCGAAGTGACTGATCGTATGTGGACCCAAGGGAATTGGTCGCCAAAAAGTGGAAGATCAGCTTTTCTTGAGTTGATTGAGAAATTTCCAGAAATGGATAGCATTTTTGTCGGCAATGATCAGATGGCATTAAGTGTTTTACAGTCATCTTTGAAATTAGGCAAAAGAGTGCCGCAGGACTTATCAGTAATTGGATTCGACGGTATTGCCGATTCTGAATTTTATAGCCCCTCTTTGTCAACAGTATCTCAAAACCAGGACGAATTAGGAAGAATTGCTGTTGCTGAGTTGGTTTCACAGATCGAGAGCGAATTATCCGACAACAAGGTGGTGGAACCAAAGTACATCACAATTCAACCAGAGCTAATTATTCGTGAGAGTTCGTAAATTCATGTAAAGGAGGTGGTAATCATTCTTATCTTCTTAAATTGGAAATGCTCTAATTGATTAGAGGCCAACCAGAGCATTCCCAGGGTGACGATTATTCTCATACGAAATGAGATATGTCGCCAAAGTGATTTTAACTCAAAACTAACAAATTGTAATTGGAGGAGAGTATGTTAAAAAAGAACGTGTTGAAAGTTGTTATGCTTTTCGCAATTCTCGCGATGGTGTTGAGCGCATGCGGAAACGCAGCAAAACCCGCTGCCACCCAGGCAGCTGTTGCCCCCACTGAAGCTGCTGCTGCGAAACCCTTCGGGCAGGCATCCTGCGCACCGAACTGTGGTTATAAAGATTTGGTTTTGTGCTTCCCCCAACTTGGCGCTGAGAGCGACTGGCGTACTGCCGATACCGCTTCATTCAAAGATGAAGCCGCAAAAGATGGCTTTACATTGGTCTTCTCCGATGCCCAGCAGAAACAGGAAAACCAGATCTCTGCAGTGCGCGCCTGCATTCAGCAGGGTGTGAGCGTGATTGCTCTGCCGCCTGTAGTTGAAGATGGTTGGGACGCAGTTCTGACTGAAGCTTTCAATGCTGGTATCCCTGTCATCATTGTGGATCGCTCCGTATCTGCTGATCCTTCCCTGTATGTTTCCCACATCGGTTCCGATATGGAACTCGAGGGAAAACGCGCTGCTGAAGAATTCAACAAGAAATTCCCCGATGGCGCCAAAATCTTGGAACTCTCCGGAACCACTGGCTCTGGTGCTGCAGTTGGCCGCGCAAAGGGTTTCCGCGAAGCTTTGAACGCCAATATCGAGATCATTGATTCCCAGACTGGTAACTTCACCCGCGCCGAGGCTGTTCCTGTGATGCAGGCCTTCCTCCAGAAATACAAACCCGGTGTTGATTTCCAGGGCATTTTCATTCACAATGATGATATGGGCCTCGGTGCCATTGAAGCTTTGAAAGCCGCTGGCGTGAATCCCGGCGATCTCTTCATCGTCTCCGTTGATGGTACTCGTGGTGGTTTCCAGGCCATGGTTGATGGTTGGTTCCAGGCTGATGTCGAATGCAATCCGTTGCTCGCTCCGCAGGTTGTTGAAATGGCTCTGAAGATCATGAATGGTCAACCCGTTGACAAGAACGTTCTGACCGATGAGACTGTTTACTACCCCGAGAATGCTGCTGAACTGCTTCCGACTCGCAAGTACTAAACCGCTTCTCAAATAAGGTCTCCAGTCAATATCGGAGATTGAGATAAAAGACGGGGAGCGGCAGTGCAAGAACCAGTTGCCGCTCCCCGTTCAAAAGAAGGTCAAACGATTTGTACGGCTTACAAAGAATGAAAAGATTCATAGCAGCAGGGATCGATTGTAGCGCGGATAAATTCTAGAATTCTTACAAACCCGCAAATACATTTGGTCCAGACCTTGAGTCAAAACATGGCAGGAGAAATATGAAACAAAAGTCTCTTTTTCGGCGGTTTCGTGAAAGTCAATGTTTCTGGCCTTTTGTCGCCTGGATCATTATTCTGGCGTTTGATGCAATCATTGATCCCACCTTTTTCCGGCTTGGCATAATCCAGGATCCTGTGTATGGAAATCATCTATACGGGAATCTTGTTGACATCTTTAATAATGGCGCGCCATTGATGTTGGTGGCAATTGGTATGACGCTGGTGATTGCTACAGGAGGAATCGATCTTTCTGTAGGTGCAGTCATCGCGATTTCTGCCGCGATGGGCGCGGTATTGATTAACCCAGCGCTGGGAAACCAGCTCATTTCGAATGAAATTCTAACAAAGAATGCGACGAACACACCATTGCCACTTATCATTCTGGCTGATCTTGCAGCCGGAACTTTGTGTGGTTTATGGAATGGCTTGCTCGTTTCCAGAGGGAAGATTCAACCGATGGTAGCAACTCTCATCCTGATGGTAGCAGGACGGGGTATCGCCCAGTTAATCACCAATGGGCAGATCATGACCATCTACTATACTCCTTATTACTGGTTTGGGAATGGCTATATTTTGGGTCTTCCAGTTTCTATTTACATTGTTGCGTTGGTCTTGATCCTTGGTTGGATTCTGGTCAGAAAAACTTCGATTGGTTTATTCATCGAATCAGTGGGTATCAACGCAAAATCTGCCTATTACAGCGGCATCAATGAAAAGAACGTGAAACTGATCGCTTATATGTTCTGCGGATTCTGCGGTGCCATCGCCGGTTTAATCTTGAGTTCTTACGTCCATAGCGCTGATGGTAATAACAATGGGCTTTATTACGAGTTGGATGCCATCCTTGCTGTGGTTATGGGGGGAACCTTGATGACCGGTGGCCGATTCAACCTGTTGGCTAGCACGATTGGAGCGGTGGTGATTTGGACATTCACTGTGACCGTTTATCACCTGGGTGTTCCCGCGAACGCGCTCATGGCAGCCAAGGCCATTCTGGTACTTGTGGTCATTTTACTCTACTCAGATTATATGCGGCGATTTATGAACAGAATTTCCGAGCAAAGAGGTGCCAAACATGAAACAACGAATTAAGTTCATTCTTCTGCGTTTTGGCCCTTTGCTTCTGACCTTCGCGGTATTTGTACTAGTCTATTTTGTCGGTGGGCAGTTGTACCCAGCCATGAAAAAACCACAAGTGTTCTTCAATCTCTTCATTAATGATTCGAGCCTGCTCCTTGTATCAATCGGAATGACGCTCGTAATCCTCACTGGTGGCATGGATCTTTCTGTGGGTGGAGTGATTGCTCTTACAAGCACTGCCTCAGCAGTGATGCTACGCGAGGGAGCAAGTCCTTATGTGGTTATCCCATTGATGATCTTGATTGGTGTGAGCCTGGGAGCGTTGATGGGTTGGATCATTCAAGATTTGAAAGTTCAGCCTTTCATTGCAACACTGATGGGATTGTTCTTTGCGCGTGGCATGGCGTATATCATCAGCCTAACCTCGGTTAGCATCAAGAACCCTCTCTACATGAAAATCGCTTTGACCCCGATCTACATTCCCTTTTTCGAGAAAACTTACGTTTACGTCACCACTCTGGTGGGACCGATCATGTTGCTCGTAGCGATCTATATAAGTTTCTTCACCCGCTTTGGTCGTACCCTTTACGCGATCGGAAGTAATGAACAGTCGGCCATTCTGATGGGTCTGCCGGTTAGGAGAACCAAGATTTTGGTGTATGCATTCAGCGGACTTTGTTCCTCTCTTGGAGGCATCGTCTTCAGTATGTCACTGTTAGCTGGGTATGGACAATTCGCATCCGGAATGGAACTGGATTCGATCGCCGCGGTTGTCATCGGCGGAACATCGCTTGCAGGCGGAATGGGCAATGTCATTGGGACACTCTTTGGGGTGTTGATTCATGGCACAATCGTCTCGATCCTTCAATTCAATGGCACACTCAGCTCATGGTGGACCAGGATTGGTGTCGGTCTGTTGACATTGATCGCAATTGGTATCCAAAGCGTATTTTATATTCGGAAAAAGCGATCAGATAAGACACCATAAATCTTCTCGATCGACCCGAAAGAAACTAAAAGTAACTGTCTGAAAGGCATTGAGGCTAAGTATGGCTGAGAAAACAAATGAGATTATAAAAATGGAAGGGATTTGCAAATCCTTCCTTGGAGTACAGGCGCTGGATAGTGTTGATTTTTCTCTGCTACAGGGAGAAATCCACGCGCTGGTGGGTGAGAATGGTGCCGGAAAATCGACCTTGATCAAGGTTCTTACTGGCGTAGAGCAACCCGATGAAGGCACGATTTTCATTAATAATCAGAAAACCACGATCCACTCTCCCGGGCAGGCGCAGACACTTGGCATTAGTACGGTTTATCAAGAGGTCAACCTTTGCCCTCATTTGAGTGTGGCGGAAAATATCTTGATCGGTCGAGAGCCACATAAATTTGGGTTTATCGATAATCGGGCAATGAACAACCAGGCAAGAGAGATTCTCCTTGGCCTTGGGGTGGATCTGGATGTCACCCAAACATTAGGAACCTGCTCAGTAGCCGTACAACAAATGGCAGCGATCGCTCGCGCGCTTGAGATTTCTTCAGCGAAGGTATTGGTGTTGGATGAACCGACCTCCAGCCTGGACGTTAATGAAACTGAGCAACTATTCACGGTGATGCGCCGGTTGAAAAGTGAGGGAGTGGCGATCATCTTCATTACCCACTTCCTGAACCAGATCTACGAAATTGCCGATCGGATCACTGTGCTTCGCAATGGTAAATTGGTTGGCACCTATGAAGTCAAGAAACTACCGAAACTCGAATTAATCACAAAGATGATTGGCCGTTCACTGGTTGAATACGATGAGATGGTCGCGATAAAGAAAGAAAGCCGAAAATTCATCAAAGGTGACGCCTGGTTTGTTGCCAATCAATTGACTGATTCTGCTTGCATTGAACCATTTGATCTGAACTTGAAGGCTGGAGAAGTGTTGGGGCTGGCAGGATTACTGGGTTCAGGCAGAACTGAGGTTGCCCAATTGCTATTTGGAGTCAACCATCCCACTAGCGGATCGTTAATGATCGATGGAGAAGAGGTCAAAGAGCATTCTCCTCTCAAGTCGATCGGCTTGGGTATCGGTCTCTGCCCGGAAGATCGCAAGGATGCGGGTATTATTGGTGAATTGACCGTACGCGAGAATATCATCCTGGCAATGCAGGCCGGCCTGGGATGGTTCAAATTTTTGCGAATCCAGGAACAATATGCCATTGCCGACAAGTATATTAAATTGCTCAATATCGCCACACCTTCAGCCGATCAGTTGGTGAAGAATTTGAGCGGCGGGAATCAGCAAAAAGTGATCCTGGCTCGCTGGTTGGCGACCAACCCGCGTTTGCTCATCTTGGATGAGCCCACCCGCGGCATCGATGTGGGCGCTAAAGCAGAGATCCAGAAGCTCGTTCTTTCCCTGGCTGAGGAAGGAAAATCTTGTATTTTCATTTCATCCGAATTGGAAGAAGTACTGCGTACCAGTCACCGCGTGGCAGTGATGCGTGAACGTAAGATGGTCGCTGAATTCACGGATGAATCGGGTGATGAGATCATGCAGGCCATCGCCGGAAGTGGATCGTAAGCGACAATTCACCGATTCGAGGAAACACTCATTATTTGATGATCGACATAAAGAAATTGTCATTAACCATGCATTTCAAAGGAACGGCTTGACCAATGGAAAATATTGCTGAACCGCTGGAAAAAAAGAATAGGAAAACTGAATTTCTGGGAATCGAAATTGGTTCCACGCGGATAAAGGCTGTTTTAATTGGAACTGACCATAAACCTATTGTCAGCGGTAGCCATGATTGGGAAAACCAATATGAAAATGGGATCTGGACTTACCCCGAAGAAGCGATTTGGTCAGGGTTACAGGATTGTTTCTCGAAACTAAAAGTGGCTTATCAAACAAAATTCAGTGTTCCGCTCACGACAATCTCTGGGATCGGCATCAGTGCAATGATGCATGGTTATCTTGCCCTCGATAAAAACGGACGACTCCTCGTTCCTTTCAGAACATGGCGCAACACGATGACCGGTGCTGCATCAGAACGATTGAGCGATCTTTTCCAGTTCAATATTCCACAGCGCTGGAGCATTGCTCACCTGTATCAGGCGATACTCAATGATGAACCGCATGTGGCTGAGATTGAATATCTGACAACGCTCGCGGGTTACATTCATTGGAAATTAACTGGGAAGAAGGTCCTTGGTATTGGTGATGCATCGGGTATGTTCCCGATTAACAGTATGGGAAATGACTACGATGACGCGATGGTCAGTATGTTTGATCATCTAGTTGCTGAAAAGAAGTACCCGTGGAGACTTCGTCAGATCTTGCCTGAACCATTGCTGGCCGGTTCTGACGCAGGCGTATTAACTCAGGAAGGTGCCAATTTACTTGATGCGAGTGGCGAACTTCAACCAGGGATTCCGCTTTGCCCGCCCGAAGGAGATGCCGGTACCGGCATGGTTGCGACCAACAGCGTGGCAGAACGCACCTGCAATATCTCGGCGGGGACATCAATCTTTGCCATGGTTGTTCTGGAGAGGCCTTTATCGAAGTTGTATCCCGAAATTGACATGGTGACGACGCCAGCAGGAAAACCAGTAGCCATGGTTCATGCCAACAATTGCACCTCGGATATCAACGCCTGGATGAACTTATTTGATGAGCTGCTGGAATCATTCAAGACTTACATCGATCAAAATACCATCTATGAAGTTCTTTTCAACAAGGCTTTAACTGGTGATCCGAATTGTGGTGGGTTGTTGGCGTACAACTTCTTCTCTGGAGAACCTATTGTCCATCTTGAAAAAGGCGCGCCGTTATTCGTTAGAACCCCAGAGAGCAATTTCTCACTGGCGAACTTTATGCGAGTTCAACTTTTTTCAAGCCTTGGAACGATGAAGATGGGGATGGATATTCTTTTTAATCATGAGAATGTCGGATTGGATCAAGCTTTGGGACATGGGGGTTTCTTCAAGACACGTGGTGTTGGGCAAAAGATCATGGCTGCTGCCTTGAACGTCCCGGTTTCGGTCATGGAAACTGCTGGTGAAGGGGGGGCATGGGGAATCGCCCTGTTATCGGAATACCAGTGCTGCCGGACGGATGGTGAGACCCTGCAATCGTACCTTTCAAATCAAATATTCGCAAATGAAAATCGGATCACAGTAAAACCAGATCCGGTTGACGTTGAAGGTTTCAGAGAATTCATGGATCGGTTTATCAAAGGTTTGGCTATTGAACAAACCGCAGTAGAAAAGCTTTAGTAAGAAGAGAGCTTATACTCTTAGTTTATTTTTGGGAGTCCAGGATGATATCAATCAAGGAACAAGAAATTTGGTTTATCGTTGGTTCACAACTTTTGTATGGAGACGGTGTCTTATCCACAATAGCCAAACGTGGGCAGGAAATGGCCGATTATATCGACGCGAGTCCAAATATCCCGTGTAAATTCGTGTATAAGGGAGCCATTAAATCGAACGAGGAAGTCACCGCGATTATTAAAGAAGCCAATAGCAATGACAGTTGTGTCGGAATTGTCACCTGGTGTCATACATTTTCCCCATCAAAGATGTGGATCAATGGATTGGCCCGGTTACAAAAACCGTTTTGTCATTTCGCCACCCAGTATCACGTGGAAATTCCCAATGATGAAATTGACATGGATTTCATGAACTTGAACCAGGCGGCACATGGCGATCGTGAACATGGTTTCATCGGGGCCAGATTACGATTGAACCGTAAGGTGATCGTCGGACATTGGAAAGATGATGAAGTTCTAAAGGAACTTGGTCAATGGATGCGCGCCGCGGTCGGGTATAAAGTCAGTCAGAACCTATCTGTCGTCCGTTTTGGCGATAATATGCGCGAAGTGGCGGTAACTGAGGGAGACAAGGTTGAAGCTCAGATAAAACTGGGTTGGCAGGTGAACACCTGGCCGGTTGGTGAGTTGGCTAACGAAATTAACAAAGTTACCGAAGCTGAAGCTCTCGCCAAAGTTGAAGAATATAAAAATGCCTACACAATTAAGACGGATAATTTCCACGCGGTGGTTTATCAAGCAAAGGAAGAAATCGCAATCGAGCGCATTCTTAATCGCGAAAACGCATCAGCTTACACGAATACATTCCAGGACCTTTGGGGTATGGAGGAATTGCCGGGTATCGCGTCTCAGCATCTGATGCAAAAAGGGTATGGATATGGCGCGGAAGGTGATTGGAAGATGTCGGCCATGGTTCATATCATCAAAGCAATGACCCAGGGACTCACGGGGGGCAGTACCTTCATGGAAGACTACACCTATCATTACAAAAAGGGTTATGAGTTTTCACTTGGCGCCCATATGTTGGAGGTTTGCCCCTCCATTGCAGCGTCAAAACCCCGTGTTGAAGTTCACCCACTGGGAATCGGTGATCGGGAACCGCCAGCGCGGCTCGTTTTTGAAGGACATCCAGGTGATGCTATTGTGGTGTCTCTGATCGATATGGGCGGTCGTTTACGCATGATCGTCCAGGATATCGAATGCGTCAAGCCGATCATGTCCATGCCCAATTTACCGGTAGCCCGGGTGATGTGGAAGATCAAACCAAACCTACGTGAGGGTATTCGCCAGTGGATCACAGCCGGAGGCGCTCATCACACAGTGCTTTCCTTTGACGCTTCAGCGCAGATGCTTGAAGATTGGGCAGAAATGATGGATATTGAATATGTTCATCTCGGCGAAAAGATCACCACTACTGAATTGAAGCAACAACTTCGAGTGAACGATCTGCTGTGGAAACTGAGGTAATATGCTCGAGTCGTTGAAGGAACAGGTTCTTGAAGCCAACCTTGCCTTGCCAAAATTCGGTCTGGTCGTATTTACTTGGGGGAATGTATCAGGGTTTGACCGTGAACGTGGTTTACTTGTGATCAAACCCTCCGGGGTAAATTACGGGGAACTCACACCTGAGAAAATGGTGGTCATTGACCTCAATGGCAAGGTGATCGAAGGAAACTTGAAACCTTCATCAGATACTCCTACTCATATCGAGCTTTACAGGGCCTTTCCCGGGGTCAACGGAATCGTTCATACTCACAGCCGGTGGGCGACCAGCTTCGCTCAGGCTACCAGGTCAATTGAGCCAACCGGTACCACCCACGCGGATCATTTTTACGGTCCGGTTCCATGTACTCGGTCTTTGACGACAGCAGAGATCAACGGCAATTATGAACAAGAGACTGGGAAGGTAATTGTTGAAACACTAAATGGGATTGATCCTTTATCGGTACCTGCAGTTTTGGTGGCTAACCATGGGCCTTTCTGTTGGGCGGCAACTCCGATGAAAGCCGTGGAAAACGCTGTGGTTTTGGAAGAAGTCGCTTTTATGCAGTATCACGCGTTGGCGCTCAATCCTGACTTAAAAAACCTGCAAAGTGAATTATTGGATAAACACTTTTTACGTAAACATGGCAAGAACGCTTACTACGGCCAATCATCACAGGATAAACAATCATGAATAAAAAGATATTTCAAAACCAGGATTGCGTCGTGCTGGAAAATGCTGATTTGGAATTGCTTATTCCTGAAGCGATTGGTCCACGCGTGCTTTCCTTAAAATTCCGCGGGAGTGAAAACCTCTTTGCTGAACTGCCAGACTTCACCACCAGAAGACCTGATGGAGAACTTTATCACTTCTATGGTGGACATCGGCTATGGTTGACTCCTGAGGAACCGATGTTTTCCTATGGCCTCGATGACCAGCAGGTTCAAATCAGTGAAACACGGGACGGAATCTTGGTCAAGAAATCCATTGAACCTGAAACCGGCATCGAGAAGTCTCTCCTTTTTACCCTGGATGCGGACCATCCAAAATTAATAGTCACTCATAGACTATCGAACCATGGTACCGCATCCATCGATTATTCCGCCTGGGCGATCACCCAGTTAAAAACCGGGGGTATTGCCATCCTGCCGCAATCGGTTACTCCGACAGGGTTGCTGCCCAATCGCATGCTTGGATTGTGGCCATATACTGACTTGGCTTCACCGAGCTTGACATTGGGGAAAAGTTTCTTGCTATTACGAGCAAACTTAAGGAGTCCATTCAAGGTTGGCTTTCCAAATCCGCGTGGTTGGTTGGCATACTGGCAAAAAGGGATCCTGTTTGTCAAACGCGCGAATTTCGACCCATCAGCTCGTTACAGTGATTATGGATGCTCAAGCGAATGTTATTGCAATGAACAATTTATTGAACTCGAAACACTTGCTCCGTTAAAATCATTGGCCCCTGGTGAAACGATCACCCATGTTGAAACCTGGGAATTATTTGGTGATGTTCCTGAACCGAAAGATGAGGATACTGTTTGGAGAATGGTTGAAATGCTTGGGCTTGAAAAACAATAAAGGTTATTCAGGTTTCTTCTCCTATAAGTAATTAAAGAATCTTTTCTCCTTTCCTATAGAATGCACATGTACCAAATCACCACCTGCCAATTGGCAGGTGGTGATGAATTAAATGGATTAAGTTACATCGCATCCTTTTCGGGTGGTTCGAACAATTTCCCTGATTTGCGAAGGAAGAAAAGCGCGATCAAACACAGGATGAATTCTGAGATCGATTCGGAAAGCCAGATTCCGGTAAGAGAGAATAACTTGGAAGTTAACAGTAACACTGGCAGTTTGACCAGCAGGATACCTCCCAGCGTGATCATCAATGCCTCTCTGGCTCGTCCGGCAGACTGGAAGAAAGCAGCTACCAGTAAAGAGATTCCACCCACCGGGCAAGCCAGTGCCATTAATTGCAGGGCGGTCCGTCCTTCAGAGATGATAAGCGGTTCTTTTGAAAGTAGAGATAGCATTGCTGTTGGAATCACCAGACAAAGGCAACAAACCAAGATCCCGTACACTATTGATGACCCAATGGAAAGCTGGATGGTTTGCCTGACTCGGTCGAATTTCTTCTGCCCGAAGTTATATCCTGCGATCGGCTGCATTCCCTGGACAATGCCTGTTTGAGGCATATTCAGACTGGAATAAAGACGGCTGACAATGGCAAACACCCCGAGAGCTGTATCCCCACCGATCACTTTGAGCAGATTGTTCGTTACGATCACTACAATACTGGCACTGACGTTTTTAACAAATGAAGGAAATCCAATGAGCAGCACTTCACCTATGGTTGGCCAATGCGGAATAAAGTATTCCGCTTTAATGTTGTAAGAACGATTCTTTTTGAAGAAAAAGAAATTGATGCTCATTCCAGCCGAGATGGCTTGGCCGGCCACAGTTGCCAGAGCAGCTCCTGCGACACCCATCTTTAGGACCATGATAAAGAGCCAACACAAAACGATGTTGGTTGTAACCGGGATGATCCACATGGCAGTGGAATATCGGATATTACCGTCAGCGCGCACGATTGTCGAATAGCCAGTACTGGTGATGGCTCCGAGGAAAATGATACGCCCGTAGGTAATGGCGTATGGGGCGACACTCTCAGTCGCGCCAAAAAGATAGACGATCGGTTTGATAAAGATTGCTCCGAAAATCGAGATCACGATTGCCACTGCCCAGAAAACAAGAAAAGTGTTCGCGATGGCTTTCGAAGCTTTCTCGTGATTACCTTCTCCCAGCGCGCGAGAAACAATCGACGCCCCGCCCGCCCCTACTGTTGTGGCTACCCCGCCCAACGCGATCAATACCGGAGAGATGATCGATGCTCCAGCTGCTGCCAGAGAGTTGATACCGACCGATAAGAAATAAGTATCGGTGATGCTGTAGAAGGCATAAACAAGCAGAGCCAGGGTAGTCTGCGATGACATCTCCCATAGCAGTTCACCTACCTTCTCGGTACCCAATCGTTCAGCTTTTGATGTGACAGTCATTTGATCAGTTTTCTTGCAGCCAGGTGACTGCTGGGATCATCAGCATCTTAGCCATATTGCTCACTTCATCAGTATCATAATTTCGGTAATAGCACTCCGTTTTCATGACCAGGGCGAGGTGCAGCGTGTATAAATGATTGCGGATGTCTTCTTCATGGGTAAAGGTTGTTTTGCCATATCCTTTCAGACTTTCCAGACTTCCGCCAAAAGCCAATGCTCGGAACTGGCCTTCCATCAAGGGATCACCCCAAAAAGCGCGTTCAAAATCAAGGATGCCTGAGATCTTTCCATTTTCAACGAAAAAGTTCAAATCCCATGCGTCCCAGTGGACAAGTTGAGGAGTCGTCACTTCTTCCAGCGCGTATGAGTGGTTGTAGATAACTTCCTTGAGCTCAGTAATACTAAAGGGATACTCGGCGTTCTTTCGCTTTCCATCTTCAAGGATGGAATCGCAGATCTTGAGAAAAGCATCCTTCCAGGTTGAGGCGCGTAAATCAGGATTGCCATCGTAACCGTAATAGGTACCTGTGAACCCGTTGATCTCGTGAACAATGCGACCAATTTGTTGATCGATATCTGCCTGCGCCGCGGGGGAAAGGGATTTCTTGATATGGTCATAATTTGATCCTGACAATTTTTTCATAAAAAAATAATCCGAATCGCACAGATCATGAGCGGTGTCATAATAAAAAATCTCGGGCACGGGGATGGCTGGATTCTTCGCGGCCATCCGCATGGTAGCGACTTCGGTGGTCATGATTGATTTCTCGTAGGTAAGTACTTCTGCTCCCGGGGGAGGCGCAATTTTGAGGATGACCTCTCTACCGTCAGAAAGTATTACATTGTAAACAACATTAAACCAGCCTTCTTTCAATTCGGTCACGGCGTCAGCGTTGTTTGCCATAGTTAAACCTGGAAAAGCGCGCTCTACCATACGTGCAATTTGTTCCGGTGTCTTTCTATTTTTAGTCTTGCTTTCCATGCCTTCTCTCCGTTTGATAAAAATTTTTTTGAATATAAATATCGTTGAAGCCAGAAGAAGATTTATATAATTCTTTGTTTTTTTGAAGGGATTCATGAAATACTTCCAAACCGAAGGTAGGTAATGATGGAGTCTATTGTACACATAAAACTTACCTAATGCAAGTTAGGTAAGTTTACGTGTTGTATAATAAGGATATGACAAATTCAAGAACACCCAGACGCACCCAGGCTGAACGAACTCGTGCCAGCAAAGAGAAGATCATCCGTGCCGCCATGGAATTTTTTGCCAAGCAGGGTTATCGGGGTGCCACCCTGGCTGAGATAGCCAAGGCAGCCAACCTGACCGAGCCCGGATTGCTGCATCATTTTCCAAGCAAGAATCATCTTTTGATGGCGGTACTGGCGGAACGTGATCGCATGGATCGCGAACGTTTCGACCTTTCGGGGATGGATGATGAAGAAGCGCTCTTTACATCCGCGCAACAACTGGTGGAACATAATGAAACTGTTCCGGGTCTGGTGAAGTTGTTTACCACACTGGTAGCTGAGAGTGTGCAAGAAGAACATCCCAGCCATGAATTTTTCATGCGGCGTTATCAAAAAGTGCGCGAACAGGTGATCGATGTTTTGCGCGATGGCCAGGAAAAGGGAAAAGTACGGGCGGATATTTCGGCAGAGGATCTGGCAGTAATGATCTATGCCATGATGGACGGCCTGCAGGTTCAGTGGCTTTATGAACCAGAAAAGATCGATATGGCTGGAATTTTTGAGCGATTCATACAGTTATTACAGGTCAAGTTATAATTACTAACCCAAACTATTTCCTTCAAATTTTTTCACAAAGCAGGCAACAAATAATTCATTGATTACTATCACAACCTGCCCAACCAGAAGCGCGCGCGGGTGATTTCATAGGTGACCGGCCTGTACCTGTCCATATCATGTGGGGAGATACTGATTTACCAGGGTAAGCCACAGACGTCGATGTTACCGGTTGGCCATTCCTGATCGGATAGCGAAAGAATCATGACAGGAGTTTTCAACGTGCGGTGCTGATTTTCCTGCCAGTAGTCAAGTGAATTGGCGACTTTTTGCCATCCCGCAGCGCCATAAAATGTTTCCAGTTTCTCATCACAAATCAACAGCCCAAAATTTGCGCGTTGTTCTTTAGACAGGAAATCACGAATCTTAGCAAGCAATTGTGAAGAGTATCCCTTTCGTCGATATTGTGGATGGGTGGCGACACCACCCACACCAACTACCAACAGGCTGATAGCGCCTGCCTTGACCTGTCGATAGACCAGACAGAGCTGAGTGACCAGCAGGCCATCAATAAACCCAACTGCCATGGCGTCTGCCGATGACCATTGGACGTCTTTGAGTTCATCCTCCAATGGCTCATTAAACGCCAGACTGTCCAATTCGTTGATCTGTTTTCTTAATTCAGGAGAGATTTCTGCGTTCGATAAAATGCGAAATTCTAACTCGTTCATGAAAAGATCCTCGATTTGGTCGAATCCGTAGTTGTCGATTCCAGCCGTGATGCTCCACTGATGAAAGTCGAAACGAACGGGATAGTGATGATGATCAACACAAACAAGCCTTTCATCATTCACACTGAAAGGAATGGGTCAGGTTGAAATTGATGAGGATGGTGAGTTGGTTATTGCCGCAATCATCGGTCAAAAGTAAGCAATAGGTTAAGCCACGAATTCTAGTATACCCATTTTTATCGAAAGTGTATTTGGCTGCGATAAAAATGCATTAACAAAAATTCACCTTTCACTGTGAACTCCCCCCAGGTATCGCCTTAGGTGATATCCGCGATTTTGACAATTTTCGCTCAGGTCGACCTATTCATAATACGCCGAGAATCCTTTTCGCTTGATTCTTAGCTCCATTAGGATGAATCAATAATCAACGTGATCATTATTTCAGGTAATCACCGCCGATTTGGATTTTCGTTTCCTGATTGCAGGTATGCTGGAAAAAATTTTTCTAAAAGAAAACAAGTTGGGTAAGGCAATTGCTTTGATCGAGAGTTTATTCTCATCCCTGGTTTAACAAAGTTGTAAAGAAGGATTAGAATAGAGTTTCTGCTGGCATGATTTGTTTTCGGAGCTGATTTGATGAATTTACTCATATTCAATTGCGGGAGTTCTTCCCAGGGGTTTAAGGTTTACCATCACGTGGCTGGTGAAAAAGACGTAGTCATCGCTTCCGGCAAGGGCAGGAATGTGGCTACAAAAACACTGGCAGACTCGATCATCGATTATTCGATCAATGGGAAAGCTGACTCAAAAAAGATTCCATTGCCCAGTCATCGCACGACAGCTGGATTGATCCTCGATTTACTGATGGAAGCTGGAGTTCAAATCGACGCGATTGGGCATCGTTTTGTCCATGGCGGAACCCTGTTTGACCGATCGATCAAAATCGATGGGTCCGTTTTGAACGATTTGCGTAAGTGTTTGTCGTTCGCGCCGATCCATAACCCGAATTCGTTCAGCGTGATCGAAGTCTGCAACGATAAGTTGCCAGGTATCCCTCAATACGCTGTTTTTGATACGGCTTTCCATGCCGGTATGCCGGTGGAATCGAAGCTTTACGCTTTACCAAAAGAGTTAATTGATAAATTTGGCTTTAAGAAATTTGGTTTTCACGGGCTTTCCTATCAGGATGTGTCAAGGAAAACATCGATTCTATTGCGGCGTCCGCTGGAATCGTTGAAGTTGATCATGTGCCACCTTGGCACGGGTGGATCCAGCGTTGCCGCCATGAAAGGTGGTAAATCACTGGATACCTCAATGGGGTATTCGCCGCTGCCCGGGTTGGTCATGTCCACCCGTTGTGGGGATATCGACGCTGAGATCGTGCTTGAAATGATCCGCCAGGGCAAGACTCCCGACGAGGTCAGTCATATCCTCAACAACCAATCCGGTCTAATTGGATTAAGTGGTATTTCCTCCAACCTGGCTGAGGTGATTGACGCTGCCGAAAAAGGGAACAAGGATTGCCGCGTGACCTTTGATGTTTACGCACACCGCCTCAGCTCTTACCTAGGTTCATTTTTTTGGCAATTGGATGGAGCCGACGCGATCGTATTTACCGACGATATTGGCCTGAAATCATGGAAGCTGCGAGAAAAGGTCTGTAGTGGAGTCGAAAATTTGGGTGTTTTGTTGGATCGTGATGCCAATAGAACCGCTCCAGCCGATCAACCCACTTGCATCAGTCAATCGAGCTCCAAAGTTCAACTTTGGGTTATTCCCAACGATGAAGAAGCTATGATCCGTGATGAGGTTCTTACTCTGATTCATGATTAATTTTGATCTTCCATTGGAAATGACAAATTAATTACTTCCCTTGACAGCTATTTCTTATCAAGATATAGTTGAATGTCAAATTGTACGACGTCGGACAATATTAAAAGGAGAAGCATGACTCAAAAAAGGATTGGCGTTGATTTACGCTGCCTGAGTAATTTAACGCTGCGGTTTATGGAGAATAAGGCCAACAAGAAATATGTTGATAATATCACCGGAACGAATGGATGGATCATTGGTTACATATCAGACCACAGCGATCGCGATATCTATCAGCGGGATCTGGAAGAGGAATTCAGCATTACCCGGTCGACAGCCTCAAAAGTAGTGAATTTGATGGTGCGCAAAGGTTTGATTGTCCGTCAGTCTGTAACGCATGATGCTCGACTTAAAAAGTTGGTACTAACTGATAAAGCGCTTGATATCGCCAAACTAATGGATCAGGATGGCGAAAACCTTGAAAAAACCTTACGGCAAGGATTCTCAGATGATGAAATTGAGACTCTGCATCGATTTCTCGAACGTTTAAAGAAGAATCTGTCAGAAGCTTGATTGCAGCGGTCTCTACCAAATCAGGTCGTCCCCAATAATTTGAATTATTGAACTTAAAACTCCAGGAAGAATAAATGATCAAGAAATTACTTCAAAGCGTTCGACAATACACAAAGGACTCTATTCTCTCAGCTGTTTTTATCCTGGGTGAAGTAGTGATGGAAGTCATCATCCCATTATTGATGGCGAAATTGATCGACGAAGGCATTGATGTGGGAGACATGGGAATGATCCTCAAGATTGGCGCGGTGTTATTGGCCTGTGCCATGATATCGCTATTCTTTGGAATTATGGCAGGGAAGAAGGCAGCGATTGCCTCCTCTGGAGTCGCAAAAAATCTCCGGCATGACATGTACGAGAATGTCCAGAGTTTTTCTTTTTCGAATATCGATAAATTTTCCACCGGCAGTATTATCACTCGTCTAACCACGGATGTATCAAATGTGCAGATGGCTTATCAGACGATGATTCGGATGGGAATGCGCGCCCCTGTGATGATGCTTTTTGCCCTGATTGCTGCTATCAGTATCGATGCCAGGCTGTCCTTAATTTTCTTGGCCATCATCCCATTTCTCGCGGTGGGGCTGGCTTTTATCATCAGCCGCGCTCATCCTCTGTTTACCCGGGTTTTTAAGACCTACGATAAGTTGAATAATGATGTACAGGAAAACTTACGCGGAATTCGCGTGGTCAAATCATTTGTTCGGGAAGAGCACGAGGTCGGTAAGTTCAATCAGATATCTCGCCAGATTTTTGAAGATTTTTCAAAAGCGGAAAAGACGATTGCGTTTAACGCGCCATTGATGCAAATCAGTGTCTATGCCTGTATGCTGTTACTTTCCTGGTTTGGAGCTCGCGCAGTGGTGGCTTCTGGAAATAATCCTGTGATTGGCCTCAGCGCGGGTGAGTTGATGAGCCTGTTCACTTATACCATGCAGATCCTGATGAGTTTGATGATGCTTTCAATGATCTTCGTTATTATTGTCATCTCTCGGGCCTCGGCAGAACGGATCTACGCACTCCTCATTGAGGAAAGCGATCTCCGCAACCCGGAAAACCCAGTTCGTGAGGTAAAGAATGGGGAGATTAAGTTTGAGGATGTTAATTTTTACTATTCGCGTAATGCTGAAAAATTGTGCCTGGAGAGTATCAATCTGACCATCCACTCCGGAGAGACGGTGGGAATATTGGGAACAACTGGATCAGCCAAGACCAGCCTGGTGCAGCTCATCCCGAGACTTTATGATGTGACAGCTGGCCGATTATTGGTTGGTGGAGTGGATGTTCGAGATTATGACCTGGAAACATTGCGTAACCAGGTCGCCATGGTACTTCAAAAGAATGAACTGTTCTCAGGAACAATAAATGAAAACCTACGTTGGGGAAACGAACACGCGTCTGATGAGGAAATCCGTCATGCCTGTCAGATAGCTCAGGCGGACGCTTTCATTATGAATTTTCCTAATGGATATGAGACGCACATCGAACAGGGCGGGACGAACATTTCAGGCGGTCAGAAGCAGCGATTGTGTATAGCCCGCGCTTTGTTGAAAGCGCCAAAAGTACTTATCCTCGATGACTCGACGAGTGCTGTCGATACTAAAACTGATTCGTTAATCATTCAGGCCTTCAAGAGAGAAATTCCTGATGTCACTAAATTGATCATCGCGCAACGTGTTTCGTCTGTAAAGGACGCAGATAAGATAGTGCTCCTCAATAATGGACGGATTGACGCGGTTGGAACTCACAGCGAATTACTTCGTACCAACGCGATTTACAAAGAGGTTTATGAATCACAATCGAAAGGAAGCCGCCTCCATGGATAAGAAAAAGGGGTTCACGAAAGAGACAATTAAAAGAATGTTGTCATATATGGGGGGATATAAGATACAAATTGCTCTTGTATTTGTTTGCATCGCCATAAGCGCAGGTGTGGGTGTAGCCGCGGCATTGTTCCTTCGTACATTGATTGATGGATATATTACCCCCATCCTCCTCCAGGCGACGCCTGATTTCACTGGTTTATTCCGTTCTCTTATGCTGATGGCTGGGCTGTACCTCGTAGGAGCGTTGGCTACATATTTTTACAACCGGATCATGGTTGTGGTTGCGCAGGGAACACTTAAGCGTATTCGGGACGACATGTTCGCTCACATGCAGACCCTGCCTATCAAATATTTCGATTCACATTCCCACGGCGATGTGATGAGTTACTTCACGAATGACACTGACACTTTACGCCAGATGATCACTCAAAGCATTCCACAAACAATTTCTTCGTTAATGACGATCATCACCGTTTTTATCGCGATGCTTTCAATAAGCCTCTGGCTCTCTCTGGTTGTCGCGGTGTTTGTGGTCATTATGGTCATTTCAAGTAGAAGCACTGTGGGTAAATCCGGAAAGTACTTTGTCAGGCAGCAAAAATCCCTGGGTGATCTAAACGGGTATATCGAAGAAATGATCAATGGTCAGAAGGTTGTCAAAGTTTTTTGTCGTGAAGAAAAAGTGAAAGAAGAGTTCGACAAAAAGAACGAAGACCTTTGCATAAATTCAACCGAGGCTAACAAATTCGCCAACATGATTGGCCCACTCATGAATAATATTGGTTATCTGCAGTATATCGCACTCGCGGTTGTTGGTGGGTGGATGGCGATTTCAGGCATAACAAATTATGGCCTGGCAGATAAGAATGTAGTGACACTAGGAATGATCGCGTCGTTCTTACAGCTTTCGCGCAGCTTTGTTCAACCGATCGGGCAGGTATCGCAGCAGATATCATCGATCATTATGGCGATGGCAGGCGCCGAACGTATCTTTGAATTGGTCGACGCTGAAAGCGAACAGGATGAGGGTTATGTGACCCTGGTTAACGTAAAAAGGCAAGGGGATGATCTCATCGAGTCTAAGGAGGTCACTGGTATATGGGCCTGGAAACATCCTCATTCAGATGGCACCCTGACCTATACGGAATTGAAAGGCGAAGTACGTTTCTTCGACGTTGATTTTGCCTATGAAGATGACAAACTGGTGCTTCACAATATCACCCTTTACGCGAAACCAGGTCAAAAGGTGGCCTTCGTTGGAGCCACTGGCGCGGGTAAGACTACGATCACTAATCTGATCAATCGATTTTACGATATCGCGGATGGAAAGATCCGCTATGATGGGATTAACATTCGCAAAATCAGGAAAAGCGATTTGCGTCGATCTCTGGGGATGGTACTGCAGGATGTGAACCTTTTTACTGGTACAGTAATGGAAAACATACGCTACGGCCGGCTCGACGCCACCGATGAAGAATGCATAGAAGCTGCCCGTCTGGCCAACGCAGACAGCTTCATTCGCATGCTGCCGGATGGCTACCACACAATCTTATCCGGTGACGGTAGTGGTCTCTCCCAGGGGCAGCGTCAATTACTCTCGATCGCGCGCGCGGCAGTGGCCAATCCTCCGGTGATGATTTTAGATGAAGCAACTTCATCAATCGACACGCACACGGAGGCCATCGTCCAGCACGGCATGGACGCGCTTATGCAAGGCCGTACCGTATTCGTCATCGCGCATCGACTCTCTACCGTGCAGAACGCGAACGTGATCATGGTGCTTGACCATGGTGTAATCATCGAGCGTGGTAACCATGAGGAGTTGATCGCTCAAAAAGGCAAGTACTACCAGCTTTACACAGGTGCGTTTGAACTTGAGTAACTAACGACCTGCCTTTTTGGGCAGGTCGTTTCTTTGCAAAGAAATGCTAATTAGTCGCTATAATTAGTTATCTTTAGCGAAGCATACATCCGACCTGGTGGAAAGATCATCTTCTAAATTTCAAAGAGGATAAGCCCTTGTCGCTGGCCAGCGTTTTCTTCATTTTCATTTTTCTTCCGACCACGCTGATCCTGTATTACCTTTTTCGATCGCGGGCGTGGCGAAATGGCGTCATGACCCTTGCGTCTTTTGTTTTCTTTGTCTGGCTCGATCCAAGTCATCTTCCGCAGTTAATCGTGTTCATTCTGGTCAATTATGGCATAGGGATGTGGGTTGGCTATTTGATCGAAAAAGGCAATCGTGCAGGAAGTCGGATTGTCATGTGGTTGGGAGTCTGCCTGGATTTGCTCGGTTTGATCTTTTACAAGTATCTAGGTTTTTTGGAGTCCATTTATTCAACTTTGTTCCATCGAGATACCAGTTCGTCATCTATTGCATTGTTTCTCGGTATCTCTTACCTGACTTTTTCGGCCATTTCCTATTTGGTGGATGTTTACCGAGGAACTGAGAAATCCGAAAAGAATTTGATGACTTTGGCAACCTATTTTGTGATGTTCCCGAAGCTCATGCAAGGTCCGATCACCCGGTACGCGGAGGTCAGTAAAGCGCTGACTGCTCCAACGCGGATCGATACAATGGGGATGATGGAAGGAGCGAGAAGGTTCATCATTGGGCTGGCAAAGAAGATTATCATCGCTGACAGCCTTGCCATTGCGACAAATAAAGTATTCAATAATCCTTTTTATGAGATTGGCGCTGGGGTGGCGTGGTTTGGCCTGATTGCCTATGCGTTGCAGATTTACTTCGATTTTTCCGGTTACACGGATATGGCCATCGGTCTAGGCCGCATGTTTGGATTTACACTGCCAGAAAATTTTAATTACCCCTATATCAGCCGCAGTATCACCGAATTTTGGCGGCGCTGGCATATGTCGTTGATCAACTGGTTTAGGACCTACTTGTTCATTCCCCTGGAATTCATGCGTAGGCATGAAAAATTCCTGCGACAGCAGACTAACCTCCTGATTGTCTTTTTACTGACTGGTCTTTGGCATGGGCCGAGTTGGAACTATATCCTTTGGGGGGTATACTTCGGCTTGATCCTGGCAATTGAGGCAAGTGGGTGGGGAAAGAGATTGGCGAGATTGCCTGTATTCGTTCAGCGCCTTTATACAACTTTTCTACTATTGATGGGTTGGGTGTTTTTCAAGATTTCCAGCATTTCCAGGTGGGGAGCTTTTTTCAAAGCGCTCTTTGGCGTAAATGGTTGGTCAAACGTGGCAACTTTACGCACGAAAAATATCCTTTTCTACGCTCCGATTATGATTCTTGCTATTATCCTATGCACACCGGCTCTCGCAAACCTGCAAAACAAAGCAGTGGCCAGGGGAGAGATTTTCAGGTTGTTGTTTGATATCGGATACCTGTTGGTATTTGTTTTTGCGGTGTTTTATTTGGTCGCGAATGGGTACAACGCATTCATTTATGGAAGATTCTAGGTGAATGATAATGGAAAAGCAAAAAATCCAGCACCTGACTCTGTCTTTTTTCTATTTGTTAATCCTGGCTGTGCCAATTTATTGGATTATTCGTGGGGATGTTGATTCAAAAAAATCTTTGGCTGAAGGGCGAATTTTAAAAGGGTTTCCTTCGATAAATGTCCAAAACGGTTCGATTACTACGGATATCAATCAACAAAACCCTGAGAAAAGTGATGATCTTTTTGGACAAATTTTAGGAAAAGCATTTCAAAGGAATGTTGAACAAGCAGCATCAGATCAGTTTCCATTTCGCTTTTCAGGCATACTAGTATCCAAGGCGGTAGATCGTTTTTCAATTGATCTGGCTTATGCTCTACTTCCTGATATCGTAATACCTTCTGACATGAAAAGCGGATTGTATGTGTTCCGTGATGGCTCTCAATTAATTGCTGCCCCAAATATATTTAACTCAGAAACCAGGATTCGGCTAGAGGAAAAAGCCAAAGATCTTGATCAACTCATTAAAGCGAACCCGGATGTCAATTTTTATTTGTTTTACCATCAAAAAATCAGCGATTCTCCCTATCATCCATTGAACTCTTATTTCAAAACAGCTGATATGGGAAAAACTTGGGATTACTTTACAAGTATTGCTCCTGATAACCTCACAATAGGCACATTGATGCTGAGTAGCCTTGATGAGGACAAGTATTTCTATTATCGAACGGATCATCACATGAACGTAAATGGTTCGTTGTATGCCTACAATCAGATATACGAGATTTTAGCGCGGGGATACCCACAAATTTCACCAAAGCTGAATACCGATTATGTATTAGAGTTTCCAAATTTGGATTTCCTTGGGTCCTACGCCAGAAGGTCACTTTACCCAATCCAGGCTGACAAATTCAGTGTCCCAATCACAACGCAGCCTTCATTTGAGATATATAAAGATAATCAACCATACCAATTCAACCAGATGGAAGAATACCAGGCGGGTGATTATTCGAACTTGCCATATGAGAACCATTACGGTTTTTATTACGGAAACAACCCCGCTCCATTTATCGATTATCGATCTGAAAATGGATCCACCCGAAGTATCCTCGTTATTGGATCATCATATAGCCGACCAGTTTTACCCTTGTTAGCCGCACATTATCAACATGTTTATTATCTAGATTTGCGTCGAAATAAAGAATTTTCATTCAAAGAGTTTTCCATGAAGAACCCTGTGGACGATGTTTTGATATTTGCGGATTATTCAATTCTTGTAAACAACGATATCTGGAAGATAAATCAATGATAAATTATAAAGAGAGTTCCTCCCGGAACTCCCATTTTGGATTGGCATCATCACCTTATGACATTATTTATTAACTAAATTTCCTCATACGCCGTGCGGGTGATGATCTCGTCCTGCAACTCCTTGCTCAGGTCGCAAAAGTAATCACTGTATCCTGCCACGCGAACGATGAGACTGCGGTATTGTTCGGGGTTGTCCTGAGCAGCGCGTAAAGTCTTGGGATCGACCACGTTGAATTGGATGTGATGCCCGTTCAGCCTGAAGTAACCACGAATAAGGCCAACAATCCCATTAATCCCCTCTTCACTGGAAAGTACCTGGGGAGTGAACTTCTGATTGAGCAACGTCCCGCCAGTACGCACCTGATCCATCTTGGAAACTGAGCGAACCACGGCGGTGGGGCCGTGTTTGTCCGCGCCCTGGACGGGAGAGACGCCCTCCGAAAGCGGTCTACCTGCCAGCCGACCGTCGGGAGTGGCGCCGGTGACAGAGCCAAAGTAGATGTGGCAGGTAGTGGGCAGCAGGTTGATGTGGTACTTCCCTCCCTTGGTGTTTGGATGTCCATCGATGGCTGAAAAATATGCCTCGAAGGTTCGTACCATCAGGTCATCGGCGGCATCATCGTCGTTGCCATATTTCGGTGTTCTGTTGAGTAGCAACTGACGAGTGCGTTCACTACCCTCGAAGTTATTGTCGAGCAGCCTGAGTATTTCATCCATGCTGAATTCGTGACGGTCGAAAACGTGAGTCTTTAGCGCGGAAAGCGCATCGGTCATCGTCCCCAGACCGACGCCCTGGATGTAGGTGGTATTGTAACGAGCGCCGCCGTTGTGATAATCTCTCCCGTTGGCGATGCAGTCGTCAGTCAAAAGAGAAAGGAAAGGTACGGGCATGTATTCTGCATACAGGCGTTCGATCACCTTGTTGCCGCGGATCTTGATGCCGATAAAGTGGTTTAGCTGGGTCTCGAAAGCGCTGAAAAGATCATCGAATTGTGTAAAGCAACGCGGATCGCCAGTATGCGGGCCGAGTTGTTTCTTTGTTCGAGGATCGTAACCATCATGTAACGCCAATTCAAGTACTTTTGGCAGGTTGAAGTAACCTGTGAGGTTGTAGTTCTCTTTACCGAAGGCGCCAACTTCCACACAACCGGAGGAGCCGCCGCAGCGGGCATCGATCGCGCTCTTGCCCATTCGCATTAATTCACGCACGATCAGGTCTGAGTTGAAAACGGAAGGCTGACCGAAACCGGTGCGGATGATCTTCGCTGCGCGCTTGATAAAAGCATCTGGACTTTTCTCGCTCACTTGAATGGAAGTGGAAGGTTGCAACAGACGCATGTCTTCGATCACGTCCAAAATCAGGTAGGTAACCGGGTTGACTCCGTCCGAGCCATCAGGGCGTAGTCCGCCGAGGTTGATCTGGGCAAAGTCGGTGTAGGTTCCACTTTCAGCAGCGGTGACGCCCACTTTGGGTGGCGCTGGTTGGTTGTTGAATTTGATCCAAAAGCAGCTTAATAACTCTTTGGCGTGTTCACTGGTAAGTGATTCTTCGGCAATGCCCACCTCATAGAATGATTGCAAGTGCTGGTCAAGGTGACCGGGACTGTAGGCATCCCAGGTGTTGAGCTCGGTGGTCACTCCAAGATGGACAAACCAGTAATATTGTAGCGCCTCGTGAAAATCACGCGGAGCATGGGCTGGAATGTGAGAACAGACGTCCGCAATCTTTTCCAATTCAGCGCGGCGGATGGCATCGTTCTCGGTTGTGGCAAGTTGTTTGGCCAGCAGGCTGTAACGTTCGGCAAAACCGATAAGAGCGGAGGTGGTGATTTTCATCGCTTGCAGTTCTTCACGTTTGTCGTTCGCCTCAGGGTCGTTATCGAAATCGAGTGTTGCCAGGCTTTCATCAATGCGTTCCTGGAAATCGAGCATACCGCTGTGATAGATCTTGTCGTCCAACACGGTGTGCCCGGGAGCGCGTTGCTCCATGAACTCGGTGAAGATACCAGCCGAATAGGCGTCGAGCCACTCTGGTGTCATCTCCGCGAAAAGTCGATCGCGCATGGTGCGACCCTGCCAGAATGGAATGATCTTGTCTGCGTAGGTCTTGCGCACTTGTCGAGAGACTCGAAATGATGTCAGCGGTCGGGAATCGAGTGTATCCAGATCTTCCAGACTATGACAGCACAATTCGGGAAAAGTGGGAGCGGCTTTGGCACTTTCGCCCTTCTCACCGACAATCAATTCACCGGGTTGGATGGTGATGGTTTTGTGTTCAAGCAGGTACGCAAAGGACAAAGCTCGCTGCACTGGGATGGAATGATTCCCCTTTTCTTGTTTGTAAAAGTCGGTGAGCAGTTCAGCGCGCTCGCTTGAGAGACTTTCGACCGCCTCGAGGGATTGACGGCGCAACCGGTTGACGCGCTCAGTATTATTGGGGTTGTCTATGGATTCCATACGTTCTCCTAGCTGACTTTGACCTGTAATCCCAGGTAACTCAATGAAGAAGCGGCTTCTTGCGTTTGTTCTTTGGATGGTGGGTGAATATTTTTCAGAGTGTAGTTCAGGTCTAGAGCCTCGTACTTGGCCAGACCGATCTCGTGGTAGCCCATCAATTCCACTCCTTTGATGCCTTCCAGATCGGAAAGGAATGCAGCCATCTGACGTAGATTATCTTTATCGTCGTTGATGCTTGGGATGAGTGGAATGCGGATGTATAGGGAACATCCTGCTCTATTAAGCTTCTTGAGATTGTCGAGGATTACCCGGTTGGAAACGCCGACGACCGCACGATGGCGGGTATCGTCCATTAGCTTTAGGTCGTAGAGAAAGAGGTCGGTCAAATCGAGTATGGACTCAAGGTCATTCCAGGTGCTGTATCCCGAAGTATCTACCGCAGTGGAAATACCAGCTTCGCGGCAGGCGAGAAGCAATTTCTTGAGAAAACGTGGCTGCAGTAGCGGTTCGCCGCCGCTGAAGGTGACTCCGCCACCGGATTGTTCATAAAACGGCCGGTCGCGCTCAATCTGTGTCATAATCTCATCAACACTCACGCGATAACCGGAGAGCTCACGCGCGTCTGAATAGCATGCTGTGACGCACCTACCGCAGGTGTCGCAAAGCTCACGATCGGTGATCACACGACCATTGATATGGATGGCGTTACGGTTACACACTTTAACGCATTCACCACACAGGGCGCAGCGGTTGGCGCGATACATCAACACCGGTTTGGTTGAGCGCCCTTCAGGGTTGTGACACCACGGGCAGGACAGTGGGCAGCCCTGGAAGAACACGGTAGTGCGAATGCCCGGTCCGTCGTTGATGGAAAACTTCTTGATATCAAAGATATACCCGTCAGTCATTTCCACACTATACAACCAAGCGGGCTTGAAGTCAATATACATATTGTATACAATGTGTATATTGACTTTTTAGGAGTCCAACATGCCTGCGATTGAGACAAAATTACTACGTGAAAGCGACCGTATTGAAGAGGAATTGCGTCGTCTTATCCTTACCCTGGAGTTGGAGCCCGGATTGGCGGTCAGCGAATCCACACTGATGAAGCAGTATGGCTGGGGACGTACCCCTTTACGTGAAGCTTTCCAACGTCTGGCTGAACAATCTCTTTTACAGATCATCCCGCGACAGGGAGCGGTTGTGACTCCACTCAACTTGTTTGATTTCGTTGAGGTGATGGATGCCATGAGCATGGTTATTGGCAAGGCAGCGGAGTTGGCATGTGTCAGACTGACGGAGGAACATCTAGCCAGGCTGGATGAACTGGTGACACAAGAAGCCATAGCTGCTGGGGAAGGGGATTATATCCGTGTGGCGGACCTGGATTACGAGTTCCATCAGATCCTGGCAAATGCTACCGGAAATCGCTATCTGCGCGATTATCTGATCCATTTACATCAGGTGGCTACGCGGTTTAACTTTGCGGTCTGGAAACGTGATCACAATGTGACACCTTCTCTGCGGGAACATGAGCAACTGGCCATGCTTTTTCGTCAACGAAATGACCAGGAAGTGGAAAAAGCCATGTTAGCTCACATTGAGAATGCAAGGAAACGTCTGGTTGGTAACTTGAAATAACCTCTTAATCATCGAAGCTTTTATACCGAGTTTCCTTTTGCTAGCCTGTTTATTGTAGCGTAAGTAAAATTACTTCGTTCTGTAAAATTCCCATAAAATAATACTATTATTACTAAAATGTTATGTAGAAATTACAAATACAATGCTATTATACTGTGAATAGGATACATATTATCCATTTTATTGGAGCATATATGAGGAATTATTCACGCAAGGTCTACGATCCACCGATGTTGAAGCTCTTTTCTTTGATAGCCATTATCTATTTTGTTTACTATCTGGTCTGGCGGGCTTCAAGTACGATCAACCCGGCATTTCCATTCTTCTCATGGTTGTTGTGGGGAGCCGAGGCGTTTGGGGTGATTACTTACATACTTTTTGCCTGGCAAACACAAAAGATTGCACCATCTGAACCATTTACGAAGCCTAAGTCAGGGATGAAGGTGGATGTTTTTGTTCCTACATATAACGAAAGTCTTGATATCCTTGAAGCTACGTTGATTGGTTGCAAGAATATTCGCTACAACCATATGACGTATATTTTGGATGACGGAAATCGGGAAGAGGTTAGAAAACTAGCTCTCCGTTTGGACGCAAACTACATTGCCCGCCCGGCACACGAACATGCAAAGGCAGGAAATATCAATTACGCACTTCAGCATACCGATGGAGAATTCATCGTAGTGCTCGATGCTGACATGGTGCCGCAGCCGGAATTTCTTGATCGGACGTTGGGATATTTTGAAGATCCAAGTCTGGCATTGGTTCAGTTACCGCAGGAATTTTACAACTTGGATTCGATCCAGCACAGCAAGAACCAAACGTCCTGGCACGAACAATCGCTGTTCTTTCGTGTAATCCAGCCCGGTAAAAATTATAGCAATAGCGCCTTTTGGTGCGGTAGTCCTTCAGTGGTTCGACGCACCGCCATCAACAGCGTTGGCGGTGTAGCCACTGAAACGATCACTGAAGATATTCATACAACCGTTCGCTTGCACAGTCGGGGTTGGAAAACCCTGTTCGTCAACGAACCACTGGCTTATGGCATTGCTCCTCAGACCATTCGGGCTTTTCTACTTCAGCGGTTGCGCTGGGCACAGGGTACCATGCAGCTTTACCGTAGCAAAGAAAGTCCGCTCTGGATCAGGGGATTGACGATCAAACAACGTCTCTCATACCTCTCGAGCTTTTTGGCTTACTGGGAATCTTTTCAAAAATTTATTCTCTTGAGCATGCCCATTGCCATTCTCGTGTTTGGTGTGTTCCCGATGCAAGTGAATTTTCTCGAATTTGTTGTTCGATGGACGATTTATTTCCTAATGAATATCTTTGCCAACCAGATGGGCGGCCGCGGTGTTTTTCACTATTTCAAGACAGAAAAGTTCAATATTTTAAAGACGATCATTTTTATGCAATCCACTCTGACCCTATTTAGCCGTAAGCCGTTAACCTTTAAAGTAACACCAAAGAATTTGAGCGATGATGTATATAGTCAAGAACGCAAATCGATGCGTTCGTTTATGGCGATCTTCGGTTCACTAATAGGCGCGATTGGATATTCCATATATCGTATGATCGTTATTCCAATAAGCCAAAATACCTTTGATATTTTCCTGGTTGCTTTCTTCTGGGGCATTTACAATACCATTATCATTTATGTGGCATTGAAAGAGGTTTTCAGTAAGAAACACGAACGAAAGGATTATCGTTTCCCGGTACAAGCCAACGCCAGGTTATATGCCAGCAATCTTGGTAGCCCTTATTTGAACTCTCAAGTTTCTGATCTCTCGATTTCTGGTGCTGGGGTGGTTATTAATGGTAATCTCCCGGCTTTGATGAGCGATGTCTGGCTGGAAATTGATCCGGTTAAATTTAGCAATCTGTATATCCCGGTGAAGCAGATCTTCCAACGTGAGAATCTGTCATCAGGGAAAAATCGCATTGGTGTGTTTTTTAGAGAGGATTTGGGGGCGCAGCGTGAGTTGCTCTTTGAATATCTCTTCATCTACCAGGCACGGATGATGGAAGGTGATCTGTATCGGATCAATCTATGGGATCCATTTAGGACCCTAGAGCAACAATACCAGTGAAACCATTCGAAGATTAGATTTCAGGGATAACATTTTGGTATCCCTGTTGCGTTGGGTTCAGGCCTATGCTATTCTTATGCGAAAGGAGAAACAACCATGCGGCCTGATTAGGATTCTTACTTTATGAAGATTGCGTACGCGGTTTCTGAGCGTAGCACCTGTGACCGGGCTTTTGTGGGCTGTGTGCTGGTACTCGATAAACGTATCCTCACCACCGGTTTTAATGGTTCGCCTGCCGGTCAGCCGCATTGTGACGAGGTGGGACACCTGATTGCTGAAGGTCACTGCATTCGTACCATTCACGCGGAGACGAACGCGATCATCCAGGCGGCGCTGCATGGGGTGTCAACCCGCGGGTGCACCTGTTATGTCACGCATTTTCCATGCATCAACTGCACTAAAGCATTGATCAACGCGGGCATGACCCGGTTAATCTATCATGTGGCGTACCGGGTGGATGAGAATGCAATTGAGTTCTTGCGTACGGCCAATATCGAGGTTTGCGCGCTCGATTACCATCCAGTGTAAACCAATCATAGAGGTAAAGGGGAGGAGAAATGAAAACCGCCATCCCATTTATTTTCATATTCGCTATTCTTCTGTCCGCATGTGAAATGAGGGTTTCCAATGATACCAGGCAGTCATCTTTCCCGACTGGAAAAGCTGAACAACAGATGATAGACACGCACGCAAATACCGCAATAAGCCATCCTTTCCCGCAACACACGCGGTACGTCGATGGCAGCATTTTACCCAATCATCGTAGCCAGGATCAGTTGGACAATGACATCAAGGAATTCTATGATTACTGGAAGTCCACCTATGTGGTAAAGGAGGGAGAAGATTCAGAAGGAAGACCCATTTATCGTATCGCATTTGCCAGCAGTGGTGAGGGCCACCAACAAACCGTATCCGAAGGTCAGGGCTTTGGCATGACCATTCTGCCGGTTATGGCGGGATATGATCCAGAAGCGCAGATACTCTTCGATGGGCTCTGGTATTTCACTCGGCTGCATCCCAGTGAAGTTGACCCCCGTCTGATGGATTGGAAAGTACCCGAGAGCATTGATGGCGATGATAGCGCCTTTGACGGTGACGCCGACATGGCGTTGGGTCTGCTGATGGCCGATGCCCAGTGGGGAAGCCAGGGAGCGATTGACTATAAATCTGAGGCATTAAAATTAATCGAAGGGATCAAGGACTCCACCATCGGTATGGACAGCCACCTGCCTATGTTGGGTGATTGGGTGGGAGAAGGGGATGAGGAATACAACCAGTACACACCCCGCTCATCGGATTTCATGCTGGTCAACTTCAGGGCTTTCGCGAATATCACGAAAGATGATAGCTGGAACGAGGTCGTCAAAGCGAGTCAGATGACAATGCGATCGATTCAAACAAATTACAGCCCGGATACCGGATTGTTGCCCGATTTCATTGTCTCGAGTGGCGAGGAGTTTATTCCGAAACCCGCGCCGCCGAATTTCCTCGAGGGGGTGGATGACGGTCACTATTCGTACAATGCTGGACGTGATCCGTGGCGGGTTGGCGCGGACGCGCTACTGAACGGTGATGAAACATCCAAAGAAATTGTGTTGAAGATTTCCCATTGGGCAGAACAAGTAACCAATGGCGATCCGACTGGTTTCCGTGCCGGATATTCATTGGAAGGAATCCCATTGGAAGATAGCGATTACTTTACCACTTTCTTTGTTGCACCGTTGGGGGTGGCTGCTATGCTCGATCCGAATCAGCAGGCATGGTTGAATGCCATCTACGATGCGGTCAAAGACACCCATGAAGATTATTATGAAGACTCGGTCACACTGCTATGTTTGATAGTTATGACCGGCAATGCCTGGACCCCATAGAGAAATCAAGCAATAAAGATGTTTACGAGTACCTTTCTGTTAACCTATTGACTTCATGGGTCTGAAAATTGTAGACTGGTTTATTGATGAATTAGCAGTCGGGTTGAGTAAAGGAGTATGAAATGGAAAAAATGACCCGCAGGAAAGCTTTAAGGTATCTGTTGGTGGGGGGTGCTGCGGTGGCTGCCGTGCCACTGCTGGACGCCTGTCAAAAGATGACTGCCACAACTTCTATCCCTGAGACTGCGATAGCAGTTGAAAATTCCACTGCCACGCCAAGTGAAACATCCACTCCCCTGAACCTGCCCGACCTGGCTGTAGCCCGGAATGGCGAACCAGAGCCGCTTGTACGCGCAGCCGTGAATGCCATTGGTGGATTGCAGCAATTCATCCCGAATGGCGGTTGGGTCATCGTCAAGCCTAATATTTGCACAGCTTATTACGGGTACGAATACGCTGCCACCACCAATCCCTGGGTGGTGGGAACGCTGGTGAAGATGTGCTTCGAAGCAGGCGCCGGCAAGGTGCAGGTGATGGATTATCCTTTCGGCGGCACCCCAGAGGATGCCTACCAGGTGAGCGGCATCGCTGAGCAGGTGGAACAGAATGGTGGTGAGATGGTGGTGATGTCGTCGTTCAAATTCAAGAAAACCGCCATCGAGAATTCACTGGGATTGGATAGTATCTATATTTACGAAGATATTTTCAAGGCGGACACACTGATAAATGTACCGATTGCCAAAAACCACGGTATGTCCAAATTGACACTGGCGATGAAGAATCTGATGGGATTGATGGAATACCGCGAGACGGTCCACTGGAATTTTGGAAAATGCCTTACCGATCTGGCAGGGAAGATCCGTCCCACCCTCAATGTGATTGACGCGGTACGCATACTATTAAACAACGGCCCGACCGGCGGTAACCTGAATGACGTCAAGAAGCTCGATACTGTCATTGTATCCAAGGATATTGTAGCAGCGGATAGTTACGCGGCCACGCTTTTCAATTTCAAACCGGACGATCTCGATTTTGTGCGATACGGCGCCAAGTATGGACTGGGACGCAGCGATCTGGCTGCGCTGAATATCCAGGAGATCGATCTTGGCGCGTGAAACAGAAAACTGGAGTACGATTCGAAAAGTCGTCCAACTGGTATTTCTACTTGCCTGGCTCCTGTTGTGGTTGAGTACAGCCGGGTTAACCTGGGGAGTGAAAGTTTTGCGTCTGCCCGCGGAGATCGATCCTCTGTTGGCACTTACTCAGGCAATTGCCAGCCGTACCCTTACGCTTGGTATGCTGTTGAGTCTGATCCTGGTCTTGTTAACTCTCTTGGTCGGCAGGGTCTGGTGTGGTTGGATATGCCCGGTGGGGACTCTGTTGGATTTTTTTCCATTCCGACTCAAAATTGGCGAGAAACCAAAAATTCCTGAAGCCTGGCGCGCGGGGAAGTATCTCATCTTGCTGGTGCTTTTACTCGCGGCGGTGTTTGGCAATCTGTCGTTGCTCATCCTTGACCCGATCACATTATGGGTACGGACAATAACCGGGAGCGTGGCTCCGGCACTCAATGGGGCTTTTACTGCTGTGGAGAACGCGCTGGCACACATTCCATGGATGAGCGATCCGCTCACCTGGTTGGATGGTGTGATGCGCCCGGCGATCTTCCCGCCCCAGATCGTAGGGATTCGATTCGTCTGGCTTCCTTTACTGCTTTTCACGGTACTGATTTTGCTCAACCTGTTGGCAGAGCGCTTCTGGTGCCGTCATTTATGCCCGTTAGGTGGGATGCTTGGCCTGATCTCCAAACTGGCTTTCTTCAAACGACGCGTGAGATCGGAATGCGTTTCCTGCGCGAAGTGTGTCAGAGTTTGCCCAACCGGTACGATTGACCCGTATCGCGGCTATGCCTCGGATGCGGGTGAGTGTACCTTGTGCATGGACTGCTTCACCTCCTGCCCCGAAAGCGCGGTTGAACTGAAACCAGGCTGGAACCTGGAAGAGAATATGCCCTACAATCCGAGCCGTCGTCAATTGCTCATCACTGGCACCGTGGCGCTGGCCGGTTTGGCTGTGATCGACACAAACACCAATAAACACAGTGGTGGCAACTTTCTCATCCGACCACCGGGAGCTGAAAATGATGACCTGCTTGAGAAATGCCTTCGCTGTGGATTATGCCTGCGCAGTTGCCCAACCGGAGCACTTCAGGCCTCAATTGCAGAATCCGGTTGGGTGGGGGTATTTACCCCGGTATTGGTGCCGAGGCTTGGATATTGCCTTTATACCTGCAATAATTGCGGCAGCGTCTGCCCGGTGGAGGCTATTCCACCACTGCCTTTGAAGCAAAAGCAAATCACGGTGATCGGGCATGCATTCATCGACCAAAACCGCTGCATTCCCTGGGCGGATGGGACCACCTGTATCGTCTGTGAAGAGATGTGCCCGCTGCCTGATAAAGCCATTGTTTTGGAAGAGCGGGATTCCACGGATTCCGAGGGTAATGTTTTCACGCTCAAGCTTCCCCACGTGGTGCGTGAGCGCTGCATTGGCTGTGGCATTTGCGAGTACAAATGCCCGCGTGCCGGTGACGCAGCAATCAGGGTATATCGTGCGGACATGTAAAAAAGGCGCCGGGAGTATTTTCCCGGCGTCTGCTCTAAATTGCTTTGGTAAGTGATTTGTGAACCATAGCCACCCGCTCCGCGTCCATCTTCTCAACGGCGCGGTCGTAGGTAAGGAAGCCGTTGATCTCAATTTCTACGTCGGTGGTCTCGGTGTAAACAGCAGCTGCGCAGCCTTTTTCGATAAGTGGTTGCAGCTCATCTCTCAGCAAGTTCACGTACGCTTCAGTCAACTCTTCTTTGAAATCGAAGAATTTGTATCCAAACTTCTTCGTCTCATCCCAACTGTGCCCCGGGACCATTTGGCTATATCCACCAAATTCTGAGAGGATAAAGGCACGCCTGTCAGGTTTGATTGGTTTGCGTAGCTTGAGCACGTATTGGTGCCGGCTGAGGAAATCACCGCCGCCGTGATCGAACCAGCCGCTAGTGGCATCAACCAGGCGGGTGGGATCGTACTCCTTGGTCCATCGACTGATTTCGCGCGATTGGAATTGCCCCCAACCCTCGTTGAACACCACCCAAAGCGCAATACTAGGGATGCTATACAGGTGGTCGATCATACCCTTCAGATCAAGCCGGTATTGCTCGCGAACGTGTTTTTCGTTACGTCCAAATGTCTTCAGGAAAAGGGTGTCGCAGCGCGGTAACCCAGCCCACATGGCCAGGGTGGAGGTGAGGTCGCCCACGGCGCGTCCGCCGCTGGGCATGTCCTGCCAGACGATCATCCCGAGACGGTCGCAAGCGTAGTACCAGCGTAACGGTTCCACTTTGATGTGTTTGCGGATGAAATTACAGCCGAGCTTCTTTGTGTATTCGATGTCGTAAAGCATGGCTTCTTCAGTCGGTGGGGTATAGAGTCCGTCGGGGAAGTAGCCCTGGTCGAGCGGACCATACAAGAAAAGTGGATGGTTGTTAAGAGCGATACGTTTATAGCCATGTTGATCAACCATCAAACTAAACTTACGCATGGCAAAGTAACTTTCAACCTCGTCCATCATGCGGTTGTTTTTGATAAGGGTAATCTTCAGTGAGTAAAGATGTGGATCTTCCGTGCTCCATAAACGCGGTTCCGGGATGGATAGGATGAGAGGGAATTCTGTGGAGGTTTCAGCAGTCGCGATCTCTCTACTGCCGTCCAGGGCAACGGCCTTGATTGTCAGACCGCTTTCGTTCCCGCGGAGGAAAGACTCGATGGTGACCAGGGAGCGGTCGATATCGGGGGTGATCTTAAGTTTTGACAGGCTCACTTCCGGCACCGGCTCTAACCAGACCGTTTGCCAGATACCCGAGACAGCGGTATACCAGATGCCATAGGGGTTGAGCAATTGTTTGCCGCGTTCCTGTTGTTCCGAGTCGGTGGGATCCCAGACAGAGACGGTGAGGGTGTTTTCATCGGGCTTGAGCGCGTCAGTGATATCGAAAGTAAATGGCAGATATCCGCCGCGATGGCTGCCAAGCAGGGTCTCGTTCACCCATACCTCGGCTTCAAAGTCCACGGCGCCAAAATGAAGCAGCACGCGGTCGCCGGACCAATCACGTGGAACGGTAAAAGTCCGTCGATACCATAATTGTTGCGTGGGCAGCAGAGGTTTCTTCACTCCGGAGAGAGCGGATTCGATGGCAAAGGGAACGAGAATCTGACCTTCCCAGTGGTCGATGGTGGTCGCCGAGTGATCGGTGATAGTGTATTGCCAGAGGCCGTTTAAATTCAACCAGCGTGAACGAGTCATTTGCGGGCGGGGGTAATCGGGTAATGGACAGACAGGATCCACCTGCGCTGCCCAGCGGGTGAGCAAGTTTCCAGGAACGGGTTTCCAGGGTTTCTTAGCCATGATCTTCCTCTATTTTTGGGAGTGAGTAGTTTTCTCAGTCAATTGCATGTCAGATTTACGACTGCAAGGCGATTATACGCCATCACCAATAATTCAATGAATATTCTTTGCGGTTGCTTTACTATTTTTGGAAATTAAGATGATAGACATTGGTTAATACTATAATGCTTCTATCTGTCTGAAATGATTTTAATGAGGAGGTGTGCATGGGTATTAAAGATCAGGTGTCCCCCGAACAATGGAAAGTTTTATTGAACGCGCCGAGTTATGCGGCAGAATTTGTCGCAACAGCCAGCGGCGGTGGATTGGATTTTTTTGCTGAAGTTCTCACCTCGATGAAATTGGTGCAGGACACCGCGATCAGGAAAGATGGTAGCGGCTTCGGTAAACTGGTGGACGAGATCATGACCACCATGACGGAGATGTCCTTCAACGAAGCAAAAAGTGATACTCTCAAGACAGAGAGCACTGATCTGAATTCGATGCGCGCAGCTGCCAGGCAAGTGGTCGTCGATGCTGCTGCCGCAGCGTCAACCCTGGATGGTGGTGATGGGTATAAACGCTGGTTGCTTTTCGTTGCCCGCAAGGTTGCTGAAACACGCACCGGCGGCGTTTTGGGATTTGGTGGCACTTCAGTAGTAGATGAAAAGGAAGAAGCTGCATTAACCGAACTTAAAATGATTTTGAACGTAACTGAAATGTGATCGGGTAATATGATCCGGAGGAGCATACTCTTCCGGATTTTTTACAACCAATAACTAATATTACTCAATCTGGATTCATAAAAATTCGATTAATTTTTATTAATCCAATTTGTCCAGTATTATAATTACCAGGTACTTGCGTAAAGCAATTAAAGGCAAAAAAGCACACAATGAATGGTTAAGTGTTCACACTGTAGAGTCTCAATGAGTACGTGTCTACTCTCATAGGATTCCACAAGTTAATATAGATAACCACCATCCTTGCCATGATCGCCTGGTATTGAGAGTGTTTTGTCGCTTGTTTGGCTGGTGAGCAGCCACTTCAAAGGCAGATGCTTTATCAAATCACGAGTGCGATGCAAAACCAAATGGCGACAAATTGGATGTGAAGTGCTGGATCTTGAAGGTACAGAGTCAATAAATCGACTGAAAGGTTGCTGGGGTAATGCTCGAATATCAAAGTATTGAATATGGGCTTCATGAAAACCTGGTGAAGATCGAGGAAATATTCTCTCTATTGGGGTTTGAAAAATCACTCACCGATTCGATTAATGAGTGCAAAGAATTGGTAGAAACAAAGAAATACGTCGTAGCAGTGATGGGGGAATTCAAACGTGGAAAGAGTTCATTGATCAATGCCTTACTAGGGTTGCGGATTCTCCCGGTGGATACAACACCTGCTACCGCCGCATTGAACCGGATTGTGTATGGTAAATCATCCAAAGTTGAGATCCATTACAAAGATGGCGAGGTAAAAGAGATCGGTATGGATGAGTTGAGTGATTACGTAACTCAGACTACTCCCGAAGGGAAAGCGAGAGCTCTTTCCATTAAAGAAGCAGTGGTTTATGCGCCTACGGTGATCTGCCAGAACCATGTCGAAATCATCGACACCCCCGGTTTGAATGATAACCAGGCGATGACCAAGATCACCGTCGACATGCTCAATAATGTCGATGGTATAGTAATTCCGATTCATGCCAAATCTCCTTTTAGCGAGGTTGAACGCAAGTTTGTTTGCCAGTTGATTAAATGCGAGAATATTCACAACTTGCTCTTTGTGGTGACATTCATCGATCAGCTTGACGAAGATGATTACGATTATGACAATTTCATGAAGTTCCTTGCCGGGCGGATAAAAAATGATGTGCTCGAGGAATTAACCAAAACCAAAGCAGATGAAAAGATTCTAAACCGCGCTACTCGGATGCTTGCCGGTATGAGAATTTTTGGAGTTTCATCGGAGTTGGCTTTGCAATCTTTTGTATCCAACAATAAAGCTTTACTAAAGAAAAGCCGGTTCGAAGAATTTTCGAATAACCTTTTGCGGGTGATCACCAGTGAACAATTGGAAAATGTTCTCCGTAGATCGGTGGCAGAGTTTTACCGACTTCAGGCTTCAATGGAAGACCAGAACAATAAACGTATATTGGAATTTGATGAACAGCTCAATTCGATAAACAATTTCATTCATTTGATCAAGGATGATCGGACTGAGTCAAAAGCTGAAATGGAAAAAGCGATCAAATCCGGGGAGGATTGGAGATCGCGAATTCTTTCTGAATGTAACAAGCTTAAAAATATTTTGGCCGATCAGTTCCTGAATGGAGTATTCAGCCTTGACGGCAAACCACCTTATATCGCGAATGAATTTATCAACAACACAGCTATACGGGCAGGCAACCTGGCCAACGAGAGAATTATGAAGGAGATCATCCCTGGGTTAATCGACAGTTTCCAGGGAGATTTTGAAAGATTTCAAATTACACGTAGAGCCCGTTTGTCTCCGGCAATGAAAACCCTCGGGATTGAAGTGATCCCTGGCGAACAGGAGTTTGAAAAGAAGGTTTCAGAACTCTTTCAGGCAAGATTGAGCAACCATGAATTTCACTGGGTGATCGATAACAGATCAGTACCCTATCAGTGGATCAACCGAAACGGGACAGCGACAATACCTCAAAACTGGAACGTAAATGGGCAGGTTATGTTCGAAATTGTACTAAGGATGGTGAGTGTTTCCATCGATTCATATATCCAGTCTTTTTCGCCTGTGTTTGATTCCATTTTATGTGATTTGCTCACATTTGTTGATGAAGAAAATGAAATTCTTCATCAATCTTCCGAAGAGAGATCTAGACAAAGGAAAGAAGAAATCCAGATCGAAATCAAGTCTTACCGATCCAATTATCAAATCCTGCAGCAAAAGGTGAATAAAATCGTTGAGGATAGCCAGTTTTTACTCGAACAATATCTTGAACAAACAGGCTCTTGCTAAAGCACATATGCAGTTGGGTCTTTAAACAAGGAGCAGGAGGTTTGGAATGGCTAAATGCGTAAAATGTGGAACAACGCTTACGGAAGGAGCGAATTATTGTTCCTTATGTGGGGCGGCTGCGATAAGCCCTGATCGGATTATTTGTTCCAAGTGTGGCACGGAGATTGTTGCCGGTGCCTTTTTTTGCGACAATTGTGGAGCAAAGGTAACTGCTACCGTTGTGCAAAATCCATCTACTCCTCAACCTCCACCGCCAATAAATATTACGAATGTTCCTTCACCCTACCCGCCTTATCCTGTTGCGGCCAATCGAGTGTTGCGCATTACACGTGAAAGCCAGTTCCAGTGTATGGCGAACACCTATCAGGTGATCGTAAACGGCAATTATCTGGGTAATATCGGTGTTGGAAAAACTATAAGCTTGAATGTTAACGTAGACACCGCTGTGGTGGATATTATCTGTACCACCATCATGATCAATGCCAGGATGCGGCTTGTCTTAAAACTTGGACCGGTAACGAGTGTCAACTTTAAGGTCGAATGGCCTGGAGACATTTATCCAACGGTTTACGGAGCACAGGTGATCGAACAAACCAAATTTTTTTAGCTAACGCTTACTGAATGAATCGCTACAAGGATTTGTTCTTTTTTACGCTCATTGAATATCCGAGTAAATATTTCAAAAAGGGAGATTAGAGCATGGAGACTGAAGCGAACTTTAGTAGTTTCACCAATTACAAACAGACAGTGATCGAATTAACAAGCGATTTAAAGAAGTTACGTGAGTATTCTGAAAAAATGGGATTACACGGAAATGTTTCGGGGATTGACGAGGTGTTGAAAAGATTGATGGAAGATAATTTTAGTGTCGCGATCATTGGCGAATTTAAGCGGGGAAAAAGCACGCTAATAAATGCGCTTCTTGGCAAAGACATTCTCCCGATGGATGTGATGCCAGCTACAGCAACGTTGAATAAGATCAATTATGGATTAACTCCCAGCGTCACAGTGGAATATAAGGATGGCCGCAGCGAACAGATCGCCATCGAGCAATTGAAAGATTATGTTACCAAATTGACTGGTGAAAGTCAGGCTCGCGCGCTGACGATCAAAGAAGCTACCGTCTATTATCCGGTCCCCTATTGTAAGAATGGTGTCACGATCATCGACACACCCGGGTTAAATGATAACGAAAGGATGACCGAAGTGACCTTATCGGTTTTGCCAACGGTCGATGCCGCATTGATGGTAGTGATGGCACAATCTCCCTTCTCTGAATCGGAGAAAGATTTCATCGAAAACAAGATCATTAACAGTGATCTGGGGCGTCTTCTTTTTGTGGTTACTGGCATTGACATTATTGATGACGAGGCGGATGTTGAGCGGGTTTTGGAGAGTATCAAGACACGCATTCAAGAACATGTGATGAAGAAGGCGGAAAACACCTATGGCATCGATTCTCCGGAATATGAAGTGTATAAACGAAAGATTGGCACGGTGAGGGTGTACGGAGTTTCTGCTAAGAACGCTCTCAAAGGGAAGATCCGAGGTGATGAAGCGATGCTTCAAGCGAGTCGTTTTCCTGCGTTCGAAGCCGTCCTTGAAAAATTTCTTACCGAAGATAGAGGCGCGGTCATGCTCAACGCGCCTGTAAGTCGAATCAAGACCTCTTCGATTGAGTTGGTCAAGGCGGTAACCTTACGACAGAACGCCTTGGCGATGCAGGAAAATGAATTCGAAAGTAAAAGTTCTGCTGCCATGCAAGAGATTAAAAAGATCCGCGAGGAACGGAAAGTAGAAATGAGCCGGATCAACGAAGCCTCATTGACCACTTTTACAAAACTAAAACCCGAGATCGATGCTTACTGGCCCACATTGATCAAAATCGCCATGGATAAGATCAATTCATATCCATTAACTGGTGATGATATCAGTGAGGAGAATTCTTATCAAACTCAGCAAAAATTGGCTAAAGCAGTTCAAATAGAGCTGTCTCGCGCGGGTCAAAATATGTCTGAAAAAATCCAACACCAGATCGAGCAAGCTCTGGAAAGTGAATCCGATCGTTTGTCGGGGTTTGAGGAAAAATTCTTTAAGGCGACAGATAAAATTGCATCCATGTTCGTCTCAAATATGCCTGATTCAGACGCTGATTTTGGTGTCAGTATTGTTGCGTCCAGTCTGCTGGGTTATGGATTGGGCGGTATTTACCTGGGGTACAAAGAAGCTGGCTGGAAAGGCGCGCTTCTTGGTGGCGCCTCCAGTGTGGCGGGAACCCTTGCCACCGGTTTTGGCGTGGGTTTGCTGATGTCAGTTCTGTCACTTCCGGCAACCTGGCCGGTGTTACTTGTGGGCAGTCTCGTGGCAGCCTTTGGTGGTTCACTGGCTGGAAAATTCGTGGTTGGTAAAGCACTGGTTAATGCCAAGATCGATAAATTCAGGGATTCATTCAAAGATTCGGTAAGACAAGAGCTTCAAAAACTCAGAGACCAGGATCATTTATCCGATAATGTTGAAAAACAGATCAACGACGCTTTCGATGCTTTGAAAAAGAAATTGGAAAAAGAAACTGAAAACATCCTGCAAGATACCGAGAGCCAATTGGCTCAACTGAAGGTCGAACTTGCTCAGAAAGCCTTAATGACTGAAAAAGAAAAAGAAGAGCTAACTCATATGGTGGATTCAGTCAGGGAAATCAGTCTACGCGCTGAAGCGATCAATAAACAATTATCTGTGATCCTGGCACGGTAAGGAGAATTGGAATCCATGTCTAGAATAAACCCAACAAACAACATTAACGTTAATTTTGCTTCGTACCTTGAAGGAAGAAAGTCCACTATTAACGCGCATATGGTCAATGGCATTCCTGATTATGCTTTTGACCTGGATATGACCTTAAGACAAAAAATAAACGCCATTCCTGGCGCGTTACCGTTTTTCACCGCGTTGACTTCTCAATATGCTCCCTTTTTCCGCCAGGAAACCAATTTAAAGGCATTAAAAGTTGGTCCCAATCAATTTCCGGATATTCATAATATCGTGGTGGAGTGCGCAAGGCGTTTGGGGATCGGGATTCCGACGGTATTTATTCAAAAAAATCCGTCTGAGATTAACGCATGGACAATCGCGCTTGAGGGTGACACTCCCGTGATAGTTGTGACCTCGGCTCTACTTGAACGGTTCACCACCGGCGAGTTGAAAGCGGTGATCGGACACGAATGTGGGCATATCCATAATTGCCACAATGTTTACAACATGGCTGAGCAATTAATCTTCAAATCGGTTTTTGTAGCCAGTTCTCCTTTGGTCCAGCAGATATTGGAGTTCGTTTCCATTCCTCTGAAAATCGCGATCAATACCTGGGCCCGCGCTGCCGAGATCACCTGTGACCGGGCAGGTATGATCTGTTGTGATGATCCAAATGACGAGATCACTTGCAAAGCAAAGTTTATCTATGGAGCCACGTTCAATAGATCCGATATCAATATCGATGAAGCATTAAAACAGTTTGAAACGATCCGATCGACTCCAGTAAGGTATCTGGAGTTGGGTTATGACCATTCAGTGCCGATCCGGCGAATTTTCGCTGATAAAGAGTTTATGAACAGTGAGATCCTTTATGGATGGCGTCCCGAATGGAAAAAACCTGGAATGCAACTGATTGGAAAAACGGAACTGGATGAGCGTTGTGCGAAATATGTCAGTGTTAAAGCAGGTTCGGAGAGGAAATAACTGAGATGACTACAAAACAACTTGACCGAAAAATGACCCTGGATTTTGACACAGTCTGCCATGATGTTGAGGGGGTGTTGGATGATGTCCGAGGCATAATGAATGAACGGTATTTCGCGTTGGCACTGGGGAATGATGCCGTACGTAAATTGAAGGAATATCCGGTAGCGATCCGAAAACGTCTGTATGACGCCTTTAACCTGGTCGTAGTGGGTGATTTCAAGCGCGGCAAGTCCACGTTGATCAACGCTCTGCTGGGTGATAATATCGCTCCTACCTCAGTCACACCAGAAACGGTGACGATCAATAAGATCTCCTATGCTGAAGAACCAAAGGCTGAGGCGGTGCTGAAGAACGGTCGTCGGGCAAAATTAGATCAGGCTGAATTGAAAAGGGAAGAGATCGAGAAGTTAATGAAGGAATTCCCGGCACAAATCGATTTCGTTGATCTTAAAGTGAACAACGATATGTTGAAAGATGTATCCATCATTGATACACCAGGGGTAGGAGATCTGATGAAACGTTTCGATGAGCAGGTGACTGATTATTTGGTCAACGCCGACGCTTTAATTTATGTGATTTCCGCGCGATCTCCCCTGTCACTATCAGAGCAGTCTTTCCTATCCTCGTCGGTGATGCCGGGGAGCTTTTCACGGGTTCTGCTGGTAGTGAATATGGCTGATACGATGGATTCTCAGGAAGACATTGAAAAAATTCAGGCTTTCATCGCAGAAAAAGTCACTGCGATCAGCCCAAATATCTATATATACCCTTTGAGTGCCTTGGATGAGTATTGTCGCAAAAAAGGATTAAAACGCCCGAACCCGGCAATGGCGGCTACTCTGGAAACTCAGTTCTACGCATTTGAGAATTCCTTGCAGAACGACATCCTCCTGCAAAAGGAGATCATCAAGTCAAGTCGGGGGATCGCGTTAACTTCGTTGCTTTTGGAAAACATCACAGCGCGTATCAAACTACTAGAAAGTACGCTACAACAGAACGTCCAGAAGCTTTCGCTCAATGAAAACTCATATCGGGAACAAAACGATGCGTTGATGAAAAGCATCAATGAGCATAAAGCATCGTTATGCAATGACATCGAGGATATGAAGCTGGAAGCCAGAGACTGGATGTCTGAATTTCTGGCAAGAGTAAGAGCTGAAATAAATGCTATTGGATCCAACGCAAGTGTTAGCGATTTAGAACGTCATTTCCAGTTCTATCTGCTCGACATGATTCGTGATGGCGTTCAGGCCTGCGTTTCATTTCACCAGAAGGATATTTCCGACCGGGTATCTGCCGAGATGAAAGCCTTTGCGGGAGAAATCGTTGAATCGAGATTTGGCAGCATCGATGCTAGTATTTCAAGCTGCATCAACGATGTTAGTTGGTCAAGCGTGGATACTTTTACCTCAAAGTTCATGGTCGCCTCTGAATTAGCCGGCGTGAATCTGCTCGGGCCATTAGTGCTGCTTGGTCAGACCATTGCTGGATTCATCCGACAGGGAGTGGTCAGCAAAAAACAGGATGATTTCCTGGCTCCGATCATTCAGGGCTTCGACATGTTTTCAAATGATGTAATGAACAAAGTGAACGATACCTACGAGCAGCTCAAGAATAACGCGGTCAACAAACTGGATGAACTTTACCAAGATCAGATAAATGCCTCCAATGAAGCAATCGAACAAGCAAAGAAGATCACACAGAATGAAGAGGTAAAGAAGGAGGAAATCATATCCTACATGGATTCATTGTTGATAAACCTGTCATCAATGAGAGAGGTATTGAAGAAATTTGATTGATTGCGGAATTTAATGTTACTTACTGAAAATAAAGTAAAATATTTTTATGTAAGAACATCAATACTTCGGAGGCGTATATGAGTGATCATGAAAAGGCAAGAACGCTTGTTTCACAGATGAGCACTGCCGAGAAAGCATCTTTATGCTCGGGGAAAAATTTCTGGTACCTTAAGGGGATAACCCGACTTGAACTACCCGAGATCATGGTCACTGATGGACCTCATGGATTGCGTAAACAGGAGACGAAAGCGGATAATCTTGGTTTGAATAAGAGTGTTCCTGCTGTGTGTTTTCCGACTGCTGCGGCTACCGCCTGCTCGTTCGACCGGGAATTGCTCAAAGAAGTGGGAAAGGCCATGGGTGAGGAATGCCGCCAGGAAGAGGTGGCTGTCATCCTCGGACCCGGTGTCAATATTAAACGCTCTCCGCTTTGCGGTAGAAATTTCGAATACTTCAGCGAAGATCCCATGCTGGCGGGTGAGATGGCTGCCGCGATGATCGAAGGCATCCAGAGTCAGCATGTGGGGGTCTCACTAAAACACTTTGCAGCCAACAACCAGGAAAAATGCCGCATGACCAGCGAAAGCGTGATGGATGAGCGTACCTTTCGTGAAATCTATCTGACAGCTTTCGAACGCGCGGTCAAACAATCTAGCCCCTGGACGGTAATGTGTTCCTATAACCGAATTTTTGGTGAGTTCGTCAGTCAGTACAAACGTCTTCTCACAGATATCCTGCGCGATGAGTGGGGTTTCAAAGGTCTGGTTGTCTCAGACTGGGGAGCCACGGTGGATCGCGTCAAAGCGCTTGCCGCCGGTATGGATCTAGAGATGCCTTTCATTGGCGCAATTAATGATAAAAGAATCGTTGAAGCCGTCGAAGAAGGTAAATTACCGATGGATGTGCTCGATACAGCGGCTATTCGTGTGACTGAATTGATTCTGAAATCCCAAAAACGGAAGGCATTCAAGTACAACCCAGATGATCATCACGTCATCGCGCGCAAAGCTGCAGCGAGATCTGGGGTTCTCCTTAAAAATGATAAAGGCATTTTGCCCGGGAATATCAAGCAAAAAGCCGCTGTCATTGGTGCCTTTGCCAAATCACCACGTTATCAGGGTACCGGAAGCTCCAAGATCCAGCCCATCAGAGTGGATAATGCCTGCGATGAGCTAGAGAAGCTGGGCTTGAAATTCGAATATGCCGAAGGATATCACCTGGACAGCGACGCACCGGATGCGGTATTGCTTGAAGAAGCCTGCAGGGTAGCAGACGGGAAGGATATTGTTTACATCTTTGCTGGCTTGCCTGACAGTTACGAGGCTGAATCCTTTGATCGGGATAGCATGTCCATGCCCGCGTCTCACAACCAGCTCATCGAAGCGATCTGTGAGGTCAACAAGCATGTGGTTGTGGTGTTGCATGGCGGCGCTCCCATCGAAATCCCCTGGGCAGACAAAGTACAAGGCATCTTGATGATGTACCTGGGCGGGGAGGCTTGTGGTGGCGCAGCAGCGGACCTGTTGTTGGGCAAGGTCAACCCTGGTGGCAAACTGGCCGAGTCCTGGCCGTTCTTCCTTGCTGATAATCCATCTCATGATTTCTTCCCAGGGTATCCCAAATCGGTGGAATATCGCGAGGCATTATTTGTTGGTTATCGCTACTATGATAAAGCGAAAAAAGCAGTACGTTACCCCTTTGGTTATGGCCTGTCATACACGAGTTTCGAATTTAAAAACCTAAAACTATCATCAAAGAAGATCAAAGATACCGACACCCTGACCGTTACCTGTCAGTTGAAGAATACAGGAAAAGTTGCCGGTAGCGAAGTGGTTCAACTTTATGTATCTTGTGTGAACTCGAAGATCATCCGCGCCGAACAGGAGCTGAAGGGTTTCGAGAAGATCCAGCTTGACCCTGGCGAGAGCAAAGAGGTTACTTTCACACTTTCCAAACGCGATTTTGCTTATTACAACACTGCGAGCTCTATCTGGCACGTGGAGAGTGGCGAATATGAGATCCGCGTAGGCGCCTCGTCGCGTGATATACGATTGACAGGTACCGTATTTGTGCAAAGCACTGTGGACGCGCCGTTGCCCGATCTGCGCGCCGAGTTGCCTTGCTATTATGATCTGACTAACGGCATTCGTGTTTCGGATGTGGAGTTTACTGGTCTCATCGGGCGTCCTCTTCCCGCACGAGATCGAATCAAGGGAGCACCGCACACCGTAAGTTCCACCTTTGCTGATATTCAAGACAAATGGCTGGGCAGGCAATTGCTCTCCATCATGCGTAAGAATATCACCAAGATGGGCGATGACAACGCGGATATCAAATTAATGGCTGAAAAGATGATCATGGACATGCCGCTGCGAGCGTTATGTCTAATGGCTGCCGATAGCGGATTGACGTTGGAGAAGATCGAAGGGATCGTGGATTTGCTTAACGGACATTTGATCAAAGGAGTGAGTTCGTTCTTGAAAAAGTAGGCGTATATTTAAAAAAGGTCGCGATTCAAATCAGGATCGCGACCTTTTTTAGTAAGAGAACAACTACAGCCCTTTTAGAAACTCGATGCTTTTCCTGGCTGCTGTTGTTGCATCGGGCTTGGGAAGAAATTCACCTGAAACCCAACCCTGGTATCCCGTCTCGTTGAGTGTTCTCAATATCGTACGGAAATCCATATGCCCCGCGCCGGGGTACCAGCGGTTAGAATCAGCCACGTGGAAGTGAAAGATTCGCTTGCCGCAAGCGCGGATGCTGTCATCGATGATAGTTTCTTCGATATTCATGTGGAATGTATCGAGCAGCAAACCAAAATTTGGCGCGCCTACCTTATCGATCAGTTCCATGCCCTGCGTTACATTGTTAACCAGGGTGGTCTCGTAACGGTTGATCGGCTCCAGGGCTAATCTCACACCTTCAGGCATCGCGGACTGGCTGCATTCCTGCAGCGCTTCGCACAGCCAGCGTTCAGCTTGCGCCTGATCCAATCCGGGTCTGACCAGGCCGCGGATGAGCCCAATGATGATGACCGCGTTGAAACGGGCGGCTACTTGCACGTGACTTTTAATTCGTTCGATGGCCTTATGGCGAATCTCAGGGTCGGGATCGGTGAATGATAACCTTTCCTCTCCCCAGGCCTGACCGGTACCGATGGCAGGAACGGAGAGATGATGCGAGCGGGTGACGCGTTCAAGCTCATCCAGGTTCACCAGCTTCGGGTCGCGGATTGCGAGTTCAACGCCATCATAGCCCATCCGAGCGATCTGCTGCAGGTTGGTCTCAAGATCCCCTTTGAATGTGGCGGCCTGGAATTGAGCGGCCTGAGTGGAAAGTACAACTGATAATTTCATTGATTTTGATCCATTTTAACCGACAGCCGCAATTTCTGCGGCTGTCGGTATTGGTTTTACTTGGCGACGTAGGTGATCTTGCACTCGGAGCGGTCGGTTTGCAGCTTGATGATGTTTTCGGGCAACTGTTCGAGGCTGACCTTTTTGGTACTCATCACTGTCATGTCCATGCCGCTGGCCATGCAATCGATAACGCGCGGGAAAGTTCCATTGCCGGAGTGACCCTGGGCGCCAATGATGCTGGCGTGGCGGACTTGCAGCACTTCACCGGTAACAGGCATCTTGGCTTCAGCGCGGGCGGTGACGACAACCTTGCTGTTGAGAGTTCGGCCTTCCCAGATGACCTTCTCGATGCCGGGGTAAACCTGGGTGGGCAAGCCAGTGGCTTCCATGAACAGATCGGCACCCATGCCATCGGTGAGTTCAAGCACGCGGCTGGCGAAATCTTCCTTGGAAGGATCCACGTGGTAGTCAGCGCCGCATTTCAAAGCCATCTTGGCACGATTGGTTTGCGTCTCGGAAATGATTACCACGGAAGCACCGGCACGTTTGAGGATGGCGCAGGCAGCGATACCAACAGGGCCGGCACCCAGCACGACCACACGATCGCCAGGGCGGATACCACCGCCGCGTTCGATTACGGCGTTGTAGGCCACGCAGGTGGGTTCCACCAGGCTACCGGCGATGAAGATGTCCTGCTCTTTTTTGTATTGTTTGCGCAGAGGTTCAAGGCTCCACAGAGTGCGGGCGGGTAATTTGATGTATTTGGTGTAGGCACCGTTGACGTTGAAGCCCACTTCATCCAGGTGCTCGCACTGGTTTGGATACCCATCGGCGCAGGGCTTGCATTGACCACACCAGAGCATCTCTTCAGAGGTGACCATTTCACCACCCTTGAAGGGTTTGTTGGTGCGTTTGTCGTAAGCATTCTTGCCAGCTTCAACGACAACTCCGGAAAACTCGTGACCAAGGATGCTGGGAAAACCGGTCAAACCGGGATAGAGGATATACCCATCCTGATCAGCTTGGGCCATGTGGACGTCAGAACCGCAGATACCGCAGGCTTTGACTTCCATTAACACTTCTTCAGGACCTGGAGTTGGGATGTCGTATTCGCGGATCTCGAAGCGCGGGTTGCGCCAAACCAGGCTGCCCAAATATGTCTGGCGACCCTCAATATCTTTAGCTCCGAGTTTGAAACCCGGTTTTGGATCCCAGTCTGCAACCAGGGTGACTCCTTGCATTTTACCTTTCATAGTAATACTCCTCTGTAGTGTGGTGAATGATTAAACTTCAGTTCCCTGGCCGATACGAGGGATACCGTAGACGGTCTTCCAGCCTTCGCTGAGCGGTTCACGAAGGTAGGGTTCCATATCTTTCGCCGAGCGTAGGGTGACCTCTTCCACAGGGGGAACGGTGCCAGCCGGGAAGCGCTCCAGAACGTCGTCAGCCCACAGGGTGAGGTATTTGAGAATGGCAGCCATTGGGCGTTTTGCTTTCTGGGCTGAGCCTGATTTTGCCTTACCCACAACACCTTCAGGGGTGGCCGCGATCTCGATGGCGAAGTGACCTTCACCCTCGGACCAGCGGCTAGGACGACCAAAGGGATCGACGGACTTATCAAAATGGCCATCAGGCAGGTAGTTCTTGCCCTCGGTATCCACGGCGCGACTCATATCTACCATGTCGGGATGGAGTAACAGGCTGAGGGAGGTTTCGGATTCATCGGCGTGAACGAAGTTGGTACTCATCGTACCGCCGCGGTCATCGGAGCGGAAGAATTCACGAACGCCGCGGTGCCAGTCGATGACGCGGAAGATACCAGGAAGCTGGTAGCGTTTCTGAAATTCCTGGACAGCTGATTCAAGCATCCACAACTGACCATGGTTGTTAACGATCAACTGTTTACGGAAGCCATCGTTCCACAGACCGAGCATCACATCGATCATCATCTCGCGAACCACGTGCTCACGGACGATAACGGTACCGGGCATGCCCAGGTGGTGGAAGGGGTGACCACCGTAATTCAATGGGGGCAACGCCAGGTTAATGGGGTTACCGCGTTTGGCAGTGAATCGACGCACGCCTTCACAGATGGCGCTGACATAGAGTGTGTCTGCCGCGCTAGGCAGGTGGGCACCGTGTAGTTCGGTGCAGCCAACCGGGATGAAGACGATATCGTTCTTCTTGCGGTTTTCCTCGACCTGCCAGCGGGTTGTTGTTTGAATGTACGAACCGGGCTTGGCCCATTCAACAGGTGAGGGGATACCGTAATCAGCCAGGATGGCATCGATCTCGGCGTCGCTCGCCTCCCAAACCTCTTTCTTCAAACGTCCAACAGCGTTATCTTCGAAGAACAGGTCGGGTTGATTCGTAGGCAGATAGCCTTTTGGTACTTTTTGATCGGTCATTGCTTGCTCCTTCTAAATGGATGATGGATCGATATTATTTACCGGTGATCTCAGTAAGTTTTACCGGGCGATTCTCGTGGAACGATTTCCAGGCTGCGAAACCTAGCGCTGAAGCCATGTAGCCATCTTCACCGGTGGTCGGGGTGGGCTTGTCATCACGGACACATTCAGCGAACTGCCGTACTTCTTCGATGTAGCAGGGGGCGTAACGCTGCATGAAGAAGTAAGGAGGTGGGGGTGTCATGAACCCTCCCGTAACACCTTTGATGACGGTGGTTTCCTCTTCGTTGTCAGCGATGATCGTCCCATTGGCACAAAAGACTTCCAGACGCTGATCGTAGCCGTAAATGGCATGGCGGCTGTTGTTGATCACGCCGATGGCGCCGTTTTTAAACTTGAGGGTGACAATGTCGTTGTCCAAGTCGCCAAATTCGGAGATCTCGGGTTTGACCAGAGCCGCGCCGATGGCGTAGATCTCATCCACATCGCCAAGTTGATAGCGGATCATGTCGAAATCGTGGATGACCAGGTCAAGGAAGATGCCACCGGAGACGCGCAGAAAATCCATACTGGGGAATTCTGGGTCGCGGTTGGTAATGTTGAGGATGCAGGGACGGCCCATTTCATTAGAAGCGACAATATCATGGACTTTACGATAGCTTTTATCGAAGCGGCGGTTGAAACCTACCTGTAATTTCACTCCGGCTTTCTTGACAACAGCCAGCATTTCTTTGATATCTTCGAGGTTGGGAGCCAGCGGTTTTTCACAGAAAATCTGTTTTCCAGCGAGCGCCGCGTCCTTGACGATCATGGCGTGGGTATCAGTGCTTGTGGCGATGAGGACGGCATCGATGCTCTTATCGGCCAGTAGTTCGTGGTAATCCTTGACCACGCGTTCGATACCAAGTTCATCAGCGACAGCTTGAGCTACTTCGAGACGGATGTCGCAGATGGCAACCAGATTGATCTCGGGGATGGAGCGAACCACGTTCTTGACGTGCACGCTGCCCATGCGGCCGGTTCCAATAATTGCCAGGTTTACTTTTTTCATCAATAGACCTCTTTTCTCTTTAGTTGAGAATTTACAGGCTAGACTTTCATCACGATCTTCATGGCTGATTTTGGATGATGTTCCATTGTCTTGATATCAAGGCCAAGCATGTCGAAAGCGGTTAAGCACTCATCCATGGGAATGATCTTGGTGAAGAATGGTTTCATGTTGAGACGGTTTTCTTCGAAAATTCGGATGGAGGGGTTCATGGTGTTCTGGCCAAGATAGAGACCGAGAATCTTGGTTGCCCAGCGGGTAATTTCATTAGGGACGACGGTGGTGGTGATGGAGGAATCCATACCGAAAGGAAGCACCTTACCTCCGGGGGTGACGCATTTCAACGCGGTGGCAAGGTCATTGCCGGTGGCTTCGACGACGATATCCGCTTTGTAGCCGTGAGTGACTTCTTCGATCTTCTTGGCGACGTCAACTTCTTTGGGATTCCAGACTGTCAGACCGCATTCTTTGGCAACGTTAATGCGGAAGGGATCGATCTCGGTCACGACGACCTTGGCGGCGATGTTTTTGGCGAATTGTCCAAAAAGGTAGCCAATGGGGCCAAAACCGATGATCATGACGTATTCATACGGCAGCATCTGAAGTGTGTTCATGCCATTGACGACGGTAGCCAGGGTTTCAACCTGGGTACCGAGAACGTCATCGATGGAGTCGGGTAAAATGTAGCATTGTTTCTCAGGGACCAGGCAGTATTCGGCGTAACCGCCATTACGCATCACACCCAATGCGCTGGTCTTGATATCCACACATTGGCTGGTGAGTCCGCGGCGGCAGTATTCACATTGCCCACAGCGGATGTTGTTATCAATGGCAACACGATCGCCAACCTTGAGGTGGGTGACGTGAGTGCCGATCTCAAGGACCTCACCGCAGAACTCATGTCCGATGACCGTATTTGGGCGGAAGTGGTGTTTTCCCTCAACGATCTTGACATCAGAGCCGCAGATGCCGACATAATGCACCTTGAGAAGTACATCGTCGGGGTCTTTGACGTGTGGGATGGGGATGTTTTCCATCTCGAGCCGGCCAGCTTCCTTGATCAACCATGCTTTCATTGTCTCGCTCATTTTTCTTCTCCTTTTGTAATAATGACTTTGCACACGTGTGCATCGATGATTAAAAAATTTACAAGTGTGGGTACCTATAATTTCAGTGTTGCTAGCGTTGAATACGGGCTGAACAACCCGCCGCGAAACTGCGTACCTGCGAGAGAGTCGTCATCGTTGTGTCGCCTGGGAAAGTAGTCAGCAACGCTCCATGCGCCCAACCGAGGTTGACAGCCGTTTGCGGATCTTCACCATTAAGCAAGCCGTAGAACAGACCTGAAGCAAACCCGTCACCGCCGCCGACGCGGTCATACACGTCCAATTCGCAGGTCGGGGAGGAGTATGTTTTGCCGTTGATCCAGGCAACCGCGCCCCAACTATGACGGTTTGTGGAATGGACTTCGCGCAAAGTGGTGGCTACTACCTTGATTTGCGGAAACGCCTCCTTGACGTTGTCGATCATGCCAAAAAAGACACTGGGGTCGAGTTTAGACTTGGCAGCCACTTCAGGACCGGCGATACCGAGTCCAAGCTGGAGGTCTTCTTCATTACCCACTAACACATCCACATTCGCAACGATGCGTTTCAATATGGACTGCGCCCTTTGCTCACCACCCCAGAGGCTCCAGAGCTTGGCGCGGTAATTCAAGTCGAACGAGATGACGGCGCCGGCTGCTTTAGCAGCCTTCATACCGTCGATGATCAATTCACCGGTGGATTCGGAAAGAGAGGCAAAGATACCGCCGCTATGGAACCATCGCAGCCCACCTGAGAAGATTTCTTTCCAGTCGAAATCACCGGGTTTCATCTGAGCGGCGGCTTCATTGGAGCGGTTGTAGAACACCACCGGGGCGCGTACACCAAAACCCCGGTCGCTGTAAACCGTAGCCATGTTGGGGCCAGTAACACCGTTATGTTTGAAATGTTTGTAATACGGTTTCACGCCCATGGCGCGCACGCGCTCCGCGATCAGATCACCGATGGGATAATCGACCATGGCAGAGACGATACCGGTACGTAAGCCAAAACAGTTAGCTAGGTTAGCTGCGCAGTTAAATTCACCACCGCTGACGTGAATCTGACACTCCGTTGCCTTAGGGAACGGGATGATCCCTGGATCAAGGCGGTGTACCAGTGCGCCGAGTGAGATGAAATCCATTGTACTGCTCTCTGTAGGCTTGATCTTCAACTCATTTGTCATTATTTGCTCCTTAACCATCCAATGGACGGATTATTTGCTCCAATCGGTGTGAAACACGCCGTCCCGGTCGGTACGACGGTAGGTATGGGCGCCAAAATAGTCTCGCTGCGCCTGGGTCAGGTTGGCAGGAAGGGTCTCGCTGCGGTAGGCGTCGAAATATGCCATTGAGGCGCTGGTGGCCAGGACAGGGATACCCGCTCCGATAGCGGATTGGATGAATAATCTCCAGGCTTCCTGGCGGTTCTCCACTGCGCTACGGAAGGCGTCATCCAGCAGCAGGTTCTGCAGACGGGGGTCACGTTCATAGGCACCCATGATGTCATTAAGCAGTGAAGCACGGATGATGCAGCCGCCACGCCAGATTTGGGCAATGTCGCGCAGGTTCAGATCGTACTTATACTCGTCCGATGCCATGCGTAGCATGCCCATACCCTGGGCATAAGAGGTAATCTTGCTGGCATAGAGCGCCTTGCGGGCGGCCTGGATGAGCATTTCGCGTTCGCCGCTGAACTGCACCTTGGGTCCATGGATCACCTTGGCGGCAGCCACGCGCTGCGGTTTGAGGCTTGAAAGGATGCGGCTTTCAACAGCCGCGTTGATGGTGGGGATGGGCGCGCCGAGGTCTAACGCGTTCTGGCTGGTCCACTTGCCGGTACCCTTTTGCTGTGCCTCGTCGAGGATAATATCCACCAGGGGGCGTCCGGTCTCTTGATCGATTTTGGTAAGGATATCGGCGGTGATTTCGACCAGATAAGATTTCAATTCGCCTTTGTTCCATTCTTTGAACAGATCAGCGATCTCCACGGCTTTCAATCCGAGCAAACGATGCAGTACATCGTAAATTTCAGCAATCAACTGCATGTCGCCGTATTCAATACCGTTGTGTACCATCTTGACGTAGTGCCCGGCTCCACGAGGACCCATGTATTCGACACAAGGGATGCCATCTTCAACTTTTGCTGCTATGGCGCGGAAAATTGGAGCCAGGGCTTCCCATGCTTCGCGCTGTCCGCCTGGCATGATGGCTGGTCCCCACAACGCGCCTTCCTCTCCGCCAGATACCCCAGCTCCTACAAAGTTGAACCCTTCTTTATCCAGTTCAGAGTTGCGGCGTTCGGTGTCCATGAAGAAAGAATTTCCGCCGTCGATGAGGATGTCACCTTTTTCGAGATGCGGTTTAAGATGGGCGATGGCGCTGTCCACCGGCGCGCCGGCAGGCACCATCATCAGGATGCGACGAGGTTTTTCGAGAACAGCCATCAAGGCAGAAGGCGAATCGACGCCGATGATGTTTTTTCCAGCTGCGGGTCCATTCAAAAATGCTTCGGTTTTCTTCGCGTCCAGGTCATACCCAGCCACTGGGAAGCCGTTGCGTTCCATATTGAGGGCCAGGTTATGACCCATGACACCCAAACCAACCACACCGATTTTATATTTCATCGTTTTTCTCCAATATTAATTCCTGACCCGATAGAGCGTTTCACCGGCTCTGGGTACGTACAGCATACCATCCTGCTCACGGTTTTTCCACTCTTCAGGATGAATTTTGGCTGGGTCGAGATAACCGATGCCCAGGTGAGCGCAATCCTCAGCGGAGATGAGGCTGGATAGAGTGAGCTTCACGTTCGGTATCTCTCGATTGCCTTCCATCATGCCAGAACCCCTGAAGTGGGTACTGTGAGCCAGAACACCAAGCGGAATATTTTTGAACTTGTCCCAGTTGGCCAAAAAATAGGGCAAGATGTGATAGCCAATCTGATAAATGTATTTACCATGGGTAAAGCTGACTGTATCCAGGTGAGGGGCGTATACGATAACCTCTCCACCAACCGCGACGGCCGGTTCGATCTTGTACATGGCTTTGGCGGCCGTCCAGAGTTCGTCGTACATAGCCGGTGCGCAGGAGAGCACACGCTGGTACGGTTTTTCACACCAGGTGATGTGTTGCTCCGCTGACAGGTCAGCGCAAGCGCTCCAGGCATTTACCGGATCGCCGATAAAAATTCCGCTAACTTCCTCTCCATGGACATTAAGCGCGACCAGAGTGACCGGGGTGTCCAGGTGGGAGGCGGCTGAGCGGATCATTCTGCGTACCGGTGTGTCTTTGATGCCAATGGTACCGACCACACCGCTGAGGGCACCGAGCCAGTGGGTGGCGTCGATCATTTCTGCGCCCGAAATTCCCGGAAAGAGATATTTCTCGCCGCCTGAAAAGCCAACCACTTCATGCGGAAAGGTGGGTCCAACAATAAGGATCTGATCGTGTTCCAGCGCTGCCCGGTTAATCTCGATGGTAACGCGGGAGGGAAGCGAGGAATGCCAACGTTCACCGGCAATGGCGCGAATCTCTTCGTCTTCCATTATCCCCAGTGTGGCTAATGCAGCCGGATCCTTCCAGGCATGGTTGAGCAGTTCCACGTGTTTGTAAGTAGTGCAGCGTTGTTCGGTTGTAATCCCCACCAGTTTATTCATTTGATCGTCGGTCAACTCGGGGTGAGTGCCAAGCGCGACCATGAAGGTCAATTTGCGTACATCTGCGAGGATTTCAACAATGTTCTTGAAGAGGAAAGGCAACGGCAGAGAACGGGTGTGGTCGGGAATCAGCACCAACACGCTTTGCCCAGAAAACCGCCCGGCCAACCCTTGTGTGAGCGTTTCGCGGATAGAAGCGCTGTCGAGGAAGCCGGTTGGGGCGATTTTCTGGATAGTTGGCGAAGAATTCATCGCATTTTTCCTAAACACCGCTGAAAGCCGAGAATCCACCGTCAATGGGGATGACGATCCCCGTAACGAAGGCTGAGGCAGGGGAGAGCAGCCAGATGACCGTACCGGTCAGGTCGTCAGGTACACCAAAACGATTCATCGGCGTATGAGCAATGATCGAGTGACCACGCGGGGTTAATTCACCATTTTCTTCCTGGGTAAGGAGAAAGCGGTTCTGATCGGTAAGAAAGAAACCCGGTGCGATAGCGTTCACACGGATGGCTGGAGAATATTCCTGCGCCATGTGCACAGCCAGCCACTGCGTGAAATTGCTTACTCCGGCTTTGGCTGCCGAATAGGCGGGGATACGGGTCAATGGACGCAGCGCGTTCATCGAAGCAATGTTGAGGATGATGCCCTGCTTTTGTTCCGCCATCGATTTGCCGAAAACCTGGCTGGGCAGGATCGTACCCATCAGGTTCAAGTCGAAGACCCAGCGCAACGCGTCAGCGGGCAAATCGAAGAAGGATTGCTTGGGGTTGGTGGTTGCCTGCGGTTTGTTGCCACCGGCGCCGTTGATTAGGATGTCAACTTGACCAAATTTGGCGAGCACAACTTGCGCGGCGTTTTCGATGCTCGATTTCTCCAATACATTGCATACCAACCCGATGGCTTGACCACCGGATTGGACGATTTCGTCGGCAAGTGCTTCGGCAGCCGCGGCATTTAGATCCAGAACGGCGATTTTGGCGCCGCGGGTCGCCAATTGACGGCATAACCCGGCGCAGAGAATCCCGGCACCGCCGGTGACTACCGCAACCTTGCCAGTCAGATCGAACAAGTTTTGCGAATCGTTGCTCATGAATTCACCTTTTCAGAAAATGGGCTCAAATGACGGATGAAATGCTTTGTAAGCATCTGTTTGTATGTATCGGGATTATCGCGCAGGATCCGCATGAACTTGGGGTAGAAACCTTCGCCATTGCATTCAAAACGATCGGTCAGTACGGATCCAAAGGTGACATGCAGGATCTCTCGCGCGTCAAATTGATCGAGCAAGGTTGTGAAATCGCTGACGCCAACTGCGAGAGGAGCACGCTCCAACTCCGCGCTGACGTGGTAGCTCGCCTTGTCTGTGGTGTAATGCTCGCGTGCGAACCGGTAAATTTGCCTGAAGAAATCAGGATCGATGGTCGCAATCGCGCGCAAGGCTTCGAGATAACTCGTACCAGCAGTCTTGAGATGCACCAAACCCCTCGTATGTTTCATCGCGATCGGGTAAATGCTAAATTTATCGGAGCCAGAATGCAGACTGATCTTGTACGGTCCCATCAACCTGGCGATGGCGGCGTGCATGCCAAATTCCTGCTCAAATCGGGTCAGGTCGCCGATGTAATCAACACCTTTTTCAAATCGACCGGTAAAGCGGGGCGCCAACGACACCCAGTTTACACCAAGTCGTTTGAGCTCTGAGGCGACATAGATATGTTCGGCGGGAGTGGTGGGTTGTTCGGTCTCGTCCACAGAAACTTCCAATTCGACCGGTTTTCCTGCGGCGGCACTGATCAAGTGATGATACATAGCCGCGACGTGCGCCACCGCCTTACCGTACTTCACGGCTGCTTTGAGCAAAACTGGTTCAGTGATCTCGATTCTCTTCCCCTCGATATCAAAAACCTTGCCAGCCAGACCACTGGCAGCGGGATTGACATCTGCAGGCAACAAATCGGCGAGGTTGCGTAATTGTGCCAGATCGGCGGTTTCAGCATGGTCGTCAACGTGCAGTCCAGGATCAATGGTGAAAAAGGTGAACCCTGCCTTCAGGCACAGGTCGATGTCTTCTACGGTTTTCAGGTGATCGGCATCAGCGCCAAAGCCGGATCGCCAGCCTTCCTGGAGCACACCCCACAGGGCTGCATCCATCACGTCTTCAGGGCTGCGTCCAGTTCGGGTCATCTCTCGGATCGACTGCTGCGCCAGGATTGGCGTCACGGCGCAACCCGTTTGGCGGACTGCGTTGATGTGCCCCGGAGTGGCCAGACCGATTCTATCACCCATACCTGCGGAAGTTTTAAGCCCGAGAGGAATGGGATTCGTCCAGGGTAAATGAAAGCGGATAAATTCGGCATTCTTGTGGTTAAACGGGCAGATAAGGAGCGTTTTTCCATCCAGGATGGAGGTACTGTCGAATTCCAACCCTTGCATGGTATTAGGATTGCCGACGACAACCAGCTTGCGTTCCCCTGGGAATTCAGCCACTGCGAATTCCAGGTTTCCGGAAGAGAGTACTGATGTTGGGACCAGATCCAACCTTGAAGACGTGAGCGTCGATGATGGTGTCATGAATTCCTCGTCTTTGAAACGGAATAAGGGGCAGTGGATTGACGTACCAGCAGCTTGCCCCGCAGAGTTTGTACGACCGGTTCAGAGGAGTGTTGTTCCTCCCCCTGCGTATCGAGCAATTTGAGCAACAACCTGGCTGCCTCGGAGCCAATGTAACGTTTGGGCTGATCGAAAGTGGTCAGGGCGGGTTGGGTGAACGCTGAAAATACGATGTTGTCAAAGCCAGTCACCGAAACTTCCTCAGGAACGCGGATCCCGGCTTCCTGAAGGCCTTTTAATGCACCTGTCGCGATCATATCGTTGTAACAGACGATGGCGGAGGGTCGTTCTGGTAGAGCCAGGAAAGTCTTCACGCCTTCCATGCCATTGAGGGGATGATTACCTGTCGCGTCAAAGCGGTATTCTGGGATAACTCTCAAACCGTGAGCTATCAATTCCTGTTCATACCCCTGAGCGCGGTCGATATTAGTTCGGCCGGCGCTGGCATTACCCAGGTAAGCAATCCGTGTATGCCCCAGTTCGATCAGATGGCGAGTCAATTGGCGGCTACCGTCAATATCGTCGTGGTAAATGGAGTATCGGTAAGCCTCGGCGGACTGGTTATTGACCACCACGATCGGAACACCATATTTGGTGAGTTGATTGGATTGTTCCGCGCTAAAAACTGCCGAACAGATGATCACTCCATCCACGCGGCGTTCACGCATATCCTGGACGATAAATTTTTCCTTTTCACTGTCGCGCTGCGATGCTGCCATGAACAGGCTGTAACCGTTCTGCTGAGCTACTTCTTCGATACCCTGTAAAATTTCACCAAAGAAAGGGTCGTCAATGTTGCTGACAATCACTCCCAACGCCTGGGAGCGATTTGTTTTTAGGCTACGCGCGGCAGCACTGTGTAAATATCCCATCTCTGCGGCAGTCTTGCGGATCTTTTCAGCGGTTGGCTGCGAGATCAAAGGACTGCCATTCAAAGCTCTGGAGACGGTGGAGTGGGAGATATTCAATTTTTTAGCGATATCTTTAATTGTAGCGGGCATTGGATGCGCTTTCTGTGCACACGTTTGCATTGATAGTTTACCGTTTTCGTGGCGAAAAGTCAATCTTTTTTTGCAAGAAATCTTGCAAACTTATGAAATTTGTTGTATTATGAGTCAATGAAAGTTTTATTGCAAAAAAATGAATTTTGAAAGAACGGCATTGCGCCCAATTCTACACCTAAAGAGGATCCTTTCATGAACCCCGATATCAAAGCAATCTTTCTTGACGTTGGCAACACTCTGCGAATTGTTGTCGAAGACCCAGAATTCCAGGCGGAAAACCGCAGGAACTTGATGAAACTGGTGGAAGCAAAGGAATCTGAAGCGGAGTTCTACGAGAAACTCGAAGCAAAATGGAAGTTCTATCGATCAACTTCAAAACAGACCCTTCAGGAAGCCTCTGAAAAGGAACTTTGGACCAAATGGCTGCTGCCCGATTATCCCGCTGAAAAGATTGAGCCGTTGGCTGGGAAACTTACCCGCCTGTGGCGCGATTGTGACGGTCACCGCGTGCCCAGACCGGAAGCGCGAGATGTGATTGTTGAACTCGACCGGCGTGGCTATATCCTTGGCATCATCGCCAATACCATCACCGAAACTGAGATTCCCGATTGGATGGAAGAAGATAATGTAACGCAGTATTTCAAGGCCGTGGTGCTTTCGTCAAAAGTCCGCGATCGCAAGCCTATGCCTGAGATCTACTGGGAAGCCGCGCGCCGTATCAACATGCCGCCGGAGAATTGCGCCTATGTTGGAGACAACCCCGTACGCGACGTACTCGGAACACGAAAAGCTGGTTTTGCCATGATGATCTTGATGGCTGAGCCTGAGACGATTAAAAAAGAACCTCAGAACTGTGAGGAAAAAGCAGATTACACTATTACCTCGTTGACACAGCTTTTGGATATATTTCCTCCTCGCGCGAACGTGAAAGCTTAATTCAGACAGAGGCGAGGAGACATGACAGCGAATATCACCGCCGTATTTCTGGATATTGGTAATACCCTGCGCATCCTTCTGGAAGATGAAACTCACCAAACCAAAGCCAAGAAAGAGATCGTCAAGCTGCTGGGTGCCGATGTTGATCCGATCGCGTTTTGCGATGAATTAAATGCTCGTTACAAGATTTACCGTAAATGGGCTTTCAAGAACATGGTTGAAGCTCCTGAAGTGGAACTATGGACAAAATGGTTGACTCCCGAATTTCCGCCTGAAAAGGTGGCTCCGATGGCATTGGATTTGACCTATCAATTCCGGCAATCCATGGGACGCCGCGTAGTTGCCGATGGCGGACGCGATGTGGTCATTGAGCTTTACAACCGTGGTTATGTGCTGGGGATTATCAGCAACGTCATCACCAGTCGGGAGATACCGGATTGGCTGAAGGAAGATGGACTGGAAAAGTATTTTAGTTCGGTCGCGCTTTCCTCCGTCCTGGGTATCCGCAAACCCGATCCGCGTATCTATCACTACGCCACCGATACCGCTGGGGTAAAACCTGAGAACAGCGTCTACGTGGGTGATAACATCAATCGTGACGTAATTGGCACACGAGAAGCCGGATTCGGTATGGTCATCATCGTTCAGGATAAACGCGAAGCGGTGGAACCAGTGAGCGTGGACGCACAACCTGACCTGGTGATCCAGGAACTGCGTGAACTTTTGGATATTTTCCCTCCATTGAAGAAAGACCCGTCGAAGTAAGGAGCTGGATATGCAGAGTCGAACCCGATCTCGCGGTGGTAGTGAACTCGCCGGACTGGTAAAAACCCTTTACGCAGAGGGGCAGACTGACTATAGCATCGAACCCATACTGCTTACAGATGCGGATGGTGAACCCATAGGCCGTGTTCAAGACGGGGATGGTGTTATCTTTTGCTGCCGGCGGGGAGAACGCGAGGTCCAGTTGACTGAGGCATTCACTGAAACCGAATTCAATAAATTTCCCCGGCCGGAATTTAAAAACCTGAAGTTTGTCATTCTCACTCTTTACCACGAAAAATTCAAAGACCTGCCAGTCGCCTTCGCGCCATCAAAAATCAAAAACACATTAGGTGAAGTGGTCAGTGGGGCGGGGCGTCGTCAATTACGCACTTCTGAATCGGAGAAGTTCGCCCACGTTACCTTTTTCTTCAATGGCGGAAACAATGTTCCGTTTTCGAAGGAAGATGATGTGCGAATCCCTTCCATCAAGGGAATTCCTTTTGACCAGGTACCAGGTCTTAGCCTTGATAAGGTGGCTGATCAGGTAATCGATGGTATTGGTAAAAAGTACGATCTGATCGTTACCAACTTTGCCAATGGTGACGTCATTGGTCATACCGCGAACAATGAAGCCAAGGTGAAATGCGCCAAAGTGGTGGATGAGAATCTGGGTAGGGTCGTGAAGGCAGCCAGGGACGCGGGATATGTGCTGCTAATCACTGCCGACCACGGCAACCTGGAAGAAATGACGACCCCTGAAGGAACTCCGCATGTTTCACACACCTCCAACCCTGTGCAGTGCTTGCTCATCGACCCGGAAGATGATGAGTTGATTGAAATGCACGATGGAAGTTTGGCCGACGTGGCGCCGACTGTTCTGGCGGCGCTCGGTATCCCCAAGCCGTCTGAGATGACAGGAATTAACATTGCGCCCCATCATAACTGGCAACACAGCCGTAAGGTACTTCTTGTCATCCTGGATGGCTGGGGGATCGGCAGAGAAGATCAATCGAATCCTATCTTCCTGGCCAATACGCCAGTTTGGGATGATTTGTTGGCGCATTCGTCAAAATGCCAGCTCCAGGCATCGGGTGAAGCGGTTGGTTTAGTGGCTGGCAAAACTGGCAATTCTGAAGCCGGGCATATGAATTTGGGCGCCGGCAGAGTTGTGTTGCAGGACGACGTGCGATTAGACCAGGCAATGAAAGATGGTTCATTCTTCACAAATGAGGTTTTCTGCGAAACGATCGAAGAGGTAAAGAAGAAGCAAACTTCTTTGCATTTGATCGCCCTGTTGACAGAGAAAAGTTCCCACGGATCGATCGATTATCCGCTTGCCATTTTGAAGATGGCCAAACAGGCCGGGTTGGAAAAGGTATTTGTCCATGTGATCTTTGATGGACGTAGTACCGAACCGGGAAGTGCTCCAGCTTTGCTTGAAAAATTTGAGAAGCAAATGGATGAGATTGGGCTGGGAACAATCGTGTCCGGAGTGGGGCGGGGGATCGCGCTGGATCGCGATGGAAATTATGGCAAGACCCAACGTGCCTTCGATGCCTTTGTTTCGGGAGTTGGGCGAACTGCAGCGATCAAACCTTATGATAAGCCCTGAACCTCAGAACCTCCCACTGGGAACAGTAAAACCGGTGGGTTAATGAAAGGTAAATATGATCAAAGGTATTTTCTTTGACGCAGCTGGAGTGCTCTATCGCAGGTCATCTCCCACAGCCGATTTTGCGCTAGCGTTACTAAAGCAGAGCGAATTCTCCACACAGATGGCTGATGAGAATCGTGATCATCTGGAACGCATGCGAGTGGACGCAAGCATGGGGCAAACCAGCCATGAGAATTACTGGCACCAATTTCTAATGTTTCATGGGGTCACTGATCACAACCAGCGTTCTGAGATGATCAAAAAGATCGTCGATTTTTCCAACAGCGTGCTTCCGGTTGATGGCTGTCGAGAGGCTTTGATGGAATTGAAGCGGCGTGGATTTATTCTTGGAATCATCAGTGATACGATATATCCATTGGAATGGAAGATGAAACGGTTGAGCATGGCTGGGGTGGCTGATCTGATCGAAATTGTGGCTTGTTCCACCGACCTGGGAATGCATAAACCGCACCCGGCGTTTTACCGTTATGCTGTAAACCAGGCTAACCTGGCTCCGTGTCAAACGGCTTTTGTAGGGCACGACACGCGTGAGTTGCGTGGAGCTCGTCGAGCGGGGATGATGACTGTGGCTGTGTTTTATGAAGAAGGAGTGAAAGCTGATCATTACTGCGACACAATGAGTGATCTCACTCTTATTCCAGAATTTCAAGAAGCTGCTGTGGTGGAAGAGAGACGGTCCAGGTGAAACTCTATACTTATTCAAAAAAAAGTGATGATACTGACAAGATGAACCATAATTTCCTCAAGAGTTTGATTGAACCAGCCGATACGAAGATTTTTATGCTCATCATGGATGGGTTGGGTGGCCTGCCCAAGGAATCTGGTGGAAAAACTGAACTTGAAACCGCGGCAACACCTCATTTGGATGCCCTGGCTGAACAATCAGCTCTCGGGTTGAGTTCGCCCGCGGGCGCTGGAATCGCTGTAGGCAGTGGTCCTGGTCACCTGGCTCTTTTTGGTTTTGACCCCTTTGAATACGAGATTGGCCGTGGCGCTTTGGAAGCGCTCGGAGTGGATTTTGACCTCGAACCTAACGACGTGGCAGCGCGTGGTAATTTTTGCACGGTGGACGCGAACGGTATCCTCACCGATCGTCGTGCCGGGCGTCTGCCAACCGAAGACTCAGCGAAATTATGCGAATTGCTTTCTACCATCCAAATTGAAGGCGTTCGATTTTTCGTCATGCCGGTTAAGGAACACCGTTTTGCCTTTGTCATTCGGGGAACTGACCTTGGAGATTACTTAAGTGATACCGACCCTCAAAAAGTAGGCGTCGCGCCGGACAGGGTCAAAGCATTGGATGAGAAATCAAAAGAAACCGCCAAATTGGTCAATGAATTCATCGATAAAGCACGATTATTACTCGCTGATAAATCTACGGCAAACATGATCATGCTGCGGGGTTTCGCCAGCTTGCCCCGGATGCCCCAATTTGCTGATATTTATGGTCTCAAAGCAGCCGCGATCGCGGTTAATGGTATGTATCGGGGGGTGTCACGCCTGGTTGGCATGGAAGTGTTGCCGGTGGACGGCATTACGATCGCTGATGAATTTACCACGCTTGAGAAATATTGGCAGGATTACGACTTCTTCTACCTGCATATCAAGAAGACGGATACCTACGGTGAAAGCGGTGACTTTGACGCGAAAGTGAAGGTCATTGAAGAAGTTGATTCGTTCATTCCCCGTGTGATGGCTTTGAATCCTGATGTCGTGATCGTCGGCGGCGATCATTCCTCACCGGCAGTGCTTAAATCGCACTCGTGGCATCCAGTACCCACGCTGCTTTATTCGAAATTCGTGCGTGCGGACGGCGTTCGAGAATTCGGTGAACGAGCCTGCGGTCGCGGAAGTCTTGGTGTCTTCTCTGCGCAAGAGATTATGCCGCTTGCGTTGGCTAACGCCGGACGTTTGGCGAAATACAACGCATAGTGTCATTTGAAACCAACTTCATCACTTAAAGAGAAACCGTTATGACAGATACCGCCTTCATTTCTGATGATACAAAATTTGTGAAGCTTCTATACCAAAAATTGGAGCGTTTATGCCCTGCGCTCGGGGAGCTTGAGCCCTATGAGTTCGGGTATTGCATGGAGAATTGGAATCCTCCACAGGGGTGGAATTCTGTTCAGCTGGAGAACAAGGCTGAAATCGAAAAGAAGATCAACGATTTTGCATTCTATAAAAGCATTCAGATTAACAACAAGGTTAACGGTAATTTCGTGCTTGATGAAAAGATCGCACATCTGACGCGGATGCTCTTTGCTGGTCTCGTCAGTAGCGACTACGAGCTGGATTGGGTGGACAAGCATTTTTACTTTGATCCGCGTGGATTCTTTTTCCTGACCAGAACTACCTATTTTACACAAAGGGTGATTGATCGCTTTGGAGGGAATCCTTACGCCTCTTTCGAGAAAAAGCAGCGTGAATTCGAAAAGCTAAATGGGGTGGGGTATAAGGCATTCATGGCTGCTAATCGTGAAGTGGATGAGTGTTTTATTCAGTGCGTGCAGAAATTGATCAAGATCAAGAAAACACCCATATTGCTTGGAATTGCTGGTCAAACCGCGGCTGGAAAAACTGAGATCGTTGAACGCTTGACCAAAGCTTTTAAGGAAGCCGGTCAAAAAGTGACATCGATCGAAATGGACAATTTCCTCACTGACCGAGATTACCGTGAAGCTCACGGCATCGACTCAGAAGGCAAACAAGCATTACACTTTGATTTATTGACTCGTGCGTTGGCGGATATCACCGCGGGCAAGAAAATCAGGATTCCTCGTTACGATTTCGTCAGCGCTACCTCGAGCCACGATATTGATGGAAAGCTAAAATCCGGTAGCGAAATGGTCGAAGTAGAACCTGCCGATATCATTTTCATGGAAGGCAATTTCCCATTTCTCCTGGACGAGATTAAGGACCTTATTGGCATCAAGGTGGTCTACCTTACCGATGATCCAGTACGTCTCAAACGCAAGTGGAAGCGCGATATGGATTACCGAAAGAAATATTCATTGAATTATTTCCGAAATCGATACTTCAAAGATCAATTCATCATGGCGCAGATCGCGTACATCCCGCAACTGGAAACTTGTGACCTGGCGGTGGATACTACCGAGGCAGCTATCTGGGCAACTCCAGATACTTCAGCGATGCTGCGAAGGGCGTGAATTCATGGATAATTTCGACTCACGTTTATTTGATTTCATGAAACCATTGAACCAGGGATTAGAAGACCTCGAATTGTACGAATTCAGTTACGCGTTAAAAAATCTCCAGCCCGCAGAAGGTTGGGATTCCGTCCAACTTGATGCCCCGACACAAATTGAAGAGCAACTCTCCAGCCGAGAATTTTACGAAAGGATCCAGACAAAAAAGAAGGTCAATGATAGAGTGACTCTGGATGACACAATCCTTCGTTTGAATCGTATGTTGTTTACCGGTTTGGTGTCGGGAAGGTATTCCGTTGACTGGGTGGATGAGCATTTTTATTTTGATATACGTGCTTTTCTCTTTTTTCACCGAACGAGGTACTTCACCCCTGAAGTGATTTCTCATTTCGGCAGCGCGGCTTACCAGCAATTTAAAGCAGATCAACAGAAATTGGAAAGAAAGCAGGAGATCGGTTTCCGTGACTTTCGCAATGCTAATATCGCGGTTGACGAGGCGTTTATCCAGACCGTTGTCAAATTAGTAGAAGCACGCGGTACGCCGGTATTGCTCACCCTGGCAGGTCCAACCGCTGCAGGAAAGACCGAGATCATGGCCAGACTATTCAATACATTTGCTGCCCTGGGAAAGAAGATCACGACTCTCGAAATGGATAATTTCCTGATCGACCGTGACCTCCGCGGCGAACAGCCGATTGGAAAAGCGACATCCCATTTTGATCTATTCAAAGAAAGCCTGCAGGAGTTGCGGCAGGGCAACAAGGTGTTCATCCCAAGATATGATTTTATCAACGCCACATCTTCCCATGATCTCAACCATCAATTGAAGGATGGTTGTACTTCGATTGAAGTGGAACCAGCAGACGTAATTTTCATCGAAGGAAATTTTCCATTCCAAATACCCGAGATCGCGAACCTGATTGGTATTAAAGTGGTTTACCTTACAGATGATCCGATACGGTTGAAACGAAAATGGTTCCGCGATATCGATCTGCGTAAGAAATACGACCCAATGTTTTTTGTGAACCGCTATTTCAAGACCCAGTTCCTGCGCGCTGATGATTGTTACGCGCTTCAGATGGCTTGTTGCGATATTTTGGTGGATACAACCGGAGCTGCATTGTGGGTCACTCCTCAAATCGCCGGTGAGCTCAAATGATTGCTGTGGACTCAACTGATCAGTTTCAACGATCGAAGATGATCAAAGCGATTCTTTTCGACGTAAATGGGACCTTACGCGTGCGTGAGGCGCATGAAACGACTCAGAAATCCGCCCGCCAGAGGATTCTCGAGATTCTGGGAAAGAAAACGGTAGAAGATGCTTTTTGGGATCAATTGGAGGAGAATTACAAGTTGTATGGAGCCTGGGCAGGGCAGTGCTTGGTCCAACTCTCTGAAGCGGAAATCTGGACAAATTGGATGTTGCCTGATGAACCTAAAGAAAAGGTGGCTCTTGAAGCTGCCAATTTAATGCTGGCCTGGTCAGAACGCAAGGGCAGGGTGGTTCCCAAACCTGAGACGGAACCGGTTTTAAGAGAACTTATGGCGCGAGGTTACACATTAGGTTTAATCAGCAACACAATGTCCACTTTGGATATTCCCGGTTTTATTGAGCGTAATGGATGGCAGAAGTATTTCCGTGTTGTTTTGCTGTCTGCATTCGAGAAAAGCCGTAAACCCTCTCCAGATCTTTATCTTAAAGCAGCCAGCTTGCTTGCAGTCGACCCTGATGAATGCGTGTACGTTGGCAATCGCTATTCAAAGGATATCATAGGCTGCAAAAAAGCCGGTTTCACGTTGGGAATTATGCTTATTGACTCTGGAAAATCGCCTAGCGAGATTTTAGACGAAAATGGAAGACCGGATCTAGTAATAGATTCCCTTTACCAATTATTAGATTATTTTCCTGTAATGTTAAAGGATTATCCTCATATCAATTAATGACTTCACTGCAAAAACGACAAGACAGAATTAGTCCAAATTATACTCTTTGGAAACGGCCTGAAGTTTAATATAATTGAAGTATTCCAATCACAAGGCCAAAAACATGTTCAAGAAAAACAATCGA
>Ga0208695_1000211_pt1 | contig 76823 bp, 71 predicted proteins | sample AD_UKC111_MetaG_FD_184449 | JGI IMG/M metagenome (GOLD analysis project Ga0208695, IMG submission 184449) | Active sludge microbial communities of municipal wastewater-treating anaerobic digesters from Hong Kong - AD_UKC111_MetaG (SPAdes)... | ecosystem: Engineered > Bioreactor > Anaerobic >... | reverse complement strand
ATCTATATAGCCGTCGCCGTCTGAATCATAATAATAATAATCGTTATAGTAATATCCGTAATAAGGATCGTATGGTCCGCCGCCACCACCACCGCCATAAGGTGTAGAAGTATCTATATAGCCGTCGCCGTCTGAATCATAATAATAATAATCGTTATAGTAATATCCGTAATAAGGATCGTATGGTCCGCCGTCATCACCGCCACCAGTGCCACCGTTGTATACGCTATTATCTGAACAACTATCGTCTGAACACCAAGTGTTAATATCTATAAAAGGATTGCCGTTATTTGGTCTATTTATATAATCATCATCAGGCATTCCAAGATACATTAACTGCATACCAGCTATATAACATCTTCTTTGAACAAGGTCGATTAATTCAGGGTCAGTTATATGTTCTAATATTTGCTGAGTATAATCGTGGTTATATACATCCATATTAATACATATACTTGCAAATCCAGATGGTCTACAAGTAAAAAGAAAACCAAATACATTTTTATTTTCTATATAATTTTCACCTTCATCATGTCCTCTTCCTCTCAAATCAATAAAATATTGATATTGAATGCTTGCAGGATTAGCGCCTGTAGGATGTTCCAAACTACCTTGAGCTAAATTAGAAACATAGAGCAATCCATTGTCATAATCTGGTTTATTTTGTATATAGACATAAAATAAATATTTTCCGTATGGCAATGGAGAGAATTTTATGTATTTAGGCAGTACAGATGTTATGAACAATCTAGGGCTATCTTCGATAGAATCATATACATTTACAGCTTTAAATGCTATTTGGATATAAGGTTGCACTAATTTATTAGTAGTTGTGCGCAATCTACGTCTGCTAAATAAATATCCTTCTTCAGAAGAAAAATTTAATCTAATATTATTCCAATAATCTTCAGCACTATATCCAAGAAACGCTTCACCTCTCATATCGGAATTTTTAAAATTGGAGAAATTAATATTCATCAAATCACCTTCCTGAAGATATTGCCAGTTTAATGCATCATCTCTATCAAGACATTTTTGTTTCGCAGCTTCGGCTGCTAGTCTGTCTGCTTCTTCCTGGCTAACAATACTTGATGCCGTAGCAATTTCAAAGTAATTATCTCCTAATCCTTCAACATCAGACACTATTGTTCTGCAATCTAAACTTACTGTAGAATTATACACTGGTGTAATTATATTACTTTCTATATCTGGTAAAGGATTAGGGTCTGCTTTTTGTGGACCAACAGGTGTTATATCACAATTATAATCCCATGCTGGATTTTTAAATTCCGGAAAATCGTTTAGAGAATTTCCAGTAAGCTCATAACAATTATAATCACCTGTTTTTCTATTATTATTATCGAAGTTATCAAAAAATATTGTAGTGCCATCCTCATCATAAATTCTTATTTTATCTATCAATAATCCGCATTTTGTTTCTTTTCTATCATTAATTATAACGGTTATTCCAACAACAAACTTATCTGAACTAGCAGGATATTCATAAATATAATCTGTAAAATCAGAAAAATAACTTATTTTTTCACGATGTTGATATTGAAAACTTCCAAAAATAAAATTACCATCATAAGGATCAATCCCAACGTATAATGTATCGTCATAAAATCTTTTTTCTCTGTTATTACCAGCGACAGTGATTTTTATATAATATTTTTTATTAGGAACCGAATCAAATATTTTATACATACCTCCGTCCACCGAAGGAGTTACTCCTCTTATTTCGGCGTATAAACCATTTCCAGGTAGAATATCTTGCCATCTACATTTTCTGCCTTTACCGATTAAATTAAAGACTGTTCCGTTTATGGTCGTCCATTTATCAGGTTGACAATTAAGACAAATTTCTCCTTCTGATGCGCTTGGTATCTCATTATTATTTCTTTTTGATTCTTCCAAAAAAAGGCAATCATATCTATAATAATATTGAAATGTTTTTAAAAAATTATTTGCTTCTTCAAAAGAATCATCTAAGTTAATTACATTCACAAAATAACCCGGTCGTACACAACTTTTCAAAACAGTAAAATATTTAGTATGAGCTCGTATCCCTATAACAGCAATATTCCCGCAACTATAATTAAAACTACTGATAGCACCTCTTAAGCTTTTCAAATCAGGGTCTTCTCCATCAGTAAATATTAACAAATTTGTATGAGTGTCGCCTGGAAGTTCAATAGGTGCAAAAGGATGATTACCTCTTATATAATTTATTGCATCTGTAATATTTGTTTTTCTATCGGCAACTTCTATGGCATTTAATTTTTCAATTCTATCTTGAAGTGGCACGTCATATCTTGCTTCTAATTTAGCTATATTATTAAATGATACTATAGAATCACGTAAAACACTTTTTTCAGAAAAGGTTGTTAGATAATTGCTCGCTAATATTTTCGCTACATCAATCTTTCTTAATCCATTTCCGAATTCTAATGACATTGATTTTGAATTATCTATAAGAATATAATTACTCGCAGTAACTTCCTTTCTTAAATCAGTCATTTTAATAGTTGCATTTACATTAACACCTTTATATCTTGCAGTTATTATTTCTTGTGATCCTATAACATCAGCAGCAAGAACTAAAAAAGTTCCTGTATGTGACCCTATTATTCCATTACATGCTAACGTTAACCATTCAACTCCGTCTTCAATTTCTTTTTCATATTCATTATGAGATTCAAAAAATCTGTAATTAACATACGTATTATTTGGAACATGTATAAATTCTGGTTTGACGACATATTTTATAGTTTCTCCACACTTATCAGGATTTAGCAGTGCAGTAAATTCATCAGAACAATCTATTGTAGCCGGTGGTTCTGTCGGTGGCGGCGGTGGCGGCGGTGGTCCTGTCGGACATTCGTGGTAAGTTATTTTGTCAAATTTCATTTTTTACCTAATTTACTTATTGTTGTATAATCTTGTTGCATACCATTCACATCCGTAAATTCCACAACAAGAAAATATGTATTTGTATTTTCCGTATATGAAGATTTAAAATATAAAAATCCTGGTGTTTTTGTGATTATACCATAAGAACCAGTCCTTTTATTTGTTGTTGTATGCGTTGGATTTGCTCCTGTTCCAGCTATGAAAAAATAAACACCATCTATAAGTAATTTTTCGTAATAATGTATATGTCCTGAAACAACAATGTCTATTCCTAATTTTTTATAATCCCATACAGGGGCATTGAAATCGTAAGTAACACTTGAATATGGCGGATAATGACTAAACAATATCTTCCATTTCATTTTACTATTTCTGATGATAGAAGACATTATATTGTATTGTTCTGAATTCGTATCGCAATTACTAACATTTGTAGAGTCTATAAATGCTAGTAAAACACCGTTTCTTTCAATAGCATAATAACCGGTTACTTTTTCTGAATTATAAGTTGGTTTTGGAACATTAAAATAATCTAATACAATAGATTTGCGTGCTGGTGGATTTACATCGTGGTTGCCTAAAGTTATATATGCGTTTTGAATTTTAGACTGTGAAATGCCTTTTGTTCCTTTATAAGGATAAATAAACTGGCTATAATTTGGTCCTATAACATCATCTAACTGCTGCATAGTAGGATTACCTGTGGCAGAATCAAGCCATAAATCGCCATTAAGAATTATAAAATCAGGATTAGGAATAAGTGATTTAACATAATTTGCAACCTTTGTGACATCTTGTAATGAAGATTGCAGGTCAGAAACACAAACAAAATATTGATCTTTATAATTATCTAAATTTTGTTCAGTAGGCTTGTTTTGTTCAATAGGCTTGTTAGATTTTTTAATTTCTGGAGTATAGATACTAACATTGCCAAATTTTTTGTCAGGCACGATTTCAGGCTGTTCTAATTTATTGACTTTCCATATTAATTCTGCCAACTCTGAATCTGATTTATTTATTAGCAACATCCCGTGTTCAGCCATTGTTGGAATATAAGTAACGAGATGAGTGCCAAGAACATAATCAGCAACCATTATAATAAGGTCAGTTATTTCGTCATTATCTTCAGTAAACAGGTTAAGACCTACAAGGTCATCATCTTTCCATTTACGTTTAACTCCACTCCATTCAACAACAACTCTTTCTGTGCTTTCTATTCTTTGACCTATATATATTTTACCAGAATTAATTGTATATTTTCCGTATGAATATCGTATACCTTTATTTTGAGATTCATTAGAATATGTGAAGCCTGAATTTTCAAGTTTATCTGACTCATTTGGTTTGACAAAATTAGGTCTTGTTGCGAACAGCCAGTCAATAAAGGTATCATACTCAGCAACGTATTCATAGAAAACAGGGCAACAATCTTGGTCTTCTGGAAGTGTATAAAGTCGTTTAATTTTACCTACTGGCGCTTCTATGACGGTAGCGCCGCACCAGAAATAAGTAGAACAAAAAGGATAAATATCAGTATGATTTTCACGATATAAACGACAGGCTTCTTGTAATTTAATTAATCTAGCGGTAATATCCTGTCTATGCGGTTTGATTAGATTTTCAGGCTCTCCTTCTGGGAATGCTCTTTCTATTACTTGTTCTACAAAACTTTTATATGACATTGGCATAGACCGATGCAGTTATTATCCTGCATCGGATTTATTTTCTTCCAATACAGGCTTAGGTTTTGCTTTGCCTACTTTAACCTTTATGCCTCTTCCAGTCACTCTTACTGGATCAACGGTATCCTGTTCCGCCACAATTTGTGCAGGCTTTACGTCTGTTGCCGCAGACGTTACAGTAACCTGTGCCTTTACATTTGGGGCATAAGTTTTTTCCATTTCTACTGGGTTGTTGGGGTTGAACAACCGTAATGTTTTCAACGGGTCCACTGATTGATGTCGGTTGCTCGGAGGATTTTTTTTTAGGTTTTCATAATCTTGTTCTGTTATCTTAAATATTCCACCTATATTCGCTTTAATTAGACCATCAAGAAAATCGACAAATTCTTTGTCTTTTTCTTCATCTAATTTTATTACTCCGATATTTGTATTTAACAACTCGAATGGAACGGACTGTCCGTTTTTCGCATACAGTTTTACTTTTGGATAGATTTTTTTATAATATCTCATATAAATTAATCAGTATATTCATCAGAAGCACCAGTAGTTGTAATAGGATCATTAGATATATTTTCAATAATCAAGTCTGCTTGCGGTGTTTCGCAAATGACTGTCCATGTTTCGGAAGTCAATGTAGTACTTGTTGTTGGAACTTGCATAATACAACGATAAGTTGGATCAATTTGTGCAAGTTGTTTAATATCTGCTGTTTTAGTCGTTATACGATTAGAAGCAATAATACCTTTATAATTATTTGACCAATCTATAATCCATATCTTACGACCTAGATTTTCCAATTCTGGTTTATTTTCTGCAATAGCAATTCGTTTGCATTGGTCTAGATAATCATCAAAATATCTATCTGTTATGACATTTATTTTAACGTCCGGCCAGTCCAACTGGAATGAACGCCATTTAAATCCAAGAGGACTTTGTTCAAGTTTAGACGATAAATCAGAGTTTAGACGCCACATACTGTCAGTCTTAGATTTGAAATATGACAGCATTGCATCTTGGAATTTAACCGCATAAGTAGAAGGCATTAATAAATCTATATTATTCGGATTAGGACTTCCAATGCTTTCACGAATTCTTGACAACTTATAAAACTCATTAAATAATGTCATTAAATCAAGAGCGCCACCTGCTAAATCCACTACTCTACCGCATTGAACATGTTGTTCATAGACACCTATGGCGTTTGCACGTTTACCTACACATCTGCCGCTTGGATTAAGAGGGTCTATAGCTTCTATTGATTCAAGTTGTTCAAGCGTACTAACGGTTTGATATGGCAATGCAATATTATACATAAAAGCATTTGCCATACGTCTTGACCAATCTTCTCCAACCTGTCTATTATATTCAGTAGTAGGAAGATAATAGAACTGACTGTATATTTCATTTTGAGCAAGTATAAGATTTCTATATTCTTCATAAAGTTCATCAACGCAAAGTGATGTTCGTGAAGTTTGAATCCAAAATTCTTCAAAGGTTTTATTCAAGATTCCAGGAGGCTGTACGCAGAACGACTCAAAATCTGACACGTTATTTGTACCTCTTATGGCAATACCGCTGGTAGGATTTTGTTTTTGTTCTGATTGAAGATAGCTTGCGCTGGACATATTCTCCATAACAACGACAACTGCTGTTCCGTCCTGATTTAATTCTGATGTTGTAATTTTGTAAGAACAATTAATTTGCACGCCACCTTCTCCTATACCTGTAATAAATACATATTCACCTGGATTGAACCAAGTTGCGTCGGCTGGAATGCCTGTAGGACTGGACATTTCCATTTGCCAATGGTTATAACTAACCGTTTGACCTTTGGAAGCAATCCAGTAGTTATTATTTACTGGATGTTTTCTTGTTGCAAGTATATAAGGTCTAATTCGGTCAAGTCCTTGTGTTAAATTCTCTTTTGTTATTTTACCATCAAGAGACACACGATTAGATTCAAGAAACTCTAGAAATGGAGATTGTTTTACGCCGCACATCTTCAATTCCATTTGAAGAGCAAGTGTAGCTTTCATAGCACGCCACTTACCTGACTCGCTTTTATATATTGACTCTAGTTCTGATGGTGTTGGTATAACAGCGTCGCAAACTGTTAATGTCCCACAATCCCCGATAGTCGTATAAAGATACGGGGCACACTTCACAAACATATCTTGTATTGCCATAATATTTCTTTCGTTAATTTCAAATAACTACTACTAATTAAATATACAATATCTTTTATACGACTTTAATATTTTTATGAAATGTCTTGGGACTTATTTTTAGATAATAAATATATTACACTCTAACTATTATTTATTTTCTATTTCCACGAGAAAGATAATCAAGTGTTGCTGAATTTTTCATAAAGTTCGGTGTTGATATTGATGTTGGAACTTCTTGTTTATTGCCGATAGAAGGTGAAACTGGTTTTTGATTTTTAGTTTCATTATTTTTGACTAAATTATTTGGAAACGGACTTTTAGAATTATCATTGTCAGTTTTTTCAATTCTATCGATTTCAGATTTCAGCATAGTTTTAGGTATATATTTATATCGTTTTTCTATAATTTTATTAACACGTTCTTCTTCTTTTTGTTTTATAGTATTTATATAATTAGCGACATTATTAACTTCACGCATTAACAATACGTCAGGTGTTATTGTCCAGAACATTTTTTTAGACTCGTCATCTAGTTCATTATAATCTTTTACAGGAATAAATGCCTTGCCGTTAATAACTCTTTGATTGTCAGGAATAGACATAACTTCTTTTTCTGCCTGACTTACTAATTGAGATATATAATTTAATGTTTTCTCATCTGTCAAACCGTACATACTTCCTATTAATGCAGTATTAAACATTGCAAGATGTTGTTCTGCTTGCTTAACATAATCGCCGATAATTTCATCTTCTTTTATCGGTTCAAGGTCTTTTTGTTGATTATTAGTTAATATACTAGCAAGCATTGATAATGTTTCTTTTGTAACGTTTTGACAAATAGGCGCTACTTGTTCTATTACACGTTGTTTTTTAATTTCTTGAACTTCCTGTTTTGTTTTATTTAATTCTTCAACAATAGGTTTCTTTTCAAGTTCTTTTTGTGCTTTATTAAAATCTTCTTCTTCCCAGTTTACACCGTGTTTTTCTTTTAGTTCTGATATAACAGTATCAAGATGTTCTTCAAAGGCTTGTTCTAATTGTTCTTCATCTTCATAAAGATCTTTATTTTCTTCATAAAACTTTTTTTGTTCTTTTTTTGCGACTTCGGAAGCTTCTTTTAAATATTTAACTGCTTTATTTTTAATGCCTTTATATTTATCTGGCATTATATTTTCAAGTTGTTCTAATGTTGCAAGTGTTTGTTTATCTTCATCTATAATACTTTCAAGATTTTCAACATTTTCTTCTTCTTTGGGTTCAACTTTTGCAGTAGGTTTTTCTATTTTTTTCTTTTTAGACTCTTTATCTTTAACAGCAGACTCAGCGGCTTTGCTTACAATATCTGATATATTAGGTATTGTAGGTTTTTTAGGTTCATCTATTTTTTTCTCCGTTTCTACTACATTTTCGGTAGTAGCAGGTATTGGTGTAGATTGTGTTTGTTGTTCGGTTTGCTGGTTTTTTTCATCCTCAGGTTTTTTAATGTTTTGAGGATTATTTAAATAACTTATAACATTTGTATTCTTTTCCATAACAATAACTTATTCTTAATCCTTGATAAAGTCAATATTATAAACATCTCCGTTTTGTATTTCTTTTATTATTTCAAGAAAATATTTATATCTTTTTACGTCATCGGCAACATCTTTAATTGGAGATAAATTATCGTTTCTATCAGCATTAAGCATTAAATTATATGTTTCATAATATTTAAAGAACATTTTATTCTCAATACATTTAACTATTAAATTGAAACCTGGTGATAGCAAGGTTTCTCCAATAGCGACTTTTTCTTTTTCCGTAAGACTTTTCTTAATTAAGTTCATAAGTTATTGGTTATTATTCATTATTATATCTTCTGATGGAACTGTTGATTGCATTATTTGATTTATTTGAGGATTAGCCTGCAACGGAGTCGGATAAGTTGGCGTAGTTCCTTGTAGAACCGACTGACCTGATTGTGTAGATTGTATTATTTGACTTATCAACAACATTAATTGTTTAACTACATTACCGATTTCTTGCAGTTGTACTGCTGATTGACCGAATCCTTGTTTTAATTGTTCTATTTGTTGTGCGGTTTGCATAACAGCCTGTTGTGTTTGCTGGACTTGTTGTGCGACCTCAACCACGCCTTGTTGAGTTTGTTGTGTCTGTTGCGCTACTTCTACGACGCCTTGTTGTGTTTGCTGTGTTTGTTGTGCTGTTTCAACCACACCTTGTTGTGTCTGTTTGATTTGTTCAGCGGTTTGAACTACGCCTTGTTGAGTTTGCTGTAATTGTTCTTGTGTATTTTTGATAATAGGCGCAATCTGTTTTCCTACTTCTTCCAGCGCCGCATTTTTAGCAGCTTCAATAATTTGTTTATACATTTGTTCAAGTTGCGCCTGAACCATTTTAAGTTCTGCAAGTGTAGTTGCCTGTGGTGATAACTCGACTTGAAAATCTTCTGGAGCGCCCATAGTTTTCATAATTCTATTAATAGCCTTTGTAATCCATTCAGGACCTACTCTTGCAGCGACATCTGGAATTTTTATTATTGCACTTAAACCGTCAAACATAACTTTAGCAATTTGCGGCATATCAAGTCTTAAATTACCTTCTCTTGAACTTAAAAATCCTGTTACAGATATTTTAGATTTTTGACCTTTAACTGTAAATTTATTATTACCTTTATCAACGACTTCAAAATTAAGTTTTTCTTTTAAGGTTTTGACATCACTTTCTTGAAGATCAATAACCTCAACTGCGAACTCTTCATCCATAAAAGTTCTTAATGCTAAATATATTTGTCGTTTCCAAGCGTCTATTCCGCTATCCAGATATGAACCTGTAAATTCAGACCTATTAGACATATATTGCATAATAGTTTTAATTTCTTGTGCGGACTGGACATGTCCAGCAATACCGCCTACTTCTTGTGCACTCATTTGCAATGCACGTTCCATAAGATTAACGACGCTATTAAGTATTGTTATTATTTCAGTTGAATTTTGCTGAGTAAACTGAATAGGTCTAAAAACACTTTGCGGGTCTTGTTGTTTGATAGACATTTCTCTACCGCTAAACGGTATCCAGACTGCTTCAATTAATTCTTTTCCTTTAGCCATTAATTCTTGAATTTGGTCTTGATTAATCTGGTCTTTATCATACGGAATAACTTTTAATAAGTTCTGTCTGACTGTGACCATGTGCTGTCTTAGCAGCCTTGAAACAAGATTTTGCCAGGGAATACATTCAAGGGCAAACGACGGATTTTTAATCAAATTATCATCATAATCATAGCCAAAGAATATTGCAGGACAGTAAGGTACTGGTTCACAGAATATAATCGTATCATCAGAAGCAACCACGAATCTAATCCAGACTGGATATTTATAATCGCTTAAACCCCATTGAGAAGGAATTAATTTCATAAAATAATTCGTAAGCAAAACTACTTTATCATAATCACTTTCGGTATATAACTTTTGAGCATGTTGCCTTGAATCTGAACCCATTGCACTTGACCAGGGAGAATCAAGAATAATATCTTTTGTTATAGTTGTCATATAACACGGATTCATTTGCAACCAATACTCATCAAGAGCAAGTGAAGGATATTCAGTTGAGCCAAACCAGTCAGAGCCGTATGTTATTTTATTTCTGTTATAATAAAGTTCATTTGAAATAACATCGCCGTACTTATAAAGTTCCCAGTACATAACATACTCGCAACCTGTATCTGTATTAACTGTCGATGGACGATATGAAGGGTCTATATAGCACATTGTAGGATGTGGCAGGCTATATCTTAATCCTTCTTTTACAGTAAATTCTTCATTATTATCATCTATATCTAACACATAATGCCAACTTTCCATTGGAAATAACAATGAAAACGAATATTTAAGAGTATGTACTACTACTTGTCTTAATAAATCTCTATAACCGTAGTCTACGGAAATTTTTTCTACCAACTCTGTAATAATTTTACCAACTGCTTCATTTTCTTCGTTAATTCTTGCAGGTGTATAAAGAAACAGCGGATAATTATCTCGTTCATTGAATATTCTTGCGGCACGCATTGACAAGTAAGGTTTAACAATCGGCACTGTTATTTCGTGAAACATTTTTCTATCAAGATATTTTTTAACACCTTCTTTAGTTTCGATTTCTGTGCAAGCCATTGATTCTGGAATACCCCATTTTTCAAGTCTTTTCAGAAAAACACCTAGTTTATCGCCCTGGTATCTATCGAATAAATAATTTATTATCGAATACGATACTTGGCTGAAAGAAACTTCATAGGATTTATCTATTGCTGCGTATAAACGCCAGTCTTTTATTGCATTCCATCTACCGTGAGAGATTCTATTCTTGATAATATTAATTAATTTCTTAATTTTAAGGTCTGGCTGTTCATTTTCAAAGAAAGATTTTAATTTTTTTGAGTCAAATTTTATTTTATTATAAAATTTATTATTAATTATAAAATCATCTTGAATAGATTTCTCAATTATATCCGATGACCTTTTAATTTCTGCTTTAACATTCATAGTTTATGTTTTATATTATAACACAATATGCAAGATAATGATAGATGGTATCCTGATTTAAGTCCAAAGCAAATGCAATTTGTTTCTGATAGACATCGCTGTATTCTTGCATCAGGTCCACGAAGAACAGGTAAAACTATCGCCTGTCTTAATAGACTGGTACGCTGGCTATGGGAATTCGGAGGACCAGGAGTAATAATTGGAAGGTCAATTACTGATGTATTTAACTGTGGTACTTGGACTGATTTAACAGAATATGTCATTCCGCAGTGGATAGCAGGTGATTTCGGATTAAAATGGGTAACCACACCAAGAATGGAAGGTGCTACTAAAAGATATTTTTTTGAAATAACAAATCTTAACGGTGGTGTTTCACGCTGTTATCTTGAAAGTCTTGATAATGAAAATGAAGCCTCTAGGCGATTTAAAAATAAACGTTATTCTATTGTCTATATGATTGAATTAACGAATTTTAAAAATAGATATACATTTGATACTTTATATGAAACGTTACGTGTAATCGGAAAAAAACCAGAAGAACATTGTCTAATTGCAGATACAAATCCAGATTTTGAAAACGGCGTAGATTCGTGGATTTATCAACTTTGGTATTATTTTATTAAATTAGATTTAGACAATCTTGATGAAGAAGAAAAAACACGTCTTAATCTTAATGAACTATCGGAGGAAGAATACAATGCAAGAATATTTTCTTTGAAAGAAATACAACGAGAACTATTTGTTTATGAATTTTATCTTGAAGATAATCCATATATATCAAATCAAGAAAAGAACGAAATAAAAGCAAGATGGTTATCTTGCGGTAATAAAGCAATCTATGAAGCTTACGTGCTTGGCAAATGGTCAAAAGCAAGTACTTCTTCATACTTTTCTGATGTGTTTAAGTATGATTTACACGTTGTAGGCAATGATCCTATCGGAACAGAAGAACCAGAAATTTTATTACCAGAAGATAACTGTTATGAACTATATACAGGCTGGGATATTGGCACTACTGACAGTGCTGTTGTGTTTGTTGAAAAGATTTTATTTAAAGATGAAAAAGACAATGTAGTGCCAGCATTTAAAGTGTTAGATGAATATGTTATTATCGGAGAACCACATACAATATCTGGAATTGTAGAAGTAGTTCTTGAAAAAATGGATTACTGGGAAAGACAGGTGGGAAGAAAAATAAAATGGACTCATTGGTCAGATAAAAGCGCCTTTGAAAAGTTCAATAATATAGCAAATACCTATGAAGCAGGTGAAATTTACAGGGAAAGCAACGGCAGAATATTGCTTCAGGAAGCCTTTAAAGGACCAGGTCATGTCCAAAAGCGGTCAGAATTGCTTAAAAGACTGTTGTTTATGGAGCGTTTATTTATCTCTAAATACAAGTGTCCTAATGTAATTAATATGTTTTTGAATATTAAACCTGACAAAAATATGGGTGGAATTAACCGATTAGATTATCATAAAGACGTTTTTGACGCATTAAGCTATTGTTTATCTATGGAGTGTTATACAGAAATGCATCTTAATATGACAAACATCAACGTTGGACCTGAAATAAAAGACAGAAAAATATTTACAACCGTGATATAGATGTTATACTGTATAAATTAGATATGGATATAATTGACCAGTTTAAAAATAAAATAATCAACGCTGATAATCTTGATGTTTTAAAACAAATACCAGATTCTTCCGTTGATATGATAATAACCGACCCTCCTTATATGGTCTCAAATGAAATTTCATTAAGTAGAACAAACAATAAAGAAATTGAAAACAATGAAACTTATATTAATTCGATAAATCATTGGGACGATTGCTGGAAAACGCAAGAAGATTATTTAGATTGGTGTAAATTATGGATTAAAGAATCTGTAAGAACTTTAAAAAATAATTGTCATTTTGTGATGTTTTTTGACATCGCAAAAATATCGTATGTTTGGGAAATAATGAAAGATTTAAATATGAAATGTCGTATGCCGTTATTCTGGCTTAAAACAAATCCGCCTCCAAGAGGAAGAAAAGTAGATTTTATGCGTGCTTTAGAGTGTGCTTTATGGTTTACAAAAGGAAAGATATTGCCTGATTATTTCAATTACAAATTAGGTCAACAAGTTAATTATGTGGAATCTGCCATACCAAACAATGACAGACTTCATCCGACTCAAAAGCCTGAAAAACCAATAGAAGTATGGATTAAATATCTTTCAAAAGAAAACGATATAATATTAGATCCGTTCTCTGGTTCTGGAACTACTTGTTGTGTTGCAAAAAGAATAAACGCAACTATATAGGTATAGAAAAGAACGAAGTTTTCTATAAGATGTCTATTAAAAGAATAAACAATATTAATCCTTTATTATTATAAATTAATTTGACGGACCTGGACCTGCATACCAGCCTTTTGGTAATGTTATTTTATTTGAAGACCTGACCCAGTTAGTCCCGTTCCAGTAATAGATATGACCTTTTACATCATCATCAAGTCTTACGACGTCAGTTTGTGGATTTATCATCACATTTCTTGTCTGACAACTGTTTGTTAATCCAATCATTCCAACGCCTACGAATATCATCAGTAGTTTTTGCATCTTCAACAGTTGTTTGTCTTGAAGCAAGCCAGTCTAACAATGCTGTTATTATTGCTTTAACTATTTTTTCCAGCATCAGAGATTAACGCTTTCTTTGTCTGGTCGTATATTTCTCTAACGCCAATACCAGCCACACCTGCAACTGTTGCAAGCCATACAGGTATAACGTCCTTGAAACCTGCAACCTCTGCTAACGCAGCAGCCAGCGCTGCCAGTGCAGCACAAATGTATGGTATTAATGTTTTATTTTTTAATCCAAGCCACTTAACCAACGCTGTGGCTACAGGGCTTGCCAACGCTACAACTATCATTTGAATTTCTGTACTCATATCTTTATTCCTTTCTCCAAAACAAAAATAATAAATCCACCAACCGCTAACACAAAACCAATTAATAACCACCAATAGTTGTGTTCGACTTTATCCAGCCTGTTGCATAACTCTTTGTGCTGGTCTTTGGTTGTGAACTGGTCATTATAACATTGTATTGTTCTTTTAATCCAATCAATGTCATTTTTAATCGTTGCCAGACTCTCTTTTATGTCGTTTATGTCACTCATTTTTTGGCTTTATAATCCCTAATTGTTACCCTAATAAGTTCGTCGTGATACTTGCCGACCAAAGGCAGTATCCTGTCAACGTAAAAATGTTCTGCATTTGTATACCAAACACCGTTTGTTACGACAACTACGTTAGTAATTGTTTGCAGGTCAACGTTTGTGGCTAAAACCCGCAAAGGCTGTTCAACTATATTGGTTTTGCCGTCTTTGACCATCGGTACAATAGTCGTAACGGTGTTCGTCACGACGACACTGTTTGTAATGGTTTTATATTCAATGTTAGTTCTGACCAACCGTTGGTTGTAGTCGTTGACAATTAGTTTCAATGTTTCAAGGTCATTTGTATTGACTTGAAAGGTCATTGATTTTTGTAAGGTTTGGCTCATCACCAAACTTGCCGATAACATTAGTAATAGTATTATTTTTTTCATAGTTTTTTATCTTATTCTTGATATAATATAAATTGCTGAGAGTGTATCATTAGGGTCTTGAGATGTATATTTAAATTTCCAGTAACCAACCCGCTCTACTTCGGTATTTATTGTAACTGTATAGGCTTCTATGAACGGAATCTGTGTAACGCCATTATATCCAGTCGCCCGCACATATTCGCCTAATACTCCTATATCCGAAGCGCCATAACAAATTAACGCGTAAATCTCTTCGATTTGCGCATTTCCGTTTGCATAACCAAATATTTCAATCCTATAGGTCGCATTTGTAACAGGAAACGTAAATGTCGTTGGATTTGCAATTATTTGTTGTTTATACCACCCTAACTTCTCACCGCCTTTATATAAATCGCCGCCTTGTCCATAAGTCACGCCAATTTCATTTGTAACAAATCCACCAATAGCAGACCAATTTGTTCCGTCATAAATATATTGCTTTGAATATCGTGAATACAATAAATCAATATTATTTATCACCAGATAATATGGTGAATTATTTATTGCGGTATTTTTTATTACAAAACAATCACCAGCATTTGCACCGCTCAAAGTAATATATCTATTATCTCCATTTGGATTTAAAAATTGATACTGCGCATCAGTTCCCGCCGTTAGCGTTATATTGCCAGTCAGATTTGTAAATCTCGCCACCGCAGAATATCCAGCACTCGCCCTTATTTTCCCAGCCACATCAAGAGTCGCTTGCGGAGTTGTATTGCTAATTCCAACCCAGCCTTTTGAGTCATTGTAAATGTTTGAAACTCCAGAACTACTTATCCATTCTACGCCGTTGCTTTTGCTTGAATTAGCGCTTAACACAGTGCCGTCAGGTCCTATTCCTTGTCTTGCTGGATATTTGCCGTTATGAATTATCATATCGCCTTTGTATCGCAAGTCTAACGGAATAGTATCAGCGGCTAAAAGACTTACTGTTGTTAGAAGTAATATTAAAAATATCATAACCAATATAAAATTAAGATTGCGTCGTTTTCAGATTGCGTTTTAAAAATAAATTCAGATAAATCTCGATGCAACATTAAATTATCTACCATCAACGGAACAAATTCACCTACTGGAATTACACGTTTTAATAAATAAATAGGCTGACCAGATTCGTCTTCACCAGTTTTATAACCATACAAAACTTCATTTGTATTATTTGTTCCAGACAAATCTTTGACTCCCCAGAACTCGGCATAGCTAAACCGTACACTATATTCAACTGCTCTGGTCGGAGTATCTACAGCTGGTTTTATTAGCAATACATTTGGATTAGATGTTCCTGCTATCACATCACTGTATTTCAAAGTTGTTGTAATACTCATATATACTATAATATAACATTAATTTTGTTTATCTTTCTTCTCATTATACAAATTAACTTGAAGATTATTAGCGGTAAATAAAGGTGATTTTTTATCTCGTTTACTATCTTCATTTTTTTGTCCAGATATTTCTGATACTTTGATTTGTATACTAGCCCACATTGCGCTTGTTGATACTAACTGATTTGCTGCTATTATTGCTTTTATTACAGTCTCTTCATTTTCGGAAGTTTCCATTATACTTGCGCATTTCATAAGGCATTTTTCTATTATTTCCTGATTAATTACGCCTAATGATAAAACGTTATGTATTTGTTCACCAGCAAGCCAGGCGCCTAGGTTCGACCTGTTTTTAATCTTTTTTGTATCGATTTTTACAATGCTACTGACATTTTTTGCTGATTCTTCTTCGGATATATTTAATTCATTCGGATTAACTGGTATCAGATTTTTGTCTACGTCTTTTATTAAATTTGTAGAATTATTCATTCCATCCACCTTTCAAATGATTTTCATCAAGCCAGCAAGTAGATTCTTTTATTGCGGCTTTAAACGGAATAAAACACCAGCAACCAGATGTTGAAGTGTTTTTTGTAAATCTGAATGGCGTCCCGCAAGTTTTGAGCGGTTTAAAAAATATTCTACAATTTTCGCATTTTGAAATTCTGGACTGATAATTTTCAGGATAATCTTTTTTGATAATATTTTTCATTGCTGTAAAGATATTAACAGCGAACATTTTTGCTTCTCCTAAAATTGCTAGTATTGAAGCAAATAAAAATAATATTATATTTATCATATACAAAATATGGACGACATAAACAAATTAGTCAATACTGCATTAAACAAAACCGAAAAACTAAAAGAAAGATTAGCTAATTATTTTGTTCCAGATTTCAATCAACTACAATTATTTGTTCGTTGTTTACTTTACAAACATAAACTTGCAATTTCGTTTATCAGTTATGTGACAGGAATTCCTGAATCAAAAGTTAATGCGATTGCTTTTAAGAAAAAATATAAATACAATATAAGAGACGCAAGACTGATATGGTTTCTATATCTTGCGTATGAGCAGCCTGGTGCGTTCTATGAGCCTGACAAAGATTTTTTTATTTCAGCATGGGGGCTTCCTTCTACGACTCCGCAAACATCTATTTCTGTTAATAAATATAAAGAAACAGTTCTGTTATTAGAACAAATAGTAGACAAAGGCGGCAATGTAAATGACATTGCTTTTGCTAATGCAGCCGAAATTGATATTGGAATTGCTCATTATTTAATGCAATTTACTGGATTAAACAGCAGCCAGCATTTCTATAGAAGAAATTACAATCCAATTTTTACAAAGTCTTATGATTTTCCTATTATCAAGTACGAGCAACATTCTTTAAAATATACAGAAGTCAGATATTTTCTTCGTCCTATGTATGAATTTGAAATAAAACGGTATAAAAACAATATTTCTAGGCTAATTTACAAGGACACCATAGTAGCAAAGCATAGAATTTTAGGTATCCAGCGATATTTTTCAGACGAATTAGACATTGATATATGGAAACAAAGCGGTCTTTACGAGGCTGAAAAGACCAATTATTTGCCTAAATTGATTGGTTTTCGGTATTATTCCAGCCTTTTAAAGAACAAATATCCGCTTCGGATGACATTTATTTTAACAAATCCGATAGAAACCTACTTGACAACGCCGTTTTAATATATATATTATTTATAGAGTTTAAAATATTAACTTAAAAATAAATAAAAAATATGATAAATGAATACAGTCTGCCAGTAAAAGGTGTCAATGAAACATCTATTGTTAGCACAGAACAAAATCCTGTTCTTGGATTTGAAAAAATCCAGATAGACACACAAATCGCAACTGCAAAAAAGTATCCACGCAACATTGAGAAGTTCATAACCGAAGTTCAGGCTACTATTGCGACTGACCCAGAGATTGCTGCGTCTTGTGGATATAAACTAAAACGACGAAATAAAGAAGGTAAAGACATTTTCATTGAAGGTCCAAGCATTAGGCTTGCTGAAATTCTTGCAAGTGCTTGGGGTAATATACGTATTCAATCGTTTGTTACCGAGATAGGAAAACAAATTCGTGCAATAGCAAATGTTATTGATTTAGAGCGTAATATTGCTGTTAGCAAAGAAGTTGTCAGACGTGGTACTGACAAAACTGGAAGGCTTTACAGTGAAGATATGCAAGTTGTCAGCGCTAATGCCGCACAATCTATTGCTGTAAGAAATGCTATTACAAGTGTTGTGCCGAAGGTTTTTGTGAACAAAATGTATAATTTCTCAAAACAAGTTGCGATTGGAAAGCACGTTGACGTTACTGGCAAGTGGAATAAATATGTTGAATGGTTTGAGTCAAAAGGTGTTTCAAAAGAAGCGTTAATGGAATGGCTTGATATTAAAAGCGAGAAAGATATTACACCAGAAACAATTCGTGATATTGTTGGTCTAAAAACCGCAATAGAAGACGGTGATACAACAATTCAGGAAGAATTTGAATCTATTAATACTGATAAAACAAATAAAGACCAGAAAAAGATTAATTCTGCCGAAGAAAAAACTGAAGAACAACCGTCTGTTGCTGTGCAAGAACAAGGAACTGAAGATGGAAAAGATAAGACATCTTCGGACAATAATTCAAATTCGTTGTCTGCAAGTACAGATAGTTCTGTGTTAGCGAGTAATTTGCGTCAACTAATGGCAAAAGATAATGTAAAAGAGGTTTATATATTAGCTTATTGCGTAGCAAATAAATGGATAACGGCAAGAACAACTAAACTTGAAGACATACCTTATAAACGACTACAATATTTGATTGATTATTACGATAAAATCAAAGGATATTTTATGCCTCCAAGTGTTAATACTACTGTTACAAACAACAATTCATCTTTTAATTTCTGATTATTATGCAAAATACTGAATTTGTCAGACCAGAAGACCTTGATCTTGAACGGCAGCGTAGACCTAGCGCTTCTAATATAGAACGATTGATGTATTGTCCTGCGTCGTTTAAAAGGTCGCTTGAATATGCAGTAAAAGAACCACCGTCTTATGCATCAGAACGAGGAACTTTAATACATAATGTTCTTGCTGGAAAAGAAACTACTGACGTACTTTCTAAATATGATTTACAGATAGTACATAAAATTAAAAATGCGCTTGATTCAATATTTAATGAAGTTTTCAAAGAAGGCGTTCATCGTGAAGATTTATTATATTTCATTGAAGAAAGGTTTTGGTATAGAAAACAATGGATAGATAATGACAAAGTTCCGCAATATATGTTCAGCGCAAAACCTGATTTTGCGTTATACGACGCAACAAGACGATGTCTTGTTGTAATAGAATTTAAAACTGGTGTATCGCCAGTGACAAGACCTTATTTTAACTGGCAACTACGTGCTCAGGCTTGTGCGATTGTTGAACATTTATTAACAGACAGACATGCAATTAACAATATTCATATCGGAATTATTCAGCCTGAAATAGATGTGAAGCCGTCATTGGTAATTGTTAATCTTGAAGCTATTTATGAATGGTCATACCTGATTGAACTTGCAATAGAAGAAGCAGAATCTGAAAATCCGTATGCATTGCCAGGTAAAGTATGCACTTATTGCAATGCATTTAACACTTGTCCAGAAGCAAGTGCTTATGCTGTTTTAGCGATTCCGCAGTCTCAACGTCCTACTGTTAATCTTGCAAATGTGTCTCCAGAACAATGGATTAAACAATCTATAATTGAATGGAACAGTTTACCAATAGGCGCTAAAATTGACAGACTTCGGCTTCTTGATATTGCTTCAAAAATGTATGAAGGTCTTAAATCTTACATTAAACAAGAACTAAAAAATAATCCTAATGTATATGGTGAAATTATTAAATTATCACCTGGTTATCCAAAGCGTAATATAAATATCAAAGACGTTATCAATATTTCGACTGAACTAGGTATAACAGAGCAAGAAATATTGTCTATTGCTGATATTTCATTAAATAAACTTGAATTGTTATATTGCAATAAACAGCAAGAATTAAACGGCGAACCTGTCACTAAAACTGTTGCAAAACGGTATAAACCTGTTTTTGATAATATTGTTTCGCCTTATATCAAGACTGTTGACACAGAACCACGTCTTGTGATGAGCTTGTTTGATAAAAATAAATCTGTGCAATTTGAAACTAAACAAATTCAATGATATAATATATATATCTTTATATGCCAAAAGCATTAGAACAAAAATTATTTAGAGAAGGCAGAAAAAAAGGCTTTAAAGGTGAAAGATTAAATGCCTATGTATACGGTGCTTTGCGTAAAACAGGATGGACTCCTTCTACGCAAAAAAAGAAAAAGAAAAAGAAAAAACGCTCTTTGTTATAAACAACAAGATTTATCTCGTCGGTGGGAAACTTTTTAAGGATGCATTTCTTATTGACGAGATAATACAACGGGCAGCCGGGTGGTTGCTACGTTGATGTCAGTACGAACCTTGTTTCATATCCAACCTGGACGATAGATGTAAAAGTTTATCGTCCAGGTATTTTTTGCGGGGTGGAGCAGCCTGGTAGCTCGTCAGGTTCATAACCTGAAGGTCTCTGGTTCAAATCCAGTTCCCCGCAACCAATTTTTTGAACTATCAAAGATAAAAAAACGGCAGATAAATAATTCTTATCTGCCGTTTAGTTTTTAATGTTTTTTTTAGTCTTTACCTGATTCTTCAGATTTTATTTCATTTTCAAGATATTTAATTGCTTCTTTATTTGAATATTCTTTATCTTTGACTTTCAACTTCAGATTACTATTTTCTTTTATCAATTCTAATAATTCTTTATTAGATGTCAGCTTATAATCTTCATCATACTTTTTATTATCTTCTTTATCATCTAAAAAATTTATTTCTTCTTTTATTTCAAACATTTCTTTTACAGTTTCATAATTTATTGCAGAAATAGTCAACAGTTTAACCAGAATTCCTGCGTCCTCCAATGCTTGCTTTTCAGTTAGCTGCATTTTTGCTTCAATAATTTTCTTCGTTTTTTCATCTTTCAATAATAAAAACGAAGCGTAATCGTTTAGAATTTTTTCAGTTTGATCTTTCAATAAAAAATCAATACAATTTTTAAGTTTTAAATTATCGCATATCATTTTATTTAACACATTAATAGATTCGTTCTTTCTTTTACTTTCCATTGTACTATCATTTTCTACCAAAGAAGTGACATATTCTAGCACTCTTTTTACTGTTTCGATATAAGTTGTTAAATAAATGAACTGTTTATAATTCAATAATTCAAAATTTTTATTTTCTTTTTTCATATTAGTTTTCCTTTTAATTTCTTTTTATTATTTTACCTGACCTATCAAAATAAACTTTTCTTTGTGTGTTTCCGTCAATGTATCCGTGCAACATATTATCGCTACGCCTTATCAACGGCGCATGACACTCGTCAATATTTTCTATCATTTCTCGTATCTCTGCCTCGCTTAATTCTATTATATCATCGTCATAACCGTCTTCTTCTAAAAATATATTATGACAAGTATAACCGTCTTTTGCAACTTTTTTGTTCACTATTAGCCAACTACCGTCTTTACACTTATAAAGACCGCCTAGTTTTATTGTGTTATAATTAGTCTGCATTGTTTTATCCTTTTTTAGTTTTTTTATTTTTATTTCTACTCCACAACACTCGTTGCTGTCCGCATAAATCTTCTTTATTGTTGCATCCGCTATTTGACTGTCGTCTGTATAGTATCTTAAATTCGTTAATACATCGCATATTAATTTCATTACATTGTCAAAATCAGGTCTTACACAGTGATATTTTTCTTCGCTTTTTAACTCGCCTTTCTTGTTATAATGACTTTTCGGTCTCGGAAATATAATAACACATTCTAATCTAACAGGTCCGTCTATCGTTATCTTAGGTATAAATTTCTTTGCTTCTTCAATAAACAGGTCATACCAAGTCTGTACATTCTTCAACGGCGTATATGACGATATAAATTGCTTGCCTGTTTTTGTCTTTATTAATCTATATTTCTGCCTAGGCAATGCTTTCGGTATACCTTTTACAAAGAATTTTATACCGTCTTCTTCCATATTATACCTTTATTTTGTCTTATTTTATTATAAAATCTGAATCCTCACTGTTCAATGCATAAAATATCCAAGCCTTTATTTCTTCTAATGACTCTTTCTTTATCTGGTCTTCTACACTTTTTGTCATATTGTTTATTTTCTCTTTTTGGTCTTCACTGACATTTTCCAACATTTTTTCATACATCTCTTTAATCTCGTTATTTCTGTCATTGTATAATAAAATTATATCGTCTATCTTATTCTCTATGTATATTTTCCAGTATTCAATCGTGTCATACGCCCTTTTATATCGTGGTACATCTTCGTGGTCAGGTCTTTCGTCTATTACCTTCTTTATTTGCTCTTGATACACCTTCATCAGCTCGTTCAACATCGCATATTTTAAAACTATCCTACGATACTTTATGTATTTATAGCATAATTCTAAATTTACTTCGTTCTTGTTTGGCTCTATAACCGGCTCTATAAAAGTTTCTGCCGATTCTGTTCCTACTTTTATCTCTTCTTCTTTGTTGATTTTATCGTTCATAATTTGAATTTATCACATATTTCACTTATAATCAATTACTTTTTTAAAAAATCTTTTATTTAAATAACAATTCTTGCTTCGTTTCGTCTTGCCTCGCATACCAGATTATTTGCTCTGCCGTATACTTTTTCTCTATCACAGGCTTGTTCTGCAACTTCCTTTGCTCGTTTATATAACTTAAACCTTCTTGTATAAATCTAACTAATTCTTTAATCCTACACTTTTGCTCTTCATCATACGGAATCTCATACCATACACCGTCTTCTCTTCTCTTTACCTTATGCTCTAATGCCGACTTTAATGCCCTAAGATTATTCTTTATTCTTGCTTCTGTCTCTTTTATGTTCGTGTTTATCGTTATTTCGTTCAACGATTGATTGCAATTAATTGCCTTGCCTTCTTCTTTATCTTTTTCTTTTATTAAATTTTCTTTTTCTTTCATTATATTACTAGTTTCATGTATATATATATGAGGACATTCCTTAACACTGAACCTTTCAGTTTTGGATTTGCCTCTAACATTGAACGTTTCAGTTTCTAATTCTTTACTTTTCTGCGAACTTCCTGAATCTAAAAATTCTATCCTGTTGCCGTTTATTCTTAAAACATCTTTTATCTTTATCTTTTCTTTATACCCTCGACCTTCTGGTGAATTATATATGTTTCTTAACGCTATGAAACTTTTACGCTGTCCTTTACCAGAAAAATAACATATCAAATTGTATTTCTTTAATATATTTAATGATTTGCTTATAGTGTTATTATCTAAATAACCACAATGCGACTCTATTTCTTCAAATGTCGTCGAAAAATAACCGCTTTTCTTGTCAAAAGATATTTTATGTAATGAATATATTATTAAATATACAGACGCAGGCAAATATATCTTCTCTTTTCTCGTCAACTCTTTTAATAAATTAACCATACAGTCAGCGTCTATTAATGACGCCCTGCCAGAAAATGTCAGAAATTCTTCGTCATATTCAAATTCGTTTCGTTCTAACATTTCTAATTCTTGTTGATACTCTTGTTCAATCCCTGACTCACCGTCTTGATTTAATACTCTTAAATTTATGTTTTTCATATTATTTCTCCTTTCTGTTTTTAATTGTTAGATTCATCAAACATTTTTAAAACTATTAGACTCTTCCTTTGACCTTTGCCACTTATAAAAATAATAATTTTGTTTTTATGTAGAAAATTTAATGATTTGCTTATAGTGTTATTGTCTAAATTTGTCGTGTAATTCTTGATTTCATTAAAAGTTGTAAATAAAATACACGATTTTTGTTCAACACCAACCCGATGTAATGCGATTAATATTAACATAACCGCAGGATTAACTTTAATACCTTTCCTCTCTAATTCCTTTAACTTTTGTACCGCACAAGATATGTCATAATCATTTGGCGCACTAAAATATGTTGGAAAATTCAAATCCAATTCCACTGGCTCTTTTCTCAATAACCCTAATTTTTGTTGGTCTTCTTGCAATAGTTCCTTTTCTGTGCATTGATTTAATGCTTTTAATTTTAATCTTCTCATATTATTTTTTTTTGAATTTTTTAGAGAATGAAATATTTATAACGATTGTTTTTTCGTTATTTACCGTTAAATATTTTAACAATAAATATTTCATTATTTTAAAATTTAATTATAAAATAAAAAAAGTCAATAAAAATATTTGACAATTATTTTAACTTCTGTTTTATTATTAATGGCGTGTGGGTTCTGTAATTAACAATAAATATTTCATAATCTTTTCTCACCTCGAGAAAAACCACACGCCTCTTCAATTTCTGTTGATAATTAAATTAAATTATGTTTTATTAATGATGGCGTGTGGGAAAGAGTTTTATATTCCTTCATATTCTCACATATTCTCCTCTTCGAAAAACCCACACGCCACTTTTTTTAACCTCAGCCTATACACCTATATAACGTTACCTTAGCTCTTAGATTACCTTTTCCTCTTTTTTTTTCTTTTCTTTGTATTACTTTCTTTTCTTTTTTTATTTACCCCTACTTTTTACCACCTACCAACCCCCAAAAAAATCTTTCAAAAATACCCCCTTGACAAACCAACCTTAATACGGTAAATTTCCTAATAGTAAGTTCTGTTTACTTCCTTTACCTTTTTTTTTGAGTTTTGAGTTTTGAGTTTTAAGTTTGTTTTTTTATATGTCTTACAATGGCTTTTATAACAATAAGGGCCGGATAGAGAAAAGGGTCATATAGGCGACTAAAAAGCCTTATGGGGGGCTTTGAAAACGCTTTTTATATAGTAATTAATATACTGTGCACCTACCCTTCCGACAGCCCTGAAAAATCAGGGGTTTCATAACATTAATGATAACCATACAAAACCTAATAATGAGCACAACATTTGACACGCTAAGGCTAAGCGTCAGTGCTTTACTCTGTTTAGTTTAACAGGTTTAAAAAGCATTGGCGGATGGGGTTAGCGACCGGGTTGCAAACAGCGACCGGGTTGCAAACAGAGTTAGTGTGGCTAATGGTTGTGTTCAGGAAAAGGAAAAGTTATGAAGCCAAACAAACAAGTTGTTATGGATGAAGCCTTAGTCCGTAAGGCTAAGGTTGTAGCATTGGAAATCAAGCACCTGTTCAAGAAAGAACAGGTTGCGATTTCCAAGATTGGCCGGGACTTTGACAAGCAGTTAAAATCTGCTGTGTCAAGGATTCCGGGTTCGCCTGCACAGCGGTATATGGTATTGCGTCCTTATATGGACGCTAAGGACCTATACCGTCTTGTCCGGCGATTAGGCAAAAAAGTTATCTCTAGCCCATACAAGGCTAGGGGTAATACAAAGAACGGCGGATATGAGCCATCCAAACGGGTGGTTCAGTCCATCGTCAAGACCGCCATCCAACAGGCGGATGGCGACAAAAAGAAGGCAAAGAAGATACTTTGGCTGGCTTATGCCAGTATAAAGACTTCTTAGAGCCTTTTAATACGCAAGGCTGGATTGTTTAGGCAGTCCAGCCTTTTTTTATTTTTATAGTGGACGGACTCTTGTTGAGTTTGTCTGATGGCGGGACAAGTTTTTAGGGCTTGGTTTGACTTGTTCTGCTGTCAGAAACAGAAAACAAAATAAACCAAGCAAACAAAAACTATGGCAGACAAATATGTTGTGGGTATCACACCAATTAGACCTGGTGTGGTATTTGTAGAAACGGTGGGGTGTCCCTCACCGTTTAAAGCGTTCAACCTGAGACTGGACAAACGCCATTTCTGGCGGACAATCCAGGCGATGGAAGAGCGCCTTAACGCTATGAAGCGGACTGACCGGACAATGTCCCGATGGGACGTTATCCAGTATATAGCGTTAAAGTCAGTTCGTCGTGAGTTGATTGAGTGGAAGCGTGCTCAATCAGCTCGTTGGGCAGAAGAGCAGAAGGCGATGGCTTTATCTGCCGCACACAAGGCGGCAGATGGATTTAAGGGTGTTCAGATACCCTTATAATCAAGCCGTTGCTTGACATCGTCGTTTTTGGGGCGTAAATGCCCCTTAAACGAGTCGGGCTATTCATCCAGGTAGATTGGATGGATAGCGTGTAATAAAACTGGAATTGGTGGCAAGGCTAATTGTCTTGCCACCTTTTTTTTATTTATGAAGGGCTGAAAGTCATCCTGTTGTTCTAGCCAGAACGGTATTCCCGTTGCAACAGGTAGTATTTATAAGGTGGTTGTGGCTAGCCTAAGATACACCTACCTTGCCTGGACTTCGTCATTCAAGAGACACAAGGCAATGTATCACACAATCATCTTATAAGCAAAATGATTTTTAGTCCTTCTATTTAATGCGACCTTGCTGTGGTTAAGTCCACAGTGAGCCTGTCCCAAGTCAGGAGAAACGCAGAGGGAAATTCATAGTTAATATGAATAAATATAACAACTCTTCTGTGCCGGCTGCACGGAAGGCTAATAAGATTATTATTAATCCTTCTAGGATTAATAATAAGGAAGCAGAAGCCAAAGTTATGGCTTTGGTTTCTAAACATCCAGAACTCAATGCTGACAAGGTCTTTTTGACCTTTGGCATTGAGCGCCACAACTTCAAGAAAGTTGTGGAATTATGGGAAAATCCTGATTATTGGATGGACAATCCAGTCCATCTGATAGTCAGTAACCACCAACAGATGGAAGAAAACTCATAACAATAGATTAGAGACCGGGTTGCTAATAGCGACCCGGTCTCAATTAAATTATGAAAACAAAAATTAAAGTAAACTCTGCATGGTTGCGTCGCTACGACGCACATGATTACGAGTTTAGTCGACAATATGTCGAAATGGCGAAATGGTTAGATGTGATTACACCACATTTAATCGTTTCAGGCAGGGTAAAAAACGCCAACACAAAATGGCGTTTAGAAAAACCCTGCGTTAAGATACAACCAGTAAGGTTGTATCGTAGCGTCTTTGAAAAATTACCTTTATTTATAACTATCAGTTTAAGTATTGGTAGTAAAATAAAAGGTATTTTTATACTGGATAAAGTAGCACAGTCAGAATTTCACAGGATTAACAAGCCCTGTGAAATAAGACTGGAAACTTCCAGTATAGAATTAACGGGCAAAGCCTATCCTAATAGGCTATCCAACAGCAAAGTTGCGGTGTTGGACATTGAGGTATTCCACATCAACTGGCATATTTAACAATATGACACCTAAAATAATAATCCCCGAAGGATTTTCCTTATGTGGGATATTTATTGAAGGATGGATAGATTGTCTTGTTAAAGACAATCTAATTTATCCTATCCAGGAGAAGTGTTTTCTTAAAGGCAAACACGCTCCAAAGGATTATGACAAATATTATTTTATAGGCTGTGCTTCACAGCCGGTAATAGGCAGTGAAGTAGTCTATAAAGATGTTGTTATAGACGATACCAAGTTTGTCTTTGGCGAAAGAATAGCGCCAAAGAAACCTGGTATATTGGAAAATATAATAGTCCATTGCTTGTATGGCAATGATACAAGCAACAAGGATTTATATGACTGGGGCTTACGCCTCAAAGTCTATATAAATCCTAACGACATAACGGCTGTATGCACAGAGCCTTTCTTCTTTGTTGATAAAAAGAAGAAAGTCATAGAGTCACACGAAATTTTTGCAACTCAATTTTATGTTCCTCGATATAGTGGATTATATATTGATGACGGAAAATTAAAATATGAAGCTCCTCCGAAAATATCTACGAAGGAGATAATAAAAAAGAAATATAATCCAAAAGATTTTATAATAACAATGGAGTGAAAATATGAATTATGTCATTAAGTTAAACAACCAGCAAATCTGCGAAGCAGATGAGCTGTATGAAGATGGGTTTTCAGATAAAAATTTAAGAGACTTCATTGAGTATCAAGTTACCAATGAAGTCATTTATCATTTAGCTTGCGACTCTCGTCCTAATGAAGTTATAGGACAGGAGGATGCAGAAAAATATTTTCAATGTGAAAATTTCACATTTACGGATTTCCACATTCATCATAACAAGATTGATGCTTGTGGAAAAATAATCATCCGTAACAAAAATACGGATGATACCGAGAAATACAACTGGGATTTCTCGGCTTATGTCAAATAAACAAAAAAATAAAATGAAAACAACAACAATAGAAAAGATTGCCGTTGCGGTTTGGCAGCATTACAGCGCCAGACACGGCAAGAACAAGCAAGAATTCCTGTGGGATATTGAAGCCGTCCATAAAGGAGGAGCGGACTCAGGAATTCCTGCGTTCACATACTTCAATGATACTTGTGCATTTTTTGACAAGTATCGTTCTTTAATAAGGCAGAAACTTATTGAAGACGCCGATGAATATGAAATGAGTATAACAGAAATGGTGAAATCATTCGCCGTCTTTGACGGTTGTTTCCAGACCGCCAAAGATGAAGCGGATTTCTGGGCTATTCTGTCCGGAAAAAAGACGAACAGCGAACTAAAAGACCATTTCAAGAATGGGCTTTGCTTCTATGCTTTGGAAGAAGCAAGCAATTTCATTATTGAAGATAAAAAAGGAAACATAGATTTCCTTTTAGAAAAAGAGAAAGGAAAAACAAAATGAAAATAAAAGTGGATGAAGATTTCATTGTTGAAATCTCAAAAGGTAATAATTCTCTGTCTTTCCAGATAGAGAAATATTATAGAAAAGAAAATAAATTCTTAATACATAAGAGTTATCTATTTGGGAAGATGACACCTGAGCAGTTCAAAGAATTATTTGAAGCTGCTTATGAATATCTAAAAAAATATCAAGAACAATCAAAGGAGAAATAATATGGACGGAGTTTTTCATAAAACAATTCTCACAAAATTTGATTTGCAAAGAGAATTGTTAAAATTAACAAAACAAGAAATAATTTATATGATTGATAATTATGTAGAAAAATTGTATAAGGAAGAAGAAAATAAATTAATCAAGCCATTGAAATATAATGACTGTCCGGACACAAACAAAATTAAAGAAGTAATTAACCATTATAATGACAAATATTATGGTTATTTTGAGGACTCTGATGAATATATTAAAACTCATTGTTTAAGCAATGAACAAGAAAAAAAGGAGTTGTTAGATATGTTAGAACGAGAACTGTATTATGCAGTTCTTAGCAAGGTGGAAACACCAGAACAAATATTGGAATATCTATTGAGACCTATCAAAAGTGATAGGTTTGATTTGAATGAGTTTAAAGATATTCTGCTAACATTAGAGAAGAGATACAATGATACGAGCAGTATAAAAACAATAATGGATTTTGTAGACAAATATTGGGACGCATTGAATAACTTAGATGATTGCTAATATGATAGTAATTAGATTACCAAAGAACATCAGGATAAAAAATTCTGATGTTCTAAAAGAACCAGTAATTGAAGGCTGGAAATCATTTATTCCTTGCTGGTGTATGGCCGGCAATGAAACTGGTGAAAAAAGAATTCCAGTTATTGTAAGGATAGGAACTCACGGTAATTACCATTATCATTGCGGTAAGACACAATATAAAGATTATGTTGCTGTTGAAGAATGCAATGATAATGCTGAATATTCTGTAATGGAAAATTTAGATAATCCAAGTCCTCTTCCTAATAGGGTGGAATACTTTAAAGGAAATATAGGTTATGAAATCCTTACAAGCAAACCACAAGAAAAATATTATATCACAACAGAAGTTGTGGTTGCTTTAAGCGATATAAAATTCATTGGCAAAAGATTCAAGTATTTAGATGGACAATATAACTTTGAAGAAGATATTATCTTAGCTAAGAGATTTTATCTACCTTCAACGCATTTTAGAGAGGCTCACGGCTTCTTGATAGAATGCTATAAATATTGGGAAATGATACAACAATAACAAAAGGAGATTGGATATGGAAATACTAAAATTAGCGGTAGCAATCGCATTAGGTATGCTGTTATTGTCAGCGGCATACTTTATTATAACAGTTATTTTATCCGTCATCGTAGGCATTATAGCCTGGTGGACGGATTATAAAGACAGAAAATAAAATAATAAAAATATGAACAAAATAAAAATAGTGAATGCGTTGTTCGACATCAGCGTCCAAACAGGACTCTGGGCACCGGACAATTTCGAACCAGAAACCGTTCTTACAATCATAGAAAAGAACGGAAACAAAATTGTATTCAATAGTGAATATGGCGCAGACATCCCAGACTTGGGATTTGTCGACGGAGATAAACTCATCCTTACTATTGGTAGGGATGAAACAATAATCACTGGAAACATTTCGTTGATTTATGCTTCCACTGAAAACGAGGAGATTAATATCATTGATATTAATAATGCCGTCTATGAAGGTGATTACTTTACATTGCTAAAAAGTTATCACGCTTTTGGCGACTGGCGTTTTACTTCTGACTATAACACATTGGTCTACTCGGATTTATCCGAAGAGCCAATGGTTTATGATTTGTATGAGATTTGTATGAAGTATGCCGTGTATAAGGCAACGACTTCATACATCAAAGAAAAAGATAGAAAAGAAGCCATAGATAGGTATGCGAAGTCTATGGCTAAAATGTTGAAAGAAATAAAAGAAGGAGAATAAATATGATAATAAAAGTATCGATTGTGAATTTTGAACAGTTGATTACTGTTCAATTCAGGAAATTTGAAAGATTAGCTCTTGATAAGAAATTCAAGAGTCTAGGTTTTCAAATAGCGGAGACAACAAATCCGTTTGGTGTTTTGGCAAGAACGCCAATGAAATATTGGCGTGAAATAAACGATGTGTTTTTGCAACAATTCACATCGGAGGTAGAAGAGTTAACACATACGGCTTATGGTTGTTTAGCAAATAATATTGATAAGCCGCTTATATATACTCCCTTCATTAACATCGCTTTGTTCAGGATAGCAGAAGAAACATATTCGTTTCGTTCTGCGTCACTGTTGACAGCGGCACAAATAAAAGATTATGCAAGTAAGATTAAAGTAGCGCTTGTTCATTTGTTTGATTATGAACAAGAAATAACCATTGAAGCAACAATAAGAGTTAAAACAGCACAGACGGAGGAGGTAATATGAATACTGCAAAGTATTTAGACTCTATCGGTCTAGAGTTTGAATGTTTCTTGTTTGAACCGATAAAATTCAAACAAGAATTAGGGAGACCGCCGTATAATTATGAACTAATAGACGATGCGTTTCAACGTGAAGCGCATCGTTTTAAAGCCGAGTTAATTAAAGTTGAAGTTGATGGATCAGTGAGAGGGGAACTTGATTACCCTCGAGAATGGAGGAAGGACAGTCTGTTTAACTTTGACGATTTCGATTGGAGTCGAGTATGCTCCAATGTAAATTGTCTAGAAATAAAATCGAAATGGAAATACAATGACAATATCATTAATGATATTAATGATTTTGCTGTATTTCTATTCCGATATTTCAAGCAAAACAAAACTTGCGGAAATCATATACACGTGTCTTTTGTCAAAACAAAAAACGTTGCTAATGTCTTTTTTACTTACAAAAAGTTCTGGGATAGATTTATAGAAGACTATAAATCTTCATTCCGAACAAATGAAAAGTATATGAAGAGATTAGAGAACTCATATTGTAAGCCTGCTTATAATAGGACGAATATAAGGCTGATTTGTGATAGCCGTTACGTCTGTGGCGACAGATATTATGCTATTAATCTGTTGTCATTTGGTAAGCACGGCACAATCGAGTTCAGAATTATGCCGCATGCAGACAATAGCAATGAGTATATCAACCAAATAAAATGGGTGTTGGATGAGATTAACATTATATTTAGTGAAAAAAATAATTTATCAAGAAACTATGTTTATTTTCTTGATAGTAGAAAAATAAATGAAAAATATATAAGGGTGTAGAATATGTGCTTCACTGCAATAGTAGTGTCAAATAAAGAAGACAAAGATTTGGTCAGCCAAATCTTTTTAAGTCTTTATTTGAATAATGCGGTAACTAATAAAGATGGTGCAGCATACAGGAATGCTGACAAAGTCATCAGGACTCTGGATTACGGCAAGTTCTTCAAAGAAATATATCCACTAGATCACACTGGGTTGTCTCATCTGCATTTAAGATTGGCAACCAGTGCGGTTAAGAAAGAGTTCATTCATTTGTGGAATATCGGAGGAGCTTACTGTGCGCATAACGGAGTGCTAGCGGAATATCCAGAAGCAACAGATTTAGATACTTCAAAAAAGATATACTCTACAAGTGAGTATTCAGATCCATTACCAGGTTCCTCAAATGCAATTAATTATGAAAGTCAGCAATCTTCTTTATGGAACAACAACTATCATAACAGTTGTGATTCTATTGAATTCTTTACATCAATAAAAGACGCTATTGCTAGTAAAGATATAAGGGCAATAGCAAGAGAAGTTAAAAATTGGAAAGGATATGCTGTTGCGACAATTAGTTATCCAGATAATGAGTTTATTGTGGTATCCTACAATAAACGTTTTTTAGCGTCGTTAATAAATGAAAGGGTAATAGTATTTAGTTCCGATGAAATAAATATCAGAAGAGAATTCTTTTTACAAAAAGAAAAGGTAAAAAGATTTAAAGGACATTCGTTTAAACAAATAGAGACTTTTAGAAAGGTGTTCTATTCTGGTGAGATAGAGACATATACAACATCTTATTATAATGTTGTTATGCATTGCGCACCAGACGGTTCACCTATTAAACAAGTGAAGATAAAAGAAATCAATTCATACACAGAAGACGATTATGATTATGAGGAATTTTAATGTATATAAAAATATTTGCTGATAATCATTGTATATCAGACGAATATTATATTCGTCCTGAATACGATGATGTTATGGATATAATAAAATACGATTTAACTTATTATATCGCTGTTCATTATTTAAATTATGAACCAGAAAATTATAACTGGGTTAAGCTAGTAAAAGAAGCAGACTTCCATTATAAAACTAAAAAAGATGGAAGCCACAAGGGGACAATAAAAATCCGTGATAAAAAAATAAAATGGCACACAATATGTTAAACCAAATAATAAGAGGTGATTGTGTGGAAGAAATGAAAAAACTTCCAGCGCAATCTGTTCATCTAATAATAACTTCTCCGCCTTATAATGTCGGTATTGATTATGGCGTGGATGATAGAAAAGATTATAAAGATTATCTTTCATTCTGTCGTAATTGGTTATCCGAATGTTATAGGTTGTTAATTGATGGAGGAAGGATAGCAATTAATTTACCTTCAAGCATTCTTCAATCAGCCAATTCAAGAATGGCTTACCTTACAATAGATTATTTAATAATTATGCGTGAGCTAGGTTTTCTTGATAGGGAATGGATAACCTGGCTGAAAATGCCAAAAGGTGAAGTGCCAGCAAAGTCGACAGCGTGGGGTAGTTGGTGCAGTCCATCGTGTCCTTACTTGCGAGATGCGGTAGAATACATCATCGTAATGGATAAGACAACTCATAAAAGAGTCGATAGAAAAGGACAAAATGATATAACAGCAAGCGAGTTCTTGGAGTATACAAGTAATTGCTGGTATATACAGCCTGAAAAAGATAGACGACATCCTGCTCCATTTCCATTTGAACTGCCAAAACGATTAATAAAATTATATTCTTGGAAAGGAGATACAGTGCTTGATCCATTCGTAGGTTCTGGCACTACCGCCTATGCTGCAAAAATATTAAACAGAAATTTCATTGGCATAGAAATAAACAAACAGTTTGTTAATATGGCTAATGAAAAAATAAATATAATGTTATGAATATGAATATCTTTTCAGTTGTTAAAAGATTACTCTTTTCTGCCGTACCAAAGAAAAGAGAAAAAGAAATGTATGACCTTGTATCACAATGGGCAATAGCCACAAAAAAGACTGGCTCTGCTCATAGAAGGTCAAGAAGAAATAAAATAATCGGACTCCGTAAACACGGACTTGACTCCGATTATGCAGAAAAAATGAGAGAAGAAATCCGTAGAAACAAGAAAGGAAATTGATATGAAACTAAATGTAAGGTTCGTAGAAGGAAATCAATATGTCAAGATTTCGTATTCGCCATACGAAAGATTGGCACTTGATAAAAAATTCCAGAGTCTAGGTTTGCAAACAGCGGAAACAACAAATCCGTTTGGTGATACTATCAATCCGCCAGTCAAATACTGGCGTGATAGAAATGATGTGTTTGGTGGTTTAATTACACGCAGGATAATATCAACACAAAGAATTTCAGTTGTTAATAACATTAACGATTTTATAATAACTGATTCGAACAGCGTCAATATAAGTATTTTCAGATTGGCTGTTCCTGAATTAGAATTCAAATCTTCAAGACTATTAACTTCTGTTGATGTCCAGTTAATAGCAAAAGCATTGGTTGCAACATTGAAAATATTTCTTGAATGTGAAAGAGAAATTGAAACCGAAATATTATTCAAAGTTAAAATCAATAGTTGCATAGAACAACAAGAAATTAAATAAGACTAGATATGATAATAAAAGATATAGGTTTAGAGTTTGAGTGTTTTCTATATGACGCTCAAATGTTTTATAATCTGACCGGTTATGTTCCTTTTAACTTTACAGATATGATAAAGGGAATTAAAAGTAAAGGCTTTAAATATAAATCTATATATTTAGATACAGATGCGTCTGTTGGTTGTGATACATCAGAATGCAATTATGATGTTGAAACAAAAGAAGGTAATGTTTATTCTTGTTCAGATTACAGTGATAATTTTAGTGATTTAGAAATAAAAACAAGGTGGGAATACAATGAAAATGATTTCTATATTAATCTACGCAAGTATGTAGATTTTCTATTTCAGTGTTTCGGGCAAAATAATACTTGCGGAAATCATATTCATATATCTTTTGTTAAACCTGACATCGGTTTTTGTGCGTTCTCGTTTAAAGAAATATATACGAAGTTTATTGAAGATTACGAAAAAGATTGGTGTTCTCTATATAAATATAAAAAAAGATTGCAGAATAACTATTGCAAGGCAGATTGGGATGCTGGAAATATTTATGATATATGTGCTAATTATAATGGCGATAGATATTATGCGATAAACTTGAAAGCATATCGCTGTCATTCTACAATCGAGTTCAGAATTATGCCGCATGCAGACAATAGCAATGAGTATATCAACCAAATAACTTGGGTGATAAATAAAACAAACTCACTTGTTTCTAATTTGAACTTATCAATAGATAATGATATTGATATATTCCCTAGAAGAAGAAATAAGAACCTTAAAAATATTAAAATAATGATATAAACCTATGTGTTTCACATCAATAACAATTACAAATAAAGATGATTATCAACTTGCAAAATGTATTGCATTGTCATTATGGTTTGAATATAAAAAAGATAATAGAGATGGTGCTGCTTACAGGCATAACAACAAAGTCGTTAGGACTTTGGATTATAATGAATTCTGGAATTATTATTCACAAGAAAGTCATACTGGGTTGTCTCATCTGCATTTAAGATTGGCAACTAGTGCGGTTAAGAAAGAGTTTATTCACCTGTGGAATATCGGAGGAGCTTACTGTGCGCATAACGGAGTGCTGTACAATATTAAAGATGAAGATAAATTTGAAGATGAATTTAAAAACAATAATAGAAGCAGTGTTATACGATATAGTGGATATAATAGAAATAAATCAGACTCATTAATATTCTTTAAAACAATAAATGATCATATTGCCAACCGAGATATAAAAGGTATTAGTAAAGCATTGGAATATGCAAGCGGCACAGCAGTACTGACTATATCTTATCCTGACAACTGGTTTATTGTTGCCAGTAATAGTAAGTGCATAAAGGTTAGTCTGGTAAATAAAAAGGCGCTTGTTTTTTCCAGCGATGATGTTGTGTTGTATAAGAGTTATACTCTAGTGAAAGAAAAAAGTTCATTTAATTATAAAGGTCATATATTTGAAGAGAATGAAAAAGAAACAATCATTCTAACTGATAAAGATTATACAATATCTACTATCGAGTATAATGATTGTGTAATGCTATGTGATCCGGAAGGCTGCATTATAGATAAAGTAGAAGTTAAGAAGACTTCTTATAGAAGTTTTTCTTATTATTATTAAAACTATACAAATGATTATGATAATATGAACAACAAATGCGAAAGATGTTATTACTGGGGTTCTATAAAAGATATAACTTCTGATGATAAAGGAAAGGAATACGGCTTATGTACTTACGGAGAATTTATTTCAGAATTAGATTCAGATATTGAATGGAATAGTGACTTCATTATTCTGGCAAGTTCTCTCTTTGATTATAGTAATATATTACAATGAAGTCAAACAATAAATCAACAATTGCTGAAAACATTAAGAAATACCGCAATAAAATAGGTGTTTCTCAAGATCAGCTCTCAAAATTAGCCGATGTTACCTATAATACGATTATTAAAATAGAATCCGGTGGAAATAAAAATTCGACCATTGAAACATTATCAAAAATTGCTAAAGCATTAGGGGGGACTGTTGATGATTTAATCAAATAATATATGAACAATAATAATAAAAATTTAAAAAATTTATCCGGGACTCTTAGTCTTTTTAGTTCGGACCAGAATAAAATAATTGACGAAGAAAACAAAAAGATAGATATGGCTAAAAAATTGTTGGATAAATATCTTATCAAAGATATGAATAACTGGATAAATGTAAATGCGGATTTAATTATTACAGATCCACCATTCGGAATTGAATTTAGCGGGAAAAACGGAAATTATCATAGAAATGTAAATAATGTAGTTGGCGGTTATGTAGAGTGGTCTGTTTCGGAGTATGCGGAAAAAATACAACAATTATTAGAATGTATAAAGAAAAATTTAAAAGAAAATGGGCAGGCTTTAATTTTCTCTGGCTGGAATAATAGTAATGTAATTCATAATAAAATTTTAAAATTTGATGGTTTAACTTTAAGGGGAAAAATGTACTGGGTTTATAATTTTGCTCCAGTTTGTCGCAAAAAAACTTCTCACAATATTTATGAAATTTATTGGATAACAAAAGGAGAAAACTGGATTTTTCATAACAGATGCAGCACTCATCATTGTCAACAAGGCGAACCGAATTTATCAACTTTGAATTTTAAAAGAGACTATAAAGTTAATATGCCTAAATATCCAACAAGACTTCCCTTTAAACTTCTTCAATGTATATTAGAACATTTTTCCAATGAAAGAGATTTAATTTTTGACCCACTATGTGGCAGTGGAATGGTCGGGGTGGTTTCCCATATGTTTAATAGAAACTTTATTATAGGAGATTTAAATGAAAATGGGAAAATAGTATTTCAACATCTTTTAGATTACTATCTAAATAAATATAGAACATCCAGAAATATATCATTTCACTCATAAAGATTTTTACTGTAAAGCATTTAAAGAAAAAATGAAATGAATGATTATATTAAATCCATAATTAAGGTTGTCTTATGTTTTTTAATTCTATTGTTATCTGGTTATTGGATTGCTAATATTTATTATAAAATATACTGTTTCTTAAAGGAATTAAAAGACAAGAAAAAAAATAAAAAATAATCTTTGACAACAAGCGGTTTAGTGATATAATATTAGTATGGATATACCTGATAACATAAACGAAATGATTGAAGAAGTGAGAAGAGAAATCAGAATACGACACGGCTTTTATAAAAAGCTAGTGGCGTCTGGAAAATTAACAGAAGAAGATGCTCGCAAGAAAATCAATCTAATGGACGATGTTTATCATCTACTAATAGAACTCAAAAAACAAAAGTATCCCTTTTAAGGGGAACTGTAATATGAAAAATAAAACCTGCGAAAGTTGTATTTATTACGACGACGGTGCTGGATATAGATGTCCAAATTGTAGACTGCATTCAAAAATGTTGACTCCTTGTGATTGGATGTCATTTAAAAACGAGTTAAATAAAAAGAAAAAGATATTTAAAAAAGTCAAGATGGCTGTTCTTTATGTAAACCATAGATATTGCTGTGAACATCATAAAGAAAAAGTATAATAATAACAACTAACAAAAATAATAATTGATATGAAAAATGATAAAACAAATGTAAAGATATGTGAAAATTGCGCTCATTATATTTCTTATAATAAAGATTATGGAATATGTGGAATAGAAACTACAAGGAAAACAAATAAAAGACCAGAAAGTTTCTTACTGAATTGAAACGAATCGGAAGAGCTACATTAACCACTACCCTAACCGAACACTATTATTTCAAGAAACATACTTGTGATCACTGGAAACAAAAATGAAAAAGAAAACAAAAAAAAAACAGATTAAATGTATATTCTTGGAAATACCTATATTAATAATAGCCTATATATTTGGTTGTTGGCTAGGTTCTATGATATTTATTTGGCTTGATAAACATTTTATTAAATAATTATTTCTTGTGCCTTAATTTGCGTGCTTTAATGAGATTCTTTTTGGCTGCTTTTATTTTTTTCCGGCTCTTTGACAAGCCGCCTTTGCGACCTATAAAAGAAAAATATTTATGTAATGATAATCTCATATAAAAATATTATATATCAATGTATAATATTTTCAACAACTAGTTTCTTATGGTTAAGTTAAAAAAATATATAGAAAAGATTGTAGATAGTGCCGCTGATTTTTTCAAGGTAGACAGAAACTATATATTCTCTAACAAACGAACTTGGAAATATGTTTTAGCTAGATTCGCTATATACAATATTCTAAATAAGAAATTTAAAATGAAACCATCGTATATATCCCGTTGTTTTAATAAAAATCATACCAACATATTGTATAGTCTGAAACAACTAGACAATGTTATGTCTGTGCATCCAGAAATAAAACAAAAAATAAATGACTTCTATAAATATTGTAATAAAATAAATAACACAAACCTTATGATAACTAGACAAGATATTGAAGAATTTGTTGAAACTAAAAACATAAGCAAGGAACAAATATGTGTTGATATTGATAAACTATTAAGTTCTAAATATCCTGAAACTATATTCTATGTATATCCAGTAGCAAAAGAAGGTCCTATCAGGATTATAGTTTACTGGTACGAAGGACCTACTCTTTATGAACTGAAAGACCTAAAATCTATTGAGCGTCTTAACGGTAATATAGATGATATAGAATTAATTTTGTTTAGAGATTTTAAACCTTCCAACTATTATAAATCATTATTGTTTTTCCGTGAACATTATCCAGAAAGGAATTTAGAAGACTTGCAGATTTTATCTAAAATTCTTTTGATTAATCAATCTTTCAAAGGATTAATCAATATCAAAAATATAAGATTAATAAAAAATAAACCAGTTGATCCAGAGGAATTAGTTCTTAATACTAATGACTATGTGTATATAGATTATGATGATATTAAAAAGTTGGATTATTATGATAATACTATTTACTTGTCTGACTCAGGAACAGTCTTAAATGTTTTTTATAATAAATATGATTATAACGATAGAGATAAATTTCATAAATTAACCGATAACGGTTGGCAATATAATAAAAAGAAATTAACGGTTTATAATATGGCAACTATTGATAACATAAACTTTTTAGCCAATGTATTTAATCTTCCGAAAGAGTTTGTTGAATATTTAAAACAACATACAAGATGTAATATATGAAATTTTTTTTCAACCGAAAACGAATTATACTATTTAATGCAATAGTATGTGTAATATTTATAATATTGTTTGATTGTTTAATATTATCTTTAATATTTAATCTGTCTATGTTAAACGATATTATTGCTGTTTTAATTTATCTAGTTCCTGTAATTGTTTTCTCAATATTGCTTTTGGTTTTACCAAATGAATAATCTAAAATTAAAATTCTTTAAAAAAGAAAAAGCAAGATTGCTTCTTCATTATGAAAATATATTTCCTGAAAGAAAATTAAAATATGTATATAAATATCAAGCGTCATATAAAAATGAAGTCCGTGTCTTTTCATTAATGTTATCGAATAACAATTATTATCTTGTATTATATGAACAACCAAATATGTATTTTGGAGTAAAGAACATAGGCGGCAATGATGAGCCACTCAATATCTTGTATAAATTCCTGAAGAGAGAATTGAAAAAAAATAAGAAATTATCAAAGATAATGTTAAAATATAAAAAGGAAAAAGATAAAGCGTTATTAGTCGCTACTGATTATATATATAATCATATAAAGAAAATTGTAAGAAAATATAACTATGAATGAAATGTATGATGATTGTCCACAGAAATATAAATTACATCTTAATTGTTATTTTTGTAATAAAGTGTCAGATTTTGAAGACTATGACTTGGTTGATGTTCACATAAAAGCGTTTGCAGCTGGATGGATGTGTCCTATTGACCTTCCGTCTATTTGTCCTGATTGCCTTCATCTGTTTTATAGAAAAATAAATGAAGAATTAAAACAATCTAAAATGGAGGAATAGTTATGAAACTTAAAGAAGCAGTTGCATTGTTCATTGGAGAAAAGCAAAAAACTGGAACATTAAATAATATCTCATATAGATATTATCTTTATGATTTATGCTCTTTTTATAAAGAGCTAGATATTGGAAATAAGAACATTAAAGAAATAAATGTAAATCATATTACAGACTTCTTGCAAAGAAAATCAAATAAGATGTCTACAATTCTAAAGAAAGAAGCGATACTTAGTTCGTTCTTTAGTTGGTGTTATAATTCAGGTTTAACTGATACTGACATATTGAGAGATTACAAAATACCTTTTATTAAAGATATTCCTATTGAACGAAAAGAAAAAAGAAACCGTAAAATAATTAGCGACAATGAATTGTCTGCTTTATTAACAGAAATAAGACACCTGATTGAAGATAGAAAAAAAGAATTACTAAGGTTGAATGTTTGTATAGATGAAAATATTTATTTTAATTTAAACGATTACAATCCTTATCAACAAAGACAAATTAAAGGTTATTTCAATAACTGTTTTTGCGAGTTTGCTATAATAGTTTCTAGATATACAGGCTTAAGAATAATGGATATTGCTAATCTTGAATGGGAGTCTATTAAAGATAATCATCTTCTTGTTTGGGCACATAAAACACAGACAAGATTAATAATTCCAATGAATGATCTTGTTAAAGACATTGTTAGTAAACAGTTGAAAATACATAGTGTTTATATGTTTCCGTTTCTTAATCGTAATCTTAATAATGATACTTATGTATCAACTTATCTCGCAAGTAAAATGCAATATCTTTTTAATAGGTCTGGAATATTTGGTAAAAACTTCCACGATTTAAGAGCAACTTTTATAAGTTCAACTCTTAAAAAAGGTTTTGATATTCCAGTTGTTATGAAGATAGTCGGTCATAAAAACTTTTCTACCACTATCAAATACCTTAATTTTACTGACAAAGATATAGATGATTTGTCAACTAAGATGTCTGCTCATAATCTTGCTGTTCAATAGGCTGACGATTTAGGTCTTTCTTAATATAACTGGACATTTTATATTTAATCTTTTTCTTTTCAGGTATATCAATGACCTCGTTCTTCCACATATTGAAGCCTTTTCTTGGTTTAGTTTTTATGACATTAAACCTGCCTAATGGTTTTATTGCAACTTCATTATTTGTTTTTAATAGATAAGCCACAGTCATTAAAAACACATCAACTATTTTTCTGACCACTTGCGGCTTCATATCTAGTTGCTTTGCGATGTTATTTATAATCTGATTTTTCTGTATCATAAGATAAATATAGTATTTAATTTATCAAAATCAAATCTTAATTTTTTTCTTAGACTTAGCAGATAATAATTTTAGTTTAGTTGTTCTAACTTTTGCTGGTCGTTTAGGTTTAACCGCTTTCGGATTAACTGGTAGCAACCTTTTACCATAAGATTTAATTAAACTAATACCTTTCCCAGTCGGCTGTCTTGTTGAAGTTGTACGACCACCTATTGATATTGCAGGTTGTTTTGGTGCTTCGCCTGTTATGATTGGTCTTAAAGGATTATACAACCTTCTTGGACCACCACTGCCGACAGGTATCATCGTGTTTGATGTTGGAACTTGACTTGTTGATACTTCTGGTATTGCTGGTTGTTGAGCATATATAGGTTGTCTTTGTTGTTCAGGAACTGATACAGATGGATTCTGTTCAACCGGAATAGATTGTGGCTGTGTTGGATTTTCCGCTCTTGCAGTAGCAATAGGATATGCTGTTGTTTCTGTCATCGGTATTTTCCCGCCTGTTGAAGCGGTGGAAGTTGCCGCTGGTACTGAAAGATTTGCTGTTGTATTTGTTGATGTGATTGGTATTTGTTTTGGTTTTTCTGCGCCTGTTTCACCAACAACAGCAGGATTGACACTTGTTTTTTCTGGTATCGGTTGGTTCATTGATACAGTGCTTGTTGCTGAGCCGCCGGAAGAAGTAGTTGTTATTTGGTTATTCGCAGAAGTCTCTTGTTGTTCAGGTGTTATACCGCTAAAAAATCCAAATGCTGTTTTGTTCTTTGATTCCTTTTCTTTTTCAACAGGCATATATGCAGGGTCAAGTCCATCAATTAATTGTGCACCTTTTTGCCACGCTGATAAAGCTTTTGTATATGCTTGCATTTGAGTATCCGACATATTTTTAATCATTTCATTGTACTGTTCTTCTGTAAGATTCCTTCTTGTTGTTGCAAGCGCTAAAGGATGCATCATCTTATATTCAGTTCTAACTCTTGTATTTGCTGTATTCCAAGCCTTTGTCATATCTTCATTATTTTTGATTGCGTTCTCATAATAAAGATTTGTTAATCGTTTAATTCCTAAACTTGCACCTGCATAATCATTATTAATTAGCGCAGTCATTATTTGGTCCTTTATCGCTGATGAAGGTGTTATATTACTTCCGAACCTTGCAGGTGATTGAGCACGTTCTTCTATAAAGCCTAAACTTTTTAATACTTGATATGCTGCATTTGAACCTGATAACCACTCGGAAGGTCTGACATTTCTAAATATAGATAACTCTTTAAAACCAGGTATATATCTTTCAGCCATTAATCTTGCAATATAACCATAATCATCAGTAGGTAATGTATTTAATGCTCTTATACTTCTAACTAAATCAGTAAGAAATGAGAGAACGAATATACCTTCTGCCGGTTCATAACCTCTTCTTCCTTGTATTTCACCAATAACATTAAGTCCTATTGGACCAATCCAGGGCACCATCATTAATGAAGATTCCAACACATTCATTGTTGCTGTTTTAGGAGTTTGCCAAAATGAAGGCGATGATGGAGGCGGTAGTTTGCTTATTTCGTTTCTAAAATAATTTTTATATCTTTCTCTTAATTCTTTTTGAAGCATGCCTATTAAAGCTGCAACCGCTATAACAGTAGAAAACTGTACAACAAGTGAAGCAATAACCTCTGTTTTCGGCGCTGATGTTCTTCTAGATACATTTAAAAATTCAAGTAATGCATTATTTACATAACCAGTTAAATAACTCATACCAGACAACCAAACATCGTTTTTAAGATTAATAGCTCTATTACCTCCAGCCCATGCTTTATTTACTTTGGTAGTCCAGACATTCATAAATTTTCTGTAATCATCAGTTTCTTTTTCCAGTATTTTTGCATTAGGATTACTTTGATACCGTTGATAATAATCATAGAATAATTTTTCTAGACTTGGCTTACCTGCTAATGCCATAGTGTTTCGTAGATAAGCGATTGTAGTTGCTTTATCCACCATAAACATTCTTCCAGATACATCTTCTGGCTGTAATTGCCAAGCCTTATCATTAGGATTGAACTCGCCTGCACCGGATTTAATTCTATTATTGACATAGTTTATAGCAATTTTGCCCATATCAGAAATTAACCAGTCGGCAAATCTTCTTACTTCAACATTTATGAATGAGTCCCAGAACGGTAAGCCAGTCTTTCTAAGTATTCCTTTTAAACCAACCTTCGTTATTAAATAACCTTTTTTCAACGGTGAATATTTTTCAGAAGGAATATTAACAGAAGCCTTATCTTCAAGCGCAATAGATTCTATCTCGCCTACTATAGAATCAACTGTTTCTCTTTCACCTAAACCAAGTAATCTTGTTTGTTCATAACCATCCAGTATATAGTTAATTGCTTTATTAACCATCGCAACTCCAAACTTCTTATATAATTCTGGATAATTTTTTCTTAAATATTTCTCACTTTTGTTTACACCTGGCATTAGATATTCAAGAAATTCAACACCACCTTTTGCTAAAGAACTGATTAAATAAACAGGCGTCCTGATTAACATATTTGAAACGACACATAATGTTCTTAATGTATTTAGTATTGTGCCAGCATTACTCATTCTATTTGCAACAACAAACGACAACCAACAAGTACCAAGCATATTCTGAATCTGTACAAAAGGATTTGCAAGCACAGCGCCGGCAGCTAAATCTGTAATTTCACGTATCAATTTAACAGGTCCTTTCTCTAATGTCGGACCTTTAATTGCGTCATTAGACGCAGCAAATAATACATCTCTTATTGTTTCAGCAAGTCTTACATTGCCACCATATTCACTTAATATTTCTTTTGCGGCTTTCTCAATTTCGTTTGAATTATAACTTTTAACTTTTGTTATTTTGCTATCAATGTTCTGTGCAGCAACTTTAAATGAGTTTATCAAGTCAAGTGAAGGCTGAGCCAGTGCACGCAATCTAAATGCTGACATTTGCCAGTCGTGTAATTGTCCATAATCATAACAAATAGAAGGAAGCAACATAGTATTAGCTTCAATAGAAAATTCATTTCTTGTGCTTAATATTCTAACGTATTTTTCTATTGTTTTTCGTGCTTCTGATTCTTCGTTTAAAATTTGTTTACTGTTTTGATATAGTTGTTTTAATTCATTGTCTAGATGTTCAACTACATATTTTGTTTTATCAGCAATTTCTTCTTTGTCAGGCAACCTGTCGGATAATAGTTTAACTAAATCATTTAAAGAATGTATTGATATAGGAAGCATTTTAGAATCAGGATTCATAGCAGTTTCCATTTCAAATGCCAGTTGTCTATATGCTTGACGCATATTATCATCAACACGAATTCTAAAATCTTTTCTAATTACCACATCTCTTACATAATATTTAAAGAAATCATAAGTTGTTGCTATTCCATCCCAGCCATTTGTAATTTCATTATTAGCAAGATAACCATCAGGTCCTATAATAGTTGCATTTTCAACACCACCTTCTCCTGCTTTTCTTTCGTACATTGATTGCAATGTCTGTGCAATAGTTTGTCCTTTGTTATTAATATGCCTGCTGAATGTAATTTCGCCTCTTGCAATTACAGGTCTTTTATAATTTTTATCCCAGGATTGTTCTATACCATATTCGCCGTATTGTTCTATGACATTAAATATTCCACGATTAATATCATACATTACTTTTGCAAGTAATATATCTTGTGGCGTTACGACTTTACCTGTCGGCAAGATATAACCTGCTGCAACTTTTGAATATTCCATCCTGTAATCGTGAGCCAACGGATTAAATACTAATTCATAATACTTAGCTAATGAATTGCCTATATCAGGATCGTCAGCGTGTGAAACTAAAGCCTTATGCCGATATAGTTTAAACTTTTGATAAGAGTCTTTTGCTAATACAGCGTTAACTTTTATAGATAAATCAAGTAATCTAGCTACTGCTGCTCTCATATTAGCGCCAAAGAAACCAGGCATATTTTCTGCGGTTTTTATATACTGTCTAAACCAAGAAGTTTGATTTAACCAATTAATTTGTCTTGAAGGCTGAAACGATGTAGGGCTTAAAAATGTATTCGCTGAATATATAGGCTTATATAAATCTATTAATTCTCGCAATCCGTTTACTACCGCTTCTTCATATCCTAACAGATACGGATGTTGTCCAATTCCTAATTTATAATTTCTTAACGCACTATCGTATCCGTTAATGTAATCTTCTGCACCAGCAAAATATTCTTCTGCTCTCTTCATCGCTGCCAATTCATCGGAGGCTGTGAATATTTCATTTTGATTTAATCTGAATTTATATTTCTTTCCATCTTTTATTCCAGTAAATTCTTGAAATACAATATTACCGTCCTGAGTATTTGTAATCATTTGTTTAAACATATCAGAACTTACCTGTGTTCTTAATTCAAGAAAGTTCGGATGTGTTGCTATTCGGTCAAGATAATTAAGCAATTCTTTATTTACTTTTATTTTATCAGCATATTTATTTAATTCTGATACAACCGCATTTACTTTTACATTATCTGTGTTTTTGATTCCTTTTATCAAATAATTACAGACATCAAGGAATTTATCTATATCTTCGGAACGTCTGTCTTTTACAATATCTTCCAGTCTTAATGATATAGCATCCACAAAACTGGATTTAGATTTTGTATCTCTTAATATATTGGTAAATGCTTCTTTTAAAGAAGGAATAGCGTTGATTAATTCTGTTATATTCTTTAATGCTTCCTGTGATATACCTGATTGCTCAGGTGTTAAATCTTTCACATTATCATAAACTAATAGTTTTGATTCATCGAAGTCAGGATTTTGCGTCTTAATTTTATCAGATATTGTTTTAAGATGTTTGGCATATATAATAATCGCTTCTTTATAATTCTTGAAATTATCTTTAAATTCATCGCTAAAACTATTAATTTCGTGTTTATTAATTGCATTATTATAAGCATCATTAATTAGGTTCTCATATAATTTATTATGATCCTTTTCATTATTTATTTTGCTTACAATCTGTTTGAACGTATTTATATATTCACTTATAGATTTATCTAATTCATATCCTACAATCTGTCTTGTTCTATCAAATTTTTCTATGTTAGTTGCCAATCTAATTCTTGCCTCTGAAGCAGCGTGTAGATTATCATTCATTATATTCATTATGCTTTTTCTAATATCTTCATCTGCTTTTGAAATTTCTTCGAAAAATTCTGCGTCTTTAATAAAATTCTTGAAGAACGGATTATTGGCTATCTTTTTATTTATTCTTTGTTCTTCTTCAATAGGCATATATTTTTCATATTCCTTTACTGCATTTAATAATTCTTCATCATTTAAAAAAGTATTATATTGTTTTCTGGCTGTTGACACACTATCTTCTATGCCTTTAATTAAATTCTTTATTTTGTTTGTAGTGTTTACATCCTTTCCTTCTAACAACATTTCTTTAAGGAATTTTATTGAAGCCTCTGATGATTCTATTTCTTTTTTAAGTGATAAAAATCTATCAATATATTCCTCATTACTAATCTTATCAACGGCTTCATCCATTCTTTTCATTATCTCATCTTTTACTTTTATGCCGTTGTTTTCCATTAATCGTTTTATATTGTCCCAGTTGTAAGAACCAATACTGTCAATCGTTCTTAATCCCTTTCCAATTAACGCTGTATTAAGATTATCTTTGAAGTTTTTTATAATTTCTAAATTTTCTTTATATTCCTTGTCGGATAATTTACCTTTGGTTCTTTCGGTTGTATCTTGTGATTTCGCAATAATTTCATCTGTGATTTCTTTTATTATATCAGGACTGAAATTACCATTGTATTCCATCACAGACATACCTTTTGTTATCATCTGTGAAAGATACTTAATATAACTGGCGTTATCTGTAATGAATTTACAAATATTATTATCACTCAAAACAATCGAAGTTTTAAGCCAGTCTTCAAATGGTCTGTTGTTTTCCGACATCCAATATGCTGATACAGTTGCCGCACCTAAAATCCCGTTGTATCTATCGCCATTTATTATTGCCTCTTCAAGTTTATTTAATGCCCAGGTAGACCTATATGTAAGCGGTAATCCACTTGGATTGTCGTTTGTAGTGTTTTCAATATTAAGATTTCCTTTAATTACTTTTGCAAATTCACTTAACGGGTTTGTCTTATCAATAATACCAGCGTCAACATCACGAATTATATTATCAATTAACTGACCTAATTTATTACCATCTCCTCCAAGATAATCCTCATAAGCATTTCTACATACGGTATCAAATAATGTTTTCGCAAGTTGTGAATAAGTATTAATTGAATTATCATCGATTTGAACTACACCACGCTTAACATCTCCAACAACAGATTCCTTTCCATATTCTATAATTTTATCATAACCACTATTCTTAATTAGTTTTAATCCATTAATTACCGCTGGATTAACTCCAACTAATTCTTTGTCTAATAAGATTTTAATTATATTAGACAATCTTTCGTTATGAATAAATTCAGGTCTGGTAATAAATTGTTCATTTTTAAAGGCTATCAGATTGTCTTCTAATATTTGCTGATTAATTAAATGAGCCTCTTCCTGTGCGCCTATAATTTTTGTTAGTCCTAGTTTTAACAGCTGTCTATATTCTTTTTCCGATGGAATGTTAATACCGAATATTCTTTTTATAAAATTAAATATACCTTTAATGAACGAACTAATTGTAATAGACGGTGAACTTTGCTGTAATCCATTTATTACTTTTCTTATTGCCGCCTCTTCAAGAGCGGTTGCTCTTGAATATCCTAATCTTTTCATTTGCGATATTTCCGCATCCGTCACATTCTCTAACAACTTTCTCCATAACCTTGAAGTTGTCGGGTCATTCATTGAAGCGTGCAAAGCTTCCTCTATTATTGTACTTAGTATAGTATATTTTGAATATTGTCTAGCGGCATTTATATTTAATGTATTATTCTGTGAGTCATAAAAACCACGAACATCACTACTGTCGTCGTTGTAAATGATTATATTTTTATACTTACCAATCCCGTAATTATTCAATATTTGTTCAACAGCATTAGGACTATATGCCATTGCATTAAGCCTTTTACTCTTGGATTCATATACCGAAGACAAGCCTGAAGTCATTCTATTTATCAAAGACCTATTAGGTCCTAAATTATCATAAGTAATATTTGTTCCTTTTATGAAATCATTAACAGCATTATTAAAATTAACCAATATTTTATCGGATTGTCTAAGATTATAATTATCAAATAGATTTATATAAGCCCGTTTAAATCCTTTATTATATAAATAAGATAAAGTTGAATCGATTAAATTCCTAAATATACTTTCGTTGTTATATCTTTTATTTAATTCATTTAATGTATCAGGTTGTAGTGTATCTAATATTCCTTTATCAGCAGTTCTGATGTTTTTAATAAGACATTCATTGTTACCATTGTCAATTATTTCAATCGATAGTAAACCGTCTGATTTAAACGGATTGTTTTTTATTAACTCCTGACAACGTTCTGTATTAATAACAGGATAAAAAGTTATTTTTATACCGCTTCCGACTTTATTATTTGTTTCCTTTACAGACATTAAGAAATCATTTAATCCTGTTGTTTTTAAACCAGAACTATCGTTAAGATTTTTTATCATATCAGATAAATTAACACTCTTAACTTCGTTAATATTGCTTATATTAAATTCAGGTCCAAAAAGAATCGATAGTATATGGTCATAATTATAGTCAGGAGTCGCCTTTACACCATATTCTTTTCTTAGCACTTTACGATATATAGAATTAAACTCTGAAATATTTGTGGTGTCTTTGTTATATCTTTGTTTTATAATATCTATCGTTCTTATTGCAGCAGCGATTTCGATTGACCTTGCAGGTCTTAAAGTTTTATCCGAATCAGTGTAAATATAATCTTCATTGCTGAATAAATCATATAACTTATTGCCTGGTATCTTATTATTTAGTCTTAAAATATTGCGTCGTATATTGTCGGCAGATTTATTATCGCTATTATTTATTAAATTATTTATGACAATATTTAGTTTATCTAATCCGTCTGGTTCTGCGACTGTCTTCAATATTATATCTTCAGTATTTTTATCAATACTTGGTTCTATTAATGCCTTGCAAATTGAATCTAAATCAGACATTAATTGGCACTCTCCTACTGAATCATTGTAATCTATTTCAGTTGATTTACTATCAACAGGAATATTAAACTTATTCCTTATATCTGTTAATATATCTATGTTTTTAAAGTTTCCGTATTTTGCCAAATCCAATAATAAACCATCAAACTTTTCATTGAAAGAATCTAGTAGTTCATTGTAGTTAATATTTTTAGATTTAACAGCGCTTAATAAATCAGAAAAATAAAAAGACGCAGATTGTATTGACATATTGCTTAATGCTTTTGCAATATCTTTATCAGCGCCGGTTACATCCAGATTAATTAAACGACTTGTTAATGAATTTAAATCTGCGTCATTGCCTTTTTGTGCAATCTTTAAATATTTTAATAATGTAAAATACGGGTTTAAAGTTGTGAAGTTTAATAATTTATTTAAATCATTAGACTCATATATATCTAAAAAGTCTTTAAACTCTTTATTAAAATATTCATAATTAATGTTGTATTTTTTATTATTAATATAAGAATCAAATATAATCGCCGACGCATAATCCTTGTCTATTAAGTTTTTATCCAACTCTATTAGATTAGACTTTTTAATAATTGTGTTGCATTTATTTATAAGATTACTGTCCAATGTAAATGCAATTTTTTCTATATTACCTATCAAGTTTGATAATATTGACCGAACACTGTCCTTATTAAGTTCTTGTTTTGGCAACTTATAGAATTCATTTATTAATAAATCAGCAGATTTTTTTATAATGTAATCTTTATGCTCTGTTGTTCCTTTTGCATTTACGATTGATTCAAATGCTTTTATTAATACAGGATTTATATTGCTGTATTTTATTTTGTCATTACAGGCGTCCAATATTATTTTATAAGATATATCAATTAATCTATTACCTGTATATTTATCACCAATTAATCTATCAAATAATAAAGTAGAACCTTGCTTATTATTATTGGCTGGGTGTGTTAATACCTTGCTTATTATATCAATGTCATTAATTATATTAGGCAGCTTAGTCAATAATTGATTATAAATATCCTTGTCTGAATTATCTAATAAATGAACATAATCGTCTAGTATTTTATAAAAACTTTCCGCAACGCCAGACCTTGATACTTTAAGAAGCATTGTATTTATTTGAGTTCGGATAACAGGATCATTAATTAATTTACCAATGGTATTATTAAATTCATTATATTTATCAATTATAATCCTTGTCGCTTCGCTTGAGTTTGTGGTTTTAATCAGATTGTCATTAAACAATACAAAGTTATTAGATATATTATTGATAATATCAGCAATAGTATTGCTTCTAAATTTTGATATTAATTTAACCACATCATAACTGTCATTATTAAATAGTTTATTTATAAGTTCAGTCCCGGAATTCTTTGTAATATCTACAAAAGCCTCTGCAATACGGTCAATATCGTAAGAATTTAAATCTCTAAATTGCGGGAAATTACTTTTAAGATCATCAACAATATATTTTAAATCATTATATTTATAATACCTATTGTAATTACCTATTGTTTCTTCTGTTTGTATCTTTTTATTTAGAAAAGAAACAATACTATCATTCATTGCGAACCAATTATTATCATTTATTTGTTTTATATAATTGATTAAATCTTGTTCAGTTATTTGTTTTGCATATTCAGTTCCGAATGCATTTCCAATAAATTCTTTTAATAAAGAAGTAAACTCATTTAATTCAGTTTTAATACTTGAATTTTCATAATTAGACATAGCATTTGACAATGCTGATATGTTTAACTCATCTGTTATCTCCTCTTTATTATTATCGTAATATTCATTAAAACCTTTTATTTTTCTTTGCAGATTGATTTGACGGTCAATAAAATCTTGTTCGCTTTTGCATATTAAATTATACAGTTCATTAAACCTTTCAGACTTAACTTTGTCTTTAAATATATTTCTGCTAATAACTATATCTGACACGGCGCTATGGATTAGTTCCTCTACAATTTTAGGCATTGCATCGTCAATCGAATCAAACATATTCATATTAACAAAAATCTTTATTTTGCCTGTGTCTCTATCTATAAGTGTGGAAGCAACAGGAATTGATTCTTGATAATATTTTATTTTCTTGTTTGATATTGAAGGAATATCTTTTGTAAACATTAAATTAATAGGACCATTTATTCCAAATTTATTTATATTATCTTCTTCATATTTTATATACTGGTCTATGCTTTTTACAATATCAGGTATATGCAGATTATACATTCTGGAAAACCTTGCAAGTAATCCGCCTAGATCACCTAATGGTTTAATTATATTATTATATTCATTTTTAAATTCATTGATTTGCTGCTTGGTCAAAGAAGGGTCATTAATTCTATAAGAAAGGTCTGTAAGTTTTCTTATCGTCTCATTTATAGTTTTTCTTGTATCGCTTAAATATTTTAACTGGCTTTTGTTATTATCATCTATTACGGTTTTGCTTAAACTAATAATTTTCTGATATAAATTATCGCTATGATCCTTCAATGTATTAATAACATATTTAATGCCTTCTGCTGATAATCCTACTGCGTTTGTAATCTTTCTATTAACTATATAACTTAAATCACTAACCATCTTAGGATTAACTAAATCAGTATTTAATTTAATATTATCTAAAAACCTTTTAGTCTCTTCATTTAATCCTGGTATATTTTTTAGTTTTATATTTTTATCTATAGTTGAAATTATGTCATTGTTGTTTTGCAATACTTTAGAGAATTTTTTGATATTTTTTACTTTCGATAATATCAAACCATTTATCGCTGCCAAACCAGACCTTGCGTCTATTAGTGCTTCACAATATTTATTGTTTATATTTCTGATTTTACTAAGGACATCATTAATGTCATTATATTTATCAATTCTTTTATCTGATAAGTATTTTATATCAGCATATAATTGCTTCAATTTAATTAAACAATTATCAATCTTTCTTATATTATCATAAAAAGTTGGGTTCTTTTCTTTGAATTCAGAAAGACTCAAAGTTCCTGTTGATGAAAAGTTTTCTTCTAATATTTTATTTAATCTATCTTGCGAATATTTTAGTTCATTATATATATTTCCTATGCTTAAGTCATAATCTTTATTTGAATATTTTTCTACAATTTCTTTGAGATGGTTTTTCGCTATATCCAAATTTGATCGTATAATACTGTTGAATTCTTCATTCGAATTTACAATCTTAAGTTTTTCAATACTGTCCAGTATTTTATTTAAAGTATTGACTACATATAATCTTTGTTCTTTTTGTTTTATATTTGTTCCGAGAGTAATGCCTGTAAGTTTTGGTTTACCTTCTTCGGTACTTATATCCATAGCAGCAAAAGATTTTCCTTTGCCTGTAATCTTATTTATATACCTATCAAAATCATTGTATAAAATATTAGAACCATATCTAATAAGTTCTATCATTTTATTTACTCGTTCATTTAACAACATGCGAGCTTCTATCTGTTCTTTGGTTGCATATCTCTCTTTGCTAATTGGTATTTCTTCGTTAATAGCGGTATAAGGAACTGCTCTACCCTTTATAAAATCATATACCATTGCTTTTAAACATTTAAATCTATTTTCATACGAACTAATATGTTTTAATGAAGATAAATATTCTTTATAAACAGCAACTATATCATAAGGTACACCGTTAATTAATACTTGCGGATTACCACCTTTCTCTGCTTTTACTTTTTGTAGATTATTGACATCAATAGGTTGTCCTTTTTTAATCTTTTCCAAATCTGCACCGCCAATTTTTGTTGTGTTTCTTTCAAATATATTCAATATTATATTTTCTAAATCAGGATACATTTTCTCGCAGATTTCTTCTCTTTGAAAGAATAAATTCCCTTTCGTAAGGAATTTATTAGTTGGAAAATAATCAATTAATTCTTTTAATACTTGTGTTATTTTTTCTGGTGTATAATAATCAAAACATTCATTTATATATTTTTGGTAGGTCTTAATATTAAGTTCTAATATTCTTTTTTGTTGCGATAAATCTGTGATTTGTTCTATTAATCTTTTTCTTTTTTCTTCATTCTCTTCAATATTTTCAATTTGATTGATTTGTTTCTTTAAATTCAGAAGTTTTTCGGTTATCTTTTTTAACTCTGTTTGTTTCTCGTTTATATTTTGACTTAAAATATTTCCTTTATTTTGCAATACATCATTAAGATTTAATACTACATTATTTTTTCTTAATACCTGATTGTATTCTGATAGTGTTTCCTTTGCAGCTTCTTCTGCAAAACTTCTAAAGTCATCATATTCATTGCTTTCTCTTGTATTTTGTCCTGTAAAGTCCTCGTATATCTTAAGCGTCTTTTTGTTTAATGTTTCGATTTCTTTGATTATATTATTAACAGATTCCACGACCAGTTTATTGCTTCCTTTGGCAGAACCTAAAATTGCATTCTTAAGTTCCGTGCTAACGTATTCTACTCCATCACTATATTCTCTTCCTTCTGAATAAAGTTTATTTAAGTTTACATAATAATCTTCATTCTTAAGTTCTTCAATTTGTTGTTCAGTAAGAAAGCTCATTAATTTTTTATCAAGTTTATTAATAAGATTATTAATTTGTTTCTTTGATTCGGCATATATTGTCTCCATTAGATTTAATCTCATTAATGAATTATGCCTTGATAAGTCTCTTGTTTCTTCAGTTTCAAATCCTTCGTCTGATATATATCCTAATTCGGACATTCTATTAGAATAATAATTTATTAAATCCTGTGTTTTAGAGATATATTCAGCATATTTATCTTGTATAGATTCAATTTGATTTAACAATTTTGTTTTTTCTTTTAAAACATTTCTTAATTGTTTTATTTCTTGATTAGCCAAATTTTCATTACCGGAGTATTCATTTATTACATCCATTATATTAATCAAATCTTCATCCGTTAATGGCTTGTCTAACTCTATATCGTTCATTATTTTAATGAAACGTTCCATGTTCAGATTATATCGTTCAACTCTTTCATTCAGTCTTGATATTTCCTTATCTAATGCATCAATAGTTCTATCTCCAAAGATTGATTTCGTTTCTTTTTCTATTTTTTTATTATATTCATCAAGTTTATTGATATATTCTTGATAATGTTTAAACGCCGAAATTGCTCTTTTACTGTTTTTAGATTCGCTTACTACCTTTTCAAATTCATATAATTCTTTGGGGTCAATAAATTTACCATAATAAGGTGAAAGATTTTTAACGATTGTGTCTATATTGTCCTCATTTATTTTATCGAAGTCTATTATAAAATTGGCAATCTTTTTCGGGTCTTTAGCAATGGTTTTATATAAATAACTTAAAAAATTGATTAGTCCAATATCCATTTCGGATACTTTAATATATTGATTTCCAACCTTTGTATAAGCATTTTTTAATTGTTGTCCTGTTGTAGGACTGATTAATACTTTATTTTCAGGCGTTCCCCAACTCATTAATATTGCACCGATATTATCAGCAAACTTATGAGAATCTTTTGAAAAATATTTAACGGAATTATTAAATAAATTATTTAAAATTAAAAATATTTCAGTTTCGTAATTATGCATTTCAGAAGTATGCTTTAACATTTCATCATAATTCTTTTGTTCTCTTGATAAAAGCGCAAGTGTTTCTTCTTCTTTTGCTTTTTGAATTAAATACATAAAATTATCAAGAACATCTTTCTTTCTTGGATCAAGTAGGTCAGTAAACATTTTACTTACTACGCCTACTGGTAAAGCGCCTCGTCTATGAGTTGCACCAGCAGTGTTAAATGTATCTAATAAGCCCTTTTTAAATAAATCCCTTTCAATGTTATTAAGTCTTTTCCATTCTTCTATTTGTTTTTTAGTATAATCGTTAATTGTAGGTATTTGCTTTTCTTCACCTTTATATTCAGAATCATCATTAATATCTATATTTTTTGAAACAACAGTTTCTACTGGTGATTTCTTGCTTACGTCTCTGATAGTTTCATATATCGCAGCGGTTAATTGAGGACCTATCTTATCAAAAAATTCGTTCCTTTGCTGGTCTGTCATTAACAATAAATCTTTTATTCTTAAATCTTTAACGTTAAATATTTTATCACCTGATAAAGTTAGATTGTCAGGAAGAATACTGTCATCACAGTTTTCAAATATTTTTCTATTTAATGATTCGTCAAATGTTAAATCAGGATTGTAATAATAATATGCGGACTCTGTAAGACGTATCTTGTTCTTAAGAGCTTTAAAAGCACTGTCAGACAATCTTTCAGGCAGACTTTTTTCAATTATATTTAAAGGTCTACCTTCTTGCTTAAATCCATTGGTAATATTTATAACGCCTTTAATATGAACAGCAGGATTTTTAATCAAAGCGTTGATGTCCACATATTTATTTCCAGCGATTTTAATAGTCGGATGCAAGTTCCTTTGGTCCCAATGCAACATACTAATACGATTGTCTTTTTCTCTGTTCAGGCTGTATATAATAATCTTTGGAACAAGTGTAGAAGAACCGTGATGTGGAATATTATCAGGTTTAAATTCAATAGGATTAAAATCTCTGTAAGTTAATACTATACCATTTTCATCTACTTGCCGATTTATTGCCCTGATTAATCCAGATAATTGTCCTAATACATCGGCATCTTCTTTTTCACTTAATTCTAATTTTGAATCAATAACATTAAGTTTTGTTATATTATGTTCATAGGTATTATAAGTTTTAACATTGTGATATTCATCTTCTATTTTTATATTAATGCTACCATCAGGACAAGTAGTAGATTCTATTATTTTACCGATTATAGGTAATCTATAACCTTTAATAATCATACTAACAGGTTTACCATTTGATATTTGAGGAATTATATTCGTCGTTAATATTTGATAATCCTCATCATTAATAAGAATATTTTTATAAACGCCATTAATTTTACACTGGACTTTAAGATTAAGGACTTCGTCCTTCATAAATGCATCTGTAACATAGCCGTCTATAAATTGCTTATCTTCACTTCCTACTGGTCTAAACCTTATTACTAGATTATCAAAAGTACTTAAATCATTCGGGTCGTAATTAAGTTCATCTCCATTTGGTTTATAAGAACCTTTAACTGGATTAGTATAATTAGTATGATCATATTTAACACTTTCAGTCTGTTGCTTAAATAAATAATTTGCACCTTTTATATTTTCTATTGGAGTTGTTGTTTGATATTCTAATCTATCAATTATTTCCGTGCCAGTATTTATTAATTTTATTATATCGTTAAAGTAAGGCTTGTAGTTTTTAAAACCTTCTTCTATGAGTTGTTTTAAATTAAGATTATACTTGTCATTAATCTTATCTAAAAATTTGTTTAAATAAGATGAAACATATAAACCTTTAAACAAAGGATTATAATCTTTATCGCTTACAGTTTCTATATATAATGAGCCTGCATTTGCTTTTATTTCTTTTAAAAGTGTATATATATCTGTTGCCAATCGTTGTGCAACTTTATCATCTAATTTATTATTCTTGATTGTATCTATTAATTCATCGCCGTATGTTTTAATATCATCTATTAAATTTTTATTATATTTTCTTGATATTGTATTTATAGAATCAACAATAGTATTGTCTTCTATTGGAGGTATTCCCATTACTCTTTCACCCAATTTATAACTTCCTTCGAGTATAAATATCGCATTTTTATCTGTGGTGAAATCTTTGGAATATAAATTGCCATCCTTTTCATAAGCAACAGTAATTTTTATATAATCATAATTAGTACCGCCAACTATTTTAGACTTTTTACCTATTATATCTTTATTAAGTAATTTATAATCTACTACAAATCCAATTATAGGTTCTGTTTGTTCTGGGTCTAATACAGATACTAAAGGTTGGTTAATAAGTAAATCTTCAGGTTTATATGCTGGACCTGTTTCATAGTTAGTAACGCCTTCCTTTTTTACCTCTAATACCTTTTTTGCATATTCTAATTGAGGTGTTAAATCATATAATCCAGCGTAATATACTTTATTGCCACTTCTATTATATTGCTGAAATTCCTGCCATTTTCTGATTAATGTAGCACTTTTAGGTTCTAAAATGTTTTTAGGAGGTTTATTACCTTTAATTAAAGATAATACATTTTGTCTAAATAACTCTCCGTAATAAGAATCAATATCATCTTTTAATTGGAACGCAGCCTTTTCATACGAAATAGGTTCTGGTCGGTTTAATTTCCTTAGCTCTTCATTAGCCCGTTCAATTATTTGTTCTTGATTTAAAGATTGTTTCTTTTCTTCCCATAGATCTTTTCCGAAGAAACTTTCACCCCATTTATCTAAATCGCTATACGGTTCAACTACTTTTTTTTTTGGCTGGTTTGTTTTACCTGTCTTGTAGTTTCTCCAATAGGCGCTATAAAATCCGTAACAACAGTAGTCAAAATTTTGTTCTGAGTGTCTGTATCAACACCCTCAAGAATGAATTGAATTCTTGGATCATTTCTTAATTTATTAATTAAATCTGCTGGTTTACTTGTTTTATCTGTTGGTTGAAGTATATCTCTTGCAACACTTAATACTCTTTTATATTGAACTGAACTTTTTATGTCAGGTGCTGCTGCTGGAACATTAGTTTCTTTCTTTGCACTTTCGGTTTTCGTTTTTTGAAGTAAACCTTTATTTAGTTTAGGTAGTTGTTCAACTGCACCACTAGCTATTAATTTCTTTAATTTATTGCTAATTTTATTTATATCAGGAGATTCACCCGGTTCAAAAAGAAAATAATTAATATGACTATTAACTAAATCTTTTAATGTATCAATATATCTATTGAGAAAATATTCTCCACGACTACTGATATTTTCATATAATTCTACATCACTTTCAAGTAATTTATTGACAATGGCATCTGGATCAAGTGTCTTTTCACTGTTAATAATCTTATCAATTTTATATAATAAACCTTCCGATTTTAATGTCTCGGTAGAATCCTTACCTAATTTTACAAGTTCATCATAACTTTCAGGTTTAGTTTCGGCTACATTTTTATTCGCTTCTGGTGTACCTGTCGTCGCACCAAAGTTTGCTATTTTATTTTGAGCAAGTTGTGCTCTAGACTGTGCTATTTTATTATTAAAATCATCTATATAATTAATTAAATTAACAATCTCATCTACTGAATTTGGTTGTTTCCGTTTATAAAGAATTAGATATTTAGCGAATCGATTAATGGTGGCATCTGATAATAATTTCTTCCCCGCACCATAATTGTCCATAAAATCAAGTATTAATGCTACTACATCCTCTGGTTTGTCAGTTATATCACCAGCATTAATACCAAGTTTTTCAAAAGCATTATCAAATCTTTGTTTTTCTTCATCAGTGAAATTCTCTTTTTCTTTTAATTTTGCTAATGAATCTTTTGCGTCTTTTAAATTCTTAATAGTTGTTAATCGTTGTTCTTCTGGAGTTGGCTCTTGATTGTATTTTTGTATTGTATATTTTACAAATCTATTAATTTGGTTGTTATCCATTTGAGGAGAAACACCAATCGAATTAAATCCATTAATTATAATTGATTTCACTTCATCAGGATTTTTTCCTTTAACTTCTTCTGGATTTAATTGTAATTCACCTAACATAGTTTCAAAATCTGTCACTTCTGACTTGGTGAAATCAGGCTCTTTAACTTCTGGTACTACTGGCTTTTTAATCAAACGTTCTAAATTATATTGTTTTTCAATATCATTTTTATAACGTTTAACATCATTAGCGTAAGATTGTAGTTGCAATAAATCGCTTTGTTTTAAAGTATTATTTGTTGCTTTTTGTTTAACATCATTTATAAGGTTGTTTAAAGTGTTTACAACATCAGTGTAATTGTCTATTAAACCTTCTGGTAATGTTGTAAGATTTCTAATCGTAGGATTTGAGATTATATCATTTAATTCATTTTTAACATTATCAGCAAAATCAATTATACCTTCTACTGTTTGTGTTTTATTAACAATATCAGGATTTGCTTTAATTACTAAATTGGCTTTATTATTAATATCATTATAAAGTGAATTAAAAGATTGTGTTGCTTCTGTAATGTCTAGAACATTTTGATTAAGTTCATTTACAATTTGATTATATTTTATAGCATCATCTTTTGTAAATGTGCCTTGTTGTCTTTTGTTATTTAATTCATTTAATAGATTGTTATTATCTTGGTAGGTTTTATAAAGGTCTTTAATTCTGTTAATTGAATCATTAATTTGCTGACTTTTGCCAAGTATACTATTAACATTTTCTGGTTCATTTGTTATTAAACCTTGATGTACTGATTGCTGAATAGAATTTATCTTTGGCGTAATATCATTGAGTTTTGCCTGAAAATCTAATATGTTAGAATTTAAAACATTAGATACTTCCGCTGGCGCAACAGGTTTAACTTCACTAATTGGAGTTCTTTCAACTCCAGAAATTCCTGGTGCTTTGAATTCTTCAGGATACCTTTCGGTTTCTATGCCACTTGGTATTTTTCTTCTCATTCTTGCTTCTGATATTTTACCAGCAACCGAAAATGGTACTCCCATCAAAGTATTTTTTATAAATTCAGATCCTATATTTGTTGTTGGCTGTTCGCCTTCTGCACTTTGAACAATATTATTAATAAGTTCTGGCGTGGTAAATGCAGCACCAAATCCGACATTATGACCTATTACTTCTCCTGCCGTCTTTGCGTATGGAACAGCGGATTTAGGTAATATACTTTCTGCAATTTTACCCGCCGCACCTCCTGCGGCTTTACCTGCTAAACCTGACGCAAACGGAGCAGCAAGCATTAAACCTCCTGAAACAGGATCAATTACATATCTATTTCCAGTATAATTAGCTTGTGTATCAAATTCAGGTCTTTCTTGTAGTGCACCTGTAACGCCAAATAAACCAGTCATTAATGGAGCTGCCATCCCAGATTTTGCAATAGGAGGTATTTCTGGCAGGTATTTACCTGCTATTACATAAGGCGTCATACCTAATGTTTTTCCTAATGTTTCTGCAATAGCGACTCTTGTTGGACTTGCAGCACCAGGAACATTTTGTACCCAGTTCATATAACGGTCATACCACGTCGGTTTGCCCATTAGAGCGCCTATAATGGCAGAATCACCATAAAAACCTTGTTGTTCAGCTTCTTGTTTTTCACGCAGGATTGCTCTTGATTCTTCTGGATTAAACAATGTTGCATATAAAGCTCTTAAATCAGCAGGTATTGATGAAAAAGCAGCGCCAAGTCTATTGAATGCTACCGCCGGCGCCATTAAAGCTTTAAAAAAAGGATTGTTTACATCGATTGATAATTTTTCTGTGAATGGTAAAGCTTCGTTTCCTGATGTCTCAACAAGATTATATAATTGTTCTGGTGAAATATTAAATTGAACACCAGGAGTTGTATTGCTGTTTTGTGCAATTCGTTCAAACAACTGCCGAACATCATTTGTTTGGTCTTGAACTGTATTTATATTATCTAATGTAGTGTCCATATATTTTAATATTAATTATATTTAATTGGATAAACTGGAGTTATTAAAGTTTTAGAAGGAATACCATTAGTTGCAATGCTACTTGCAATGGGAGCCGGGTTTGTTTTTGATTGATAGTAATAATCATTCAACAACTTATCTATATCAACATAATTGTATCCAAGTTGCATATTATTAACATAACCCATTCCTGATGGCTGATAAACAGGTAGTACTGCCCCTTGCCAATTCTTTAATATATTATCTGGTGTTGATGAATTGATATATTGTTTTACATTATTTATTCCTTCTACCACCTTATAATCTTTTAAATTATTGTTTCTAGCGATATTACCAAAATCTATTAATTTTTTTTCTATTGCATTTAATAACTTATTACTATCTTTTAAATCGGCTAAATTATTTGAACTGGTTTCAATAATATGAGCACGACCAGTATTATCTTTAATTATTAGTTTAACATGCGGTGGAATCGAGTCTAACTTGAGATAATTCTTAAAATATTGTTTAATTTTGCTCATTGCTTCTGATACACCTTCAGACGTTGCCAAAGGTTTATTAATTTCAATGGTTCTTTTTTCTTCAGGCATTGTATTAATTGTATCTATAGCCAGTTCGTTAATTTTATTTTGATTTTGGTTTCCAAGATTTTTGATGTATTCTGGAACAGAAGTACTACTACTACCAGATGATTGACTTGTTGATTGAATAACTGATTGAGCAGAAGGATTAATATTATTTGTAGTGTTAGCATTTGGTTTTTTAATGCCCCATTTAGATTTCCAACTTTCTGGCAGATTAGGATAAACTAAACCAGTTTTATTATCTATTCCTAAATAATTTATTAAATCCTTGTTGCTTCCTAATATTTGTTTATATTGATTATCCAAATTATCACGCATTGATTTTAATTCTGCCACTGCTAATGTAGGAACTAATGACGCTTCATCCGTATTAAGTTTGCCAATTAAATCTCTAAATTTAGGATAAACTTTATAATTATTAAGAATATTGCTTATTTCTGGTATTGTTGTTTTATTTACTTTTTGAGGGTCATAATTTTGAAGTCTTAATATATCTGAATTTAAAGAGTTAATAGTATTACTTTTATCTGCTAAATTATTTACAGCGTTTTCTAATTTCTGATATTCGGAAGATAATATTGTTGATAGCTCAGGTTGAAATTGTTCTATATTTTGGTCAAACCAATGATACGGAAATCTACCTGCATTAGCGCTGAATGATTGCAAATCTTTTAATCCTAATGGTTTATTGGTTAAATTTATATTATTAATTATACCTGAATATTTTTGCTGTAAATCAGAAGGAAATAATTTTAATATATTATTCAATGTATTTTTATCAAGATTATACTGATTAATTACACCGAATAATTGAAGCATTGCATTTAAAGGTTCTAGATTTTTCTTTCTTTCATTTTCTTCTATTTGATTTTGTAATAATTTATTTCTTAATGTTCTTTCTATATTTTCATTACTTAATTGATTTGCAATTAATGAAGTATTAGCAGCGTTTTGAAGGTCTTGTAATCGATATAAATCTTGATTTTGTTTTAATTGATTTGCATATTGATTAGCCCAAATCATTTTTTGCAAATCAGACTCATCCGCTTCACGAGCCATTTTTGCATTGTTAGCCAAAGCATTCCATAACATATTTTGCGCAGCTAACCAATTCTGCTGTGTATTTTGTGCTTGCGATATAGCGTAAGGTGTTAAATCAGTTATGTTCATACGTAAGCCCAGTTATTATTCAAAATATCATATATTGAATTTGTTATTGGCGGTACATCAATTTGTGGCGATGTATTTATAATCGGTCTAGCAATACTATTAAATTGATTAACAGCAGTTGAAGTAGTCGGAGTTGCATTGTATTGTGGTGATACAAAGTTATTTCTTTGTCCTGATAATTGATTCATTAATTGCTGATAAGCATTAGCGCTTTGATTCCAGCCTGTAGTATCATATTGTGGAAATATAGGCATTGCAGCAGGTCTGTAATACGGATAAGGCAAATTAGGATAATAAGTAGTCGGAGTAAATCTTTCGCTGAAATCAGAATAAATACTTTCATACATAGGTAATGTTTGACCTATATTGGCGGCTATTCCTAATTGAGCATTTGCGTTTTGCTGAGCAACTTGCATTGGTAATAATTCATTTGCTATTTGTTTTTGAGTTGCAGCAGATCTTGCTCCTAACAATGAATTAATAAGATTCTGGTTCGACATTATTGCTGATGTATTGCCTTTATATAAAGCATCTGCAAGCGCATTTTGTAATCCTGCAATAGTAGATAAATCAGACCTGCCCATTTGTGTTATTCCTGTTTCAGCCGCCTGTCGTTGATTCGCTATATCTGCAATATTTTGTAATTCTATATTAGAATATAATTGCGGTAATTGTCGTTCAAAACCTGACATTGTATTATAGTTTTGCCATTTAAGATTTTCCATTTGCTTGGCTATATCGGCTAGGTTTTCACTACCTATTAACATTGCTTGTCTTGCATAAGAAGTGTCAGGTAATCTATTTTTAAACATACCAGCATTAAGAGCATCCATTCCTTTTCTAATCCCTACTTCTGCCGAGTTTTGTAATGCTCTTTGAGTTTCCGCTTCTCTTCTTGCTATATCAGACTTTTGACTTGATAAAAGATTGTTATAAGCATTTTGCAGTTCAGCTAATGTTCCTGCTCTTGCTGATTCTTCTCCGCTAATAATACTTCTTATTTTATCAGCAAAAGAATTCCTTTCACCTGCTAATCCAGTAGAAAGATTTGCTATATTACCGCTAACAGATTGCTTATATTGAGACAATGGTTCTTTTAATTGTTGAAGATAATCTCCGCCAAGAAGATTAGTTATTAATTCATTTTCTTGAGTAGTGTATTTATTTGATTTACTAATATCACTAATAACATTTTTTAACGCTTGATCTCCTAGATTCTGGATTTGCCCTGCAGTGCTAAATGCTCTATTCATTATATTGGCAAAATTTTTATATTGAGGACCTTGAACCTCATAAAATTTCATCCAACTTGGTAAATCAGTAGTTATTCCGCCTTTTCCAGAACCGCTATTTCCTGAATTATTACCGTTTATATTAGAGTAAGTATTAAATAAATTTGATAATTGATTATTTTTCCATTGAGTTCCTTTTAACAAATCCGCCCAAGTATCGTAAACTCCTTTTGCTTGATTGTAAAAAGGATTGCCACGATTAGACATTATTTCATTATAAGATTCTTGAAAACCCTTATAATTATAAGGATTAGTTGTATTGGACGGGATTGTTGTATAATTACTCATAAACTTTTAATCATTGTTGCGGTATAATCTTCCAACCATTTCTTGTAATCATCATACCATTTTTTCATATCCGGAAATGCGTTGGTAAGTTTAACTGGTAAGGGAGGTAATTCAGGTAGTTTAGGTATCTTCTTAATCTTATCTGCCTGTTGTCCACTTATCCTATTATATGAACTTCCAGCCATATTTTATTCTTTTCTACTATAATATAATACTATTCTTGGAATTTCAAAATATTTTCCTATCATATTCGCATCATATTCACCTTTATTATTAATACCACTAATTGTCAATTTGATATAATAGTAATTACCAGAAATAAATAATGGTGATTCGATTCCTTTTACTGGTATTATATTATTTTCTTCATAATTGACCACATCTTGTGTTAATTGACAATCTATTTTATATATTTTATTAAATCTTCTGACGATACCACAATTATTATCCGTCATATCTTTGGGATAATGTGATTCATATATTTCCGCAGCAAGATATAATTCATTATTATTCAATAAATCAGTTGATAGATTAATAATTAAATAATTGATTAAAGTCCTTAATATTTTATCTACAACACGTATTGGTCCAATGCATAACTGAGCAGAATAAGAATATGTCTTGACATTGTAAGTTGGAGGATTATAATTAATTCCGTTTAAAACGCCGTCTAGGTTATTTAGAGTAACTATATCTCTTGAAAAACAATCGTTTAACTCTTTTATACAATTATCACTAGTGTCAACACCAATAAATAAAGTTATTTGTTTACAATCTGTTGTGCATAAATCTTTAATACTAATATCACTTGAAATCAATTTTGATAATGTATTTGTTAAATGATCTGGAGCAGTAAAAACATTTTCAAACGTAAAACCTGATTCTTCATAAGGAACAGAATTATAAAAATTAGCAATAGAAGGTAATTTTGTATTAACCAACGGTCTTCCTTCTTTAGGATATAAGTCATATTCATAATCAACACAATTAAACTTGCTTAACAAATAATCTCTTAAGGAAAGATTTTTATAACCCATGTCGTAAACCGCAAATGAACTATATCCGTGATCTAAATAACTAACAAAACTACTATCAGGTATAATTACCACAGTTTCATTATTTTGCTTTTGACCTGTAATAGATTGGTTATAATAACTTATATAAATTGAATTAAAATTAGGATTAAAACCGCATACAGGAAGATTGCAATATTCTTTAGATATATTATTAAACAATCTTTTAAGTCCAAGATTAATATTTGTTACATATACAGGCTCAGGTCTATCAGTTGTAATAGAATATAAACCATTAATACTTAAATAATATACTTCTTTACCAGTTGAAAATAATGTATTGGGATAAAATAAACACCTTGAACCATCTGCTTCGAAATACATTTGACTAAACATTACTGGAGTATCAGGAGAACCAGAAGGCGCTGCTAACCAGAAACCTTTATTGGTCGCTATAAGCAAATAACCTGCAAACGGACACATGTTTAAAATTACTTCACCATCAAATATTTGTTCGCCAGGAAACGTGCTTTTAGCTTCATCCCAATTTTCAGCATTTCCGTAATTGGACCATCTTATTTTATTATTACAAAACTTAATATCTTCATAATAATTAGAAATAAAAACAACATTATTATATACAGCGGCAATCTGTGCTCTTTTTATTTTATATATATCATTTAAATCAGATACAATTCTTAATGCGGACATATTACAACGGTCCAATGCATTTCTTATATCATAAACATAAATTGGACCTGCGCCATTCGTAAATATAATCTGGTCACCAACTTGCGCTGATTTCCATAAACAATAATCTTTGTTTTTAATGTCGCATAAGTTATTACCTAATATCCTCCAGTTGCCGTTAAATTCATTAAATTCATATAAACAAGAATAAGTTCCTGCGATTAAAACATTCTCGCCCCACGTAGAAATGAATTGTTTTAAAAATATAATAGGTTCGTTTCTATCAATTTCATCATATATTCTATCTGTATTACATAATTTATCATCTGGGTAATTTAATATGCCGCTATCATCTTCTACTTTAGGTGAATATCTATACATTAAAGCAAACAATTTATCGTGAAGGTCTTGATTGTTGTATTGAGAATTAGCAACAAAAGAACGTAAGAATTGTTTATGCCCGTAAGAATAACAAAGGTTTGAATTTGGATTTAATATTAAATTGAATCTGGAGCGAATTACATCACCAGTAGTATCAGAAGGATTAGAGGAATTGTTTAATATTCCTTTTATATCCTCTATCACGTGTTCATTTAATAAATTATTTATCGCCATATTAAATAAATGTTCCTACTTTACAAAACTTATATGTAAATACGTTCCTAATACTGTTTGTTGACGGAAATTCTTTTGTCCATATTTTATAAGCGAAACTGAATGTAAAGAACGCTTTGGCTTCTGTCCAATCAGGAGTATTGAAATTGCCATTTGGAACTTGATATTGTGAACGTGATATTATTGTTGAAAGTCCTTTTGAGAATAAAGGTGTTAAATCAATTTCTTTTTTGTAAGATAATATGTTGTTAGATAACGTAAAATTACTACTTCCCCACAAAAGTAGTCCATGAGGAAGGGTATAAACTCCGTTAATTTGCCGTTGGTTCTCTCTATCAAAATAGAGTTGTAATTCTGATAAATCATAAGTTATACCTAACATAACAAACATTATAGGAGCAATTCTTAAACAATTTATTCTTATATCAAATGTTATTTTAACTGGACTAGAAAAGGCAAATCTTCTGGTAAGTAATGAATATTGAATTTCCTTTTTAGCAGGCTCATTATAAATTATACTAATATCACTTTTTAACCAAAAAGGTTCTATATTTTCTATATCATTAAGAATGTCTCTATTGTCTATTGTTATAAGTTCTAGTTCAGGATTATAAATCTCACCACCGCCTTCCTCTGTTTCCAAAGAACCTGAATGTATAAGTGTTTTATTGGCTGTAGTCATATCACCACAAGTATTTGCTGTGGTTATTTTAATTTGATAATAATAATCAGTATTTGCCTTTAAATCCGTGTCGATTATTTTAATGCCTATTAATCCATTAGGAGCATAACTGTCATCGCTAATATTTCCATATTTAATTAATTTAGCAGGTTTGTTCGCTGCACCTTCACTTCTAAAACATTTCCAGAATGTTCCAAGACTAAAACCTTGATCGGAGTTTGTTCTATTAACTTCTAATACATTGGCTGGAATACTTTTATCATGATAACCTTTTACATCAAATGTAATCACCTCGCAATTAAGCGTTTTACTTTCAAAAAAATATACAATATCTTCACAATAACGTTTTTGTAAGACAAATTTAAAATAATATGTAGTATCTTTAACAAGATTATTAACTATTATATTGAGGTCTTTATTAACTGTTCTTCCTGTTGAAACAATTTTTCTCCAACTTTTAGGATTTTTAATCTCACTAATATAAAGAATATAACTGTAATCTGTTGTAAAATCACCTTGAATATTTATTGATAATGATGTATCAGATGGAAGAATGTCTAACTTTATATCAACTTTAGGACAAGTATCTTCTAAATAAAGACATTTATTGGCGCATATAAGTTTACCAAATTCTTTACTAATTTCACCGTTTTCATTAAAAGCCCAGCGAAACCAATTTGACAATGTCTTCATAAACATAGGAAACTTGTAAAAAACTACATCACAACTATTGTCTCCTAGCTTTGGCATTACATCAACAAAATCTTGTTTTTTAATTTGGCGCATATTTAATTTGAATTACCATTGCATTAACTACCTGAATATTTTCAGGAAAATATACCGTTCCAGTATATCCTCCAGAATTACCAGCTATTGTTTCTTCTATTTCTTGCTGTTGTTCTTTATAAATTGGAATAATGAAAGTTTGTAAACACATATCACTTACGCTTTTATCTACTTTTATAGTATAATTATATTCACCTCCTGCGTTATATATTTGTTCTAATTTTATGAACTCAACTTTGGAGTACTCATTCAGCGTCAACATAGTTGATTGGTCATTTGTTTTATTAAATGTTTTTACAATCATTATCGTATAAGGGTAAACGTATTTTTCTGTCACGCCTGTTTTTGGATTAATAATTGCCACCGCTAATTTATTCAGCAATTCATAAAAACTAATATTGTTAATTTTATTAGTCCCATTTTCTGCTTGACAGCCCAAAGCTGTAAATGGCACAAGTTTTAAATTGAAATTTAAAGTTTTGAAAGGTTCTGCATTTGTCAAAGTAACGATTCTACCACCAAGAGAAAATCCTACATCAGTACTAATTACTGGATTAATATAATCATAAAAACTATTTCTTGGAATTCTTCCACCTAATTCCTTTGTTTTTAAGGTTAATCCAGTATTACTGCAATAATTATGAATTATTTTAAATTCATAATACCAAATATTATTAAATGAAACGCCTACGTTATTGACGTATTTTTTTAATGGTGGGTCTTCATCTTCAAATACAAAATCAAAGTCGCCAGGATTAATTTTAAATTCTCTTATCCAATCTGTTTTTATTCCTAAATCAGGATCATTAAAAGAATATCTAATAAGATAATAGTAGTAATCATCACTAAATCCGTTGATCTGTATATTTTTATCTACAGTATTATGAACTTCAACAATAACATTTGATGGTATATAATTTTTATAAATCGCATCGATTTTATAATATTTAAAATCAGGTTGACGAATTTTAATGTTATCTATAGTTTTGAAAATCTCTCGATGTGTATCAAAATTTTCTTTCCAAGACCTATAAAAAACTATTTGAATAGTAGTATTTGGATATTTATAACAGCAATCAAGAGTTGACTGACTATTATATATCATTTCAAACTTATAAATATTTCTTTCTTTAAATATTTTTGCTGTAGCCACCGGCCATCCGTTAGCTACTAAGTCAAAATATGTGCCTACTGGCGCTGTAATATCCAAAATGTACAAACTTTTATCTTGAAGATTTAAGACGTTCCCTACACAATGAGATATAGCAACTTTTATATCATTTAACTGTGCATCATTTTCAGTATAATGTGGTTTGCTAGTATCTATACAACCGTCGCCGTCTGAATCATAATAATAATAATGATTAGCATAATATCCATAAAAAGGATCGTATGGACAACCATCGCCTCCATAACCATCGCCTCCATAACCATCGCCTCCATAACCATCGCCTTCATCATCGCCGCCACCTTCATCGCCACCCCCCTGCCCGCAATTACCATTAACGTTTTCATAGTCGAATAGATCATAAAACAATAACTCATCGCTAATATCGTATATTCTTATATCATCTAAGAATATTCCATATTCATTGTCCCAATCTTCACCAGCGTCTTCAGGTTTTACAATGTAAAATTCAATAGTTCCACTGGTAGATTCACTTGGAGGATATATATCTATTGTATGTTCTTGAAAATCACTGTTCCAGTCTACATTATATAAATATTCTTGATTTAAATTATCACTCCAGTTTATTACTACCTTTAATATATCCTTACCTCTATCTTGTCTTTGATTGCCTGCGACATTAAATCGAATATAACTAACTTTGTATTCTAACCATTTAACTTTAAATTTACTTTTTATTCCGCCATTTTCTTCATTATGGCGTAATTGTAAATATAGATTATTACCAGGTATTAAATCTAGTAATCTGCAATTATTACCTTTCCCTATTAAATCTACGCTTCCTATTGTTGACCAATTCTTAAAATTATCATAATCCATTGATGGTATTCCTAATGAACTAACAACATTTTCAGTGGATTCATTTTCTTCTATCATTTCTTCAATATTCGGATTGTCATAACATTTTAACATACAAATATCATCTATGAATTCTTTTGTATAAAGACCGTCATCATCGTAAACATATCTATAAAAACTATAAAAAGATTTAATAAAATTAGATAAGGAAGGAATATATCTTCCACAAAAAGATGATATTGGCGAAGGTATTGAAAACAAAAAAGATTTATAATTTACTGGTAAAGGCATATTATCAACCACCCCATTCTACTTGAATACCATACCAATTATTTTCATATCCACAATTATAGCCACCTTGTATACGACCCCAATAAGGTATAAAAGAATTTATAATATCATACGGATCATCAACAGGTTCATCATTAATATCTGTCTTTTTATGAGAATAAACCGGTATAATCATAGCTACAATATTATAAACATAATGATTAGCATTTCTTTTTTTTGCAGTAATTTTAATGTCTTTTTTAAAGTTAATCTTGCGAAAATCATCTAAAGATATAAATTCTGCTGTAGCCAATCTATCGGCTACATATCCGTCTTGTGTAAATGCTGCAATATAAAAACGGTATGGATATATATATTTATCATCACCAGTTAAACCGGTATTAGAATTATCTATCGCTTTTAACATTTCTAAAATTTCATCTTTTGTATGATTATAAAATTCGTGTCTAACTGGAACGCCATTTGATGGATCTGTTGTTGTATAATACATATCAAAACTAAATGTAATTTCGTGTGTCGGATCAGTTGATGTAAGCCATATTTCTCCCATACTATCAATTTCCGCTATAGTAGCATCATCAACCTTAATATCGACAACGACATTGGTACTGCCAGCTAAAGGATGATCCCCTGCAACTCCCGTAGTAGTTATTTTTGGATCACAACCATCCTTTGATGCTGTAAATGAATACTTAGTATTTGTTAAATTAGAAATATGTGGATCTAGCTCTGTTAAATCTGTACCTAAATCTGTATAAGTATAATAAGGTTTACCATAACTACCTGATAAATTTATTGATATATCTTTATTAGACGACGCTCCATCGCCCACACTATACTTTATGAGTCGTTGTAACGAATACTGGTAACTTTTAGTAAAATACTTACCATTCTTTATATTGAGTACAAATTCTATTTTATCTTCCCAATAATCTACATAATGACAGTAAGAATCAAAAACAAAATCTATGCAACCGTTATCGGTATTACCATCGTTGCCAGGCGGATTTTCTCCGCCACCACCGTCGCCGCCACCACCGCCACCACCGCCAGGAGGTGGGTTATCACCACCACCGCCACCACCGCCAGGAGGTGGGTTATCACCACCACCGCCAATATATTGAGAACTATCTATACAACCATCGCCATCAGAATCGAAATAATAATAATCATTTAATTCATAACCATAGAAAGGTTCATAAGGGCAACCAGGAGGTTCGGTAGGAGGTTCGGTAGGAGGTTCGGTAGGAGGTTCGGTAGGAGGTTCGGTAGGAGGTTCGGTAGGAGGTTCGGTAGGAGGCTCGGTAGGAGGCTCAGGCGGATTGACTGGAATATTTCCAGAAGGTTGTATAATCACTCCACCTGACGATATATCTCCACAACCTCCGTGTTTATAATATGATGTACATATATCTTTTTTAGCCCTATCAGATATTGTACCGTCTGGATTAAAAAAATAATTAAACCATTTAAAGAAATAGATAATAAATATATAAAACTTTTTAAGCACAATGAATACATTGTCATTTTCATTAGGAATTTGATTCTTAATGTCATCAGGCTTTACAGGATTATATACAATATCATCCATAATTAAATTATACCATAATTTTCATTAACACACGAACATTGTGCGTAATCTTTATTAATTAAATTAAGTCTATTAGCCATATCATAAACTGGGTCTGTGATATGTTCACATTCTTTAAAACCTTTTAATTTTTCAAAATCTTCCCTTTTAACCATAAGCCATTTATTTTGTTGTTTTTCTTGATAAACATTTTTATCTTCATATAAAGCAACTAAATCACTTATCATATTTAACATAGGAGGTCCGAATATTAAGACATTTCCAACTGAATTATATGCGGCGTGATTTAATAATTTAGATTGCGTTGAAGATTGAATAGGTGATATAAAACAAGTTAATTTATTGATATATCTTATAGATTTTTCTTTTAATCTTTTCAATTTAAACGCTGGACAATCAACCATATAATACAATATTTCTCCGCTATAATCGTGCAATAATCGATTTAAAATTAAGTAATCAGTGTAGGGATAATTAACATCGCCTCTTGTCGGCAAACAATAACTAAAATCTCGTTTTATAACAAAATAAGGTCGTTTATTTACAAAAGCATAAAATGATAAATTAGGATTATCTTTTACAATATTAACATCATAATCATCTATAAATATTCTTGAACAAATAGAATAAGACTCTCTTTTATTATGTTTATAAGCATTTGATACAAGTTCATCTATCGTATTGCAATTAGAGTCTGATTCAAGAATTTGCTTAAAAAAGCAAACTGCATTTGTAGATTTAACTGGTCTGGTAGATATTTGATTGTAAAGAGAAGGCGGATAAACGATTTCATTTCTTAATGATAAAGATACAACATTATTATTGTTTTTATAATAATTATATGCATATTCAATCAATTCTATGGTATCTTGCGATAACGACATATTCTCATCGATTAAAAGCACTGCATCTGCTGTATTCAGCATTTTAACAACTAACTGTTTTAATTCTGATTTTTTATCATTATTATAAATAAAACTGTATTTGTTCGTGATATGATAACTATTTATTTTCTGAAGTCTTTCTTTTGGAATAAAGAAAAATAATTCTGAATTGTTGATTTTATCGCAATTAATTAATGATTTAATGCAAGTATCTAATTTTTCATCATCATTAATTGTAGAGTTTACTATTATTTTTAATTTCATAATTTAGGATAAAGAAGTTTATCTTCCGCTGTTAAATCTTCTGGTTTATACGGCATATCAAACCAATCTAGGAATTTTTTTGCCATTTGATAATTATATTTATATACTCTTTCATTGTTTCTGTTTCCTGCTATTTTATGATTTAAATGATAAATAAGATATTGATAATGACAGCCATTATGAATTTCGATTAATTTGCTAAATATATAATCCCAAAATTCACCACCATAAAGCATTTCTGGATATTCATTTTTATTCTTAAGCCACCAATCAACAGTGAATACAAACGTATCTCTGCCTGGATATATAGTGGTATTTAATCTAATGTATTTTTCATAAGGTTTCACTAATTGTTTGCAATCTCTTCTGAATAAATAAAAAGGAATATCACCTTTTGTAAAATAATGCAAATCAAGATGATTAATAAACGAATCAACTGGATACACATCATTATTAGACAATATTATTATATCTTTAGAATTTAAATTGTATTCTGATATTGCGACATCTATGATTTCATTTACAAAAGGTAAATCAATATCCATATATCTTTTTTGCACCTGCGACATTTTTACTGGACAAAACTTAATTCTATTATTGTTTTTAATGGAATATTTTTTCCAAGTGTTAATACAATTATAAATGTCTTGCCGTCCAGCAGGAACAAAATCGTTAAATACAAAATAATAATTATTCTTAATATTATGTTCTAACTTTCCGTAAAGATAATAATCACGTATAAAATTATATATTTTAATATGCTGTGGTGTTTTATTTACAGAAACATCTTTTAATGTTGTGCTATTTTCCCAGTGTCCATAAGACACCATAGGTTTGTTTATGTAAAATAAGTTTTTATATAAATCAGCAATCCTAAGCCAAATTAATAAATCATTCCCAGATTCAAGATTAAAACAATACAGTTCTTTTCTTTTTCTTAATACAGTCTGATATTCGTTAAGAACATTAATTAAATCTTTTGTTTTAAAGAATGCATTAACAGGTGATATTGAAAATGCATCAGGTTTTAATAATATCTGATATATTGTTTCTATTGAATTATAACCGTTTTTATTAAAATCAAATATTGTTGCATCTCCTAAATCTTTTTCATCATCGTGTTTTTTTGCATTCCAAACACATAAATTAACTTTTTTATTTAATGGTTCTAATAAATCGGCTATGTTATTTATGATTAAATCGTCATCGTGTAAAATCATTGCATATTCAGTTTCAACACAAGATACTCCTCTTAACCAAGATTCATTTCTACCTAATTCATAATTTATTATAGATAATTTTGTATTTGGCGAAACAATAGACTTTAATTTATTTTGATCTTGTTTTGATATATTTGAACCTGAAATAACTATATTAGTAAATCCATTAGATATTGCAGATTGATAAGCTTTAATTGCTCTATCTACTCTATCATTTGCGGTTGTTATTACAACAGTTAATGGATATGGATTAGATTTAATATAAATAGTGGGTGTTTTATTGGTTATGGCTTTCATTATTTTAGAAGCACAATATTCCCACGAGAAATCTTTAACTGATTCTGAACGTTCTAATGATTTTTCTGCAAGAATGTATTTATTATTATATACATATTGCATTTTTTGAATTAAATCTTCATCTCTTACATAAGCCCATCCTCCTTTCCAAACTTCATTGGCGTTATCTATATAATAATCATCTAATAAAACAGTATTGTTATTATTAACATATTCAGCAACTCCTCCGTATTTATGAGATATTAACATTCTTCCACAACGCAACATTTCAAGAGGAACTAACTCATAACCACCTGTTGCTATATTTATATAACAATGACATTTGCAGAATAAATTATACATCTCATTGTCAGACATATATTTATTAATATAAACAATTCGTGGGTCTTCTGTTATTTCCAATTTAGTGTTTAACGGTAATGTTTTTATTATTAACCTTACATTATTATTATTTTTAAATGCTTCCAAAAAACATTTAACAACTTGAAATATTCCTTTTCTTTGAATTCCGTGCATTGGATTATATACAATAAGAAAGGTGAATAAATCCAACGAATCTATCTTTTTATATTCAAAAACATTCTCTTCTTTATCTTCTGTATAACATCCTAACGGACAAATAAATATTTTACACTTGCATCCATTAGCACTTAATACAGTTCCTGAAAACATTGAAGGCGTTAATAAAGCCTTGCAACTGGATAATTTAACAGCTATATCTTTCGCCATTTCTGTTGACTCATACATAGTGTAAAGATATTTATCTTTACATTCTCTTGAGCCAAAATAAATAGGTAATATCAAAAGTTCCTCATCAGGTTTACAAGAATTAACCTTACTTGATAACCAGTCTAATTTAATAGATTTAGGATCTTTATCATTTACTTCTCTAAAATTGACCCCATATCCAAGTTTTTCTATTGCTTTTCCTATTCTTTCCGAAATTATAGAATAGCTGCTAAATTTATTATTGTAAGATGCAATTTGTATATTCATTAAGAATAATTATAATAATTGTCTATATAGCCGTCGCCGTCTGAATCGTAATAATAAAAACCACCATATTCATATCCGTAATAAGGATCGTATGGTCCGCCGCCACCACCGCCATAAGGTGTAGAAGTATCTATATAGCCGTCGCCGTCTGAATCATAATAATAATAATCGTTATAGTAATATCCGTAATAAGGATCGTATGGTCCGCCGCCACCACCACCGCCATAAGGTG